>Ga0233433_10001711_pt1 | contig 20359 bp, 13 predicted proteins | sample SI_122_August201_5_FD_179868 | JGI IMG/M metagenome (GOLD analysis project Ga0233433, IMG submission 179868) | Seawater microbial communities from Saanich Inlet, British Columbia, Canada - SI_122_August2016_100_MG | ecosystem: Environmental > Aquatic > Marine > Inlet | place: Canada: British...
TTCCTGGTGCTGTGTAAAAGCTATTTGGTCAGATGTTTGGTTGTTGCGGGTTTTAAATCTGTTAATGCAGAGATTTTAGCTAAGTCAGCACCAATGATCGTTGTCATTCTGGCGATTGGCTTCTCGGCATATTTTAATTTTAATGTTAATTACGGAATTGAGATTGTAGGCATAATCCCGGTTGGACTGCCTGAGTTGTCCTGGTTATTGCCCACTCTGGACGAAGCGACTCAGTTATTGCCCGGATCCATTCTGATAGCGATGATCATCTTTCTGGAAAGCATCAGTATCGGTTCGGCAATGGCCAGTAAAAAGAGACAGAGAATTGAACCGAACCAGGAATTGCTCGCCCTGGGTGTTGCCAATCTTGGCGTTGCTGGAGTAGCTGGCTTTCCAGTTGCAGGGAGTTTTGCAAGAACGGCAGTCAATTTTGCCAGTGGCGCTGTATCGCAACTAGCTTCGTTGATTACAGCATTTTTCCTTGTGGTGACCCTGCTCTGGTTCTCCGAGTGGTTTTTTGCATTACCAACTGCAGTATTAAGTGCGATTGTCATGGTTTCTGCGGCGCAGTTGATTGATATACCAAGAATCCGGGAGTTAATTGGCTATTCCGGTTCGGATGCAGTTACCTTTATCGGCACGTTCCTGATGGTGATCGTGATGGGAGTAGAGATTGGTTTGCTAAGTGGGGTTTTTCTATCGATTGTATTTTTACTGCGGAGAAATTCGCGGCCACACATGGTTGAAGTAGGTCGTTTGGCCGGCACAGAGCACTTTCGCAATAAACAACGGTTTGAAGTAGAAACTTTAAGCCATTTAATACTACTGAGAGTGGATGAAAGTCTTATCTTTGCTAACGCACGTCATGTAGAGAGTTTTGTTTATGATCAACTTGCCGGGAGGGCAGAGGTTACCAATGTGGTTTTGATTTGTACTGCAACCAATTTTATAGATGTTACCGGACTGCTCATGTTAGAAGACCTGAATGAGAATCTTAAGGATGCGAAGATCAAGCTGCATTTCGCTGAAATTAAAGGCCCTGTCCTGCAGCAGTTGGAGAATACCACCCTGATTCAAAACCTGACCGGCGAATTATTTTTAACTGCAGATCTCGCCATGAAGACATTATCTGACTAGCTACATCTGATTAGCTACACGATGGTGAGCCAAAAGCGGATCGAAAGGGAGTCAGGCTTTGATTGGTTCAATCAGATAATCAACCAATGACTCTCCCTGAAAGGTGAATTTGCCTCTTAAAGTTTCTCCTTTCAGCACTCTAGGTAACCAATACTGGTCGTCTTCCCACATCTTGTTAAACGGAATCGCATCGATTGGATACCAAATGGGCACGGCTTCTTCAGTTTCCCTGGGTATACCGGTGAAATGGTCCGCAATATAGGCGAAAGCATGAATACGCGGAAAATCATAGGCGTGAAATAATAATTCTGCCGCAAAATGTACGCCTCCCGGGGTGATCAGGAGTTCTTCCTGGGTCTCTCGAATTGCGCACTCCAAAGGAGTCTCTCCAGGGTCTACCTTTCCACCCGGGCCATTGATATTGCCGGCTCCCAGGCCGCGTTTTTTCTCGATTAGCAGGATATGATTATTCTGCACAACGAATAAAAGAGTGGCTGTTTGTTCGGGTTGCCATTGCTCCCAATCAATTTCTGCGATCTCAGTAATCTGTTTTGTCATTAGTTATCTGTTTTGTCATTTCCGGCTGAATGAATCAGGAGTTTCTTTTAGGTATATTCAAAGGTTTGTTTCGGCTAGCACATTTGTCTTTGCTTCACATAGCTTAATTAATTCCTATTATTGCTGAATAGGCGGGTACTGATTATTTTTGTGCTATGCCTTGAAAATGCCTTAATCAGCCTTACATTAACAGTAGAAGTCGATAATGTTACATCAATTGTTAGATATTTAGGGTGTTTAGATAAGTGGCTTCTAGTTATTTAGGGTTTTAGATAGTTAGTTTTTTCAATAGTGACAGTTAAAGGATAGTTTCGCATGGCTACCATATCAGAGCGCGCTGTATACCCGATGGTTCCGGGTAACAACTTACAAGCCTACCTTGATTCGATTCATCAGATTCCGGTTCTGAGTCGTGAGCGTGAACAAGAACTGTTTAGCCAGTTTCAGGGTGACAATGACCTTGAAGCAGCCAGAACGATTGTAATGGCTCATTTGCGCTATGTTGTCTATGTTGCTAAAGGGTATGTCGGTTATGGATTGCCCCTCGAAGACCTGATTCAACAGGGAAATGTCGGACTTATGAGGTCAGTTAAAAAGTTTGATGCAGATAGAGAGGTTCGCTTGATTACCTTTGCCATCCATTGGATCAAGGCGGAAATACACGACTATGTGCTGAAGAACTGGAAACTGGTTAAAGTCGCAACAACCAAGGCTCAGAGGAAGTTGTTTTTTAATCTTCGCAAGAGCAAGGAAAAATTAGGATGGATGAATCGCCAGGAATCTCAACAGTTAGCATCGCAACTGAGTGTGTCTGCTGAGGATGTGGTCGAGATGGAGGCGAGATTAGGTCTCACAGACAGAAGTTTTCATGCAGAGTCGGAAGAGGATTATGGAGCTCCGGAAACTTTTTTAAGTGTAGACGAAGCTGACGACCCGGCATTACAGGCCGAGCAGTGCGAATTAGATAGCACCCAGGCAACTTCAATGCGTTCAGCATTAGCGGCCCTGGATGATCGATCCAGGGATATTGTTGAGAGTCGGTGGCTGCAGGAAGAAAAAGTCGGCTTGAAAGAATTGGCGGCGCGCTATTCAATTTCAATGGAGCGAGTCCGTCAAGTCGAAACAGCCGCTTTTAAGAAAATGCAACCGTTTTTGAGATAGCTGCTTGATATTGCTTCCCCTGGAGACTGGGTCGATATATTGTAGGACCAGAAACAAATAAGGGAACAGGCTATGTCAGAGGGTACCATTACAACTGATCTTGAGTACGTCGATGGTAAACAGGTTGTAGCTGACCTGAACCGTTTGCTGAGATTGAGAACCACACCTATTGGCATGAAAATGTTTTCTGATAGGGCCGAAATGGAGGCTATTCCCAGAATTCGAAGGCCCCGTGATGTGCATACCACGGATCAGATAGTAGGCCAGGCGAGCCGTAATGGCTGGACCGTGGGTATTACCATGGATGATCTGGTTGGAGCTCAATGTGGTACTGTTATTGGCTTGTCCCCGCGTGATGATGACTGGTTATCCGGGAATAGAATGGCGGGTGTGTGGTATTCGAACCAGGAAGAAGCTGCCGCCCACCAGGCCTCCATGGATGTCCTTGAGTTTGGCCAGTTCGAAGCAATGGCCGTATCCCCATTAGCATCGGGTCGGTTGGACCCACCTGATATATGTCTTATCTATGCAACCCCTGCGCAGATGATTTTATTCATCAATGGCCTGCAGTGGACAGGCTATAAAAAGCTTGACTGGGGGTGTGTAGGTGAATCAGCTTGTGCTGATTCCTGGGGCCGCGCATTAAAAACAGGCGAACCCAGCCTGTCGATTCCATGCTTTGCTGAACGCAGATATGGGGGCGTTATGGAAGATGAATTATTAATGGCCATACCACCCGCTTTTTTGCCTAAAGTCATAGCGGGTCTCGATGCGCTGTCCGGTAATGGGCTGCGATACCCGATACCTCAGTATGGGGTTAATAATGATGTCCGAGCAGGGATGGGCATCAGCTATAGCTGACACATCACTTTTGGAGGAGCGGTTGTTTTGTGGGTATAAGCTTGTTTGACGTCTTTACCGGCGACTTTAGCTGGTATTTTGATTCTAAAATTGAGTCAACTTGAATAGCAATCAGCATGAGCGAAAACCTGCATTGCTGGAATTGTAACGAGCCAGTTCAGGATATTTCCCAACCTCTGAGTCGCCACCTTGCCTGCACAAATTGCTTTGAGTTTTTGCACTGCTGCAAGATGTGTCATTTTTTTAGCACTGGGGCAACTGGCCAGTGTGATCATGACCTGACTGACCCACCTGCTGAGAAAACAAATGCAAATTTCTGCGATTATTTCAGTCCCTCTCATCGGCAAGGGACTGATTTAAGGCAGCAGCACCGGCAGGCAAGTCAATCATTAGATGACCTTTTTGGCGATGCTGATCATACAACTGGAGAAAGCAAACCGGATAAAGATATTGATTCCAGGTTATCCAGTCTGTTTGATGATGATTGAACGCCACTCGGATGCTCCAACTGAGCCTCTAGTCGGGGTCCAGGGATATTACCGGCAGCGGGTGAAGCCTTCAGTTGCCATCCTTTGTGAAGTGAGATGTAGCCCTGACGCCTTGATTTAGTCCAGGTGCAGGTGCCGGGTCAAACAGGCTATGACCTGGCCAGGAATGACGAGGTATTCAGTACTACCTCAGATGACCCCGCTGGATTTCAGTTCAGCATAATCTGATTCTGAGTAGCCTAACTCGATTAGAATTTTCCGGGTGTCGGCGCCGAGTAAGGGCGGGGCGGTATTGGCTTTGGGCCCATCAGGGAAGGCCATATAACCTGCTTTGACAACCTTGATTTCTTTATCTGGTTGATTGGGAGAGGCCATGCTGGCAAAGACCTCTCGGTGCTGCAGTTGAGGGTCAGCAATGACCTGAGGGAGATCTCTGATTTCAGCGACGGGAATCCCGCGCCTGGCAAGGTCGTCTAGCCATTCCAGGGTATTTTTTTGCTTAAGTTTCTCAGTCAGGTAGTCATGAACTTGATGTGCATTTTTAGCCCGACTGCTGGGATCGATAAATTCGGGCCTTTTTAGATCCTCACTTGTCCCAAGTGCTTCAAATAGCTTTTCAACCTGGTTTTGTCTCAGGGCGGTAATCTGTATGAATCCATCTTTAGTGGCAAAGACGTTGGCAGTGGGTTGACCTGTAGGTGACACATTTCCCATCAAACCCAGTATCCTCCCCTGGTTAAAATAATTGCTGAATTGGGCGGCCTGAACGACGATGGCAGTATCGAGCATGGCAACATCTATATATTGTCCCTGGCCCGTGGTTGATTTTCTATGCAGAGACGCAGCGATCGAAAAAGCGGCATTCAAAGCGGTCGCCATATCGACAGGCATAAATCCAGTGCGAGTAGGGCCAGTTTCATTGTGGCCATTCTGGCTCATCATTCCAGATGCGGCCTGAATTGCACCGTCATAGGCTCCTTCTCCGGCCTTAGGTCCCTGCTGGCCATAACCCGTTATAGAACAGTAGATCAGATCAGGTTTCAGTTCCTTCAGAGTAGTATAGTCCAGACCTAATTTAGTCATGGTGCCGGCTTTAAAGTTCTCAATTACCACGTCAGCATTGATGATTAATTTTCTGACAATCTCTTTAGCCTGGTCTGATTTTAGGTTCAGGGTAAGGCTTTTTTTGTTTACATTCATTGCCAGGAAGGCTGGTGACAGGGCTTTTTCATCCGCGCTCATCAAGTTGCGTGTTTGGTCACCGGTAATGGGCTGCTCTATTTTGATGACCTCTGCCCCAAGCAGGGCTAATTGCATTGCAGCAAACGGGCCGGCAAATACCTGAGTGAAATCGAGAATGGTTATTCCTTCAAAAGCCTGGGTCATAATGAGTCCTTCCAGCATTTGTCTTGATAAGACGTTTTTTTGATCCCCGAAGGGTAACCAGGCAATTCTTCCATAAAACTGACCCTTCTGGTAAATTTTATGGAAGAATTTTGGGTATGTTGGTGTTTCTAAAGCCATTGCATTGATAATGCGACTGCGGCAATGAAACGAGTTGAAGCAAGTTTGCGCTAGTGTAGATGGTGGTGGCGTTTAGCATCGATGTGGTTTAGTAAAATAGTCCTGCTTTCCTGGTTTTCCAAGGCGCCGAGGGTTTATGAGTAGACGGGTCAGTTCGGCCATAACGAATATGAATAATCACTGTTTGACTTTGAACGCAAAGCGAGCGCTGTAAGGGTAGCTCTGGTAATGCCTTGATTTTTGCGATAGCAGCGCTGAGAACACAGCCGAGATTATTGGTATTACAGCCTGTATTTTTCTGTAGAAGGCGCTTTTTGTGCAATCAACTATAGAGACATTGGGTCTGGGTGCAGAATAATTGAATAACTATAACGCGGTTGACCCAGTTCCAGGGGAGGTTACAAGTTCATTTTTATCTTGAGCGCGCCACAACAGCCACCATTGTCTCCAGCCAAATCCTATAATAATGATGTAGATGCAGAAGAGTAATGCGGTGAAGTATAAAGCCCTGTCGATATACAAATAGATAGAAACGATATCGATAATCAACCAGTAGAACCAGTTCTCGAGTATTTTTTGGGTCACCATATAAGTTGTAAGGATGCTCGATACAGTGGTGAAAGCATCAAGGTAGGGTAATCTTGCGTCGGTCTGGATAAGAATACTGCCAGCGATGTAGGTAGCAGTAGCAATAAAGCCAAGGTTAATCAGATGTTGTCTGAGCGGCCATGTTCTGATTGGTAGAGGTTGGCCATGACCATCTCGCTGCCATTGCCGCCAGCCGTATACAGCCATGCCAGCATAGTAAATCTGCAAAAGGCTCTCCATATACAATTGAACATCAAAGAAAACGTAGAGATATACCAGGCTAGACAAAAATGCGGCAGGCCAACATCCTAGCCGTTGTTTGACTGCTAGCAGGAGATAGCAGATGGCAAGAATCACTGCGATCAGCTCGATTAATGAACTTGATAGGGCCTGGTTCAGGAGTAGCTGCCAGGGGTTAGTCACGGGAAATACTCAAAGGTTACTCCGCCAACGCGAGGTTCCCCGAATTGGAAATAAGGTTCGGTGACATAGTATTTCCTGGGGTCGTTTCCAAAACTACCAAAACCGCGCGTATAAGTCGTTTGATTGGTCAGGTTGCGGCACCATAGGCTTAGCCGAAATCGCTCGCTTTCCAGACCAATTCGAGCATTGACCAAAAGGAATGAGCGGCTGCGAGCGGGGTGCCGATCGGAAAAGTAATAATCGGCCTTGGAATCAATTGAGATGCCTGCAAACCAGTTATCTGATGCATAGTCCAAAGTCATGCTTGTCATATAACGAGGTGATTGTGCTTGCTCGCGGCCACTGAGATCTTCTCCGAATTCGTTAATGAATTGGTCAAACCGGGTTTTCAGCAGGCCGGCGGATAGACCCGTCTGCCAGCGCTCGTTGATAAGCCATTGGGCTTCCAGTTCAATCCCTCTATTTGTGCCCTCGGCGGCATTACCAAGAAAGTCGATGAATTCCGTGCTGCCATCTGGACGTGGCCGTAACAGAGAACTTTTAACCTGTTGATCTCTGCGCTGGGCATAGAATATAGCGGATCGAAATCGCAGGCGATTATTGGCAAAAGTTCCCTTGTAGCCCAATTCAGCTTCAAGCAGGGTTTCTGATTGGAACTCTCTGAGATCCTCATCAAGCGTGCCGTCGGTGTTGAAACCGCCTGCTTTAAAGCCTCTTGCCAGGCTGATGTAAGACATGGTCTCATCGCTCAGCTGGAACTGTAATGCCAGTCTGCCTCCCCACAACGTATCCTCGGGGTCAAATTCCAGGAGTGAGCTGTCCGTAAATTGACTGCTTCTATGCTCTATCCGAAGGCCGGTAATGACTGCCAAGGTGCTACTTAAGGTTGTTTCCAGTTCACCGTAAAGAGCGACTGATTCAACCTCATGAGTGCTTCTGTAATCATCTACAGAGAAGGTATATTGCCGCTCCAACTGGATTTTGCTGCGCTGGTGATAGAGCCCGACTAACCAGTTTGTAGATCCGGCCAGTATTTTGCTTTGTTGATTTGACAACAATCGCAACTCCAAGCTTAGGTTGTCACGCTCCCGGAAATAGTGGTCAGTGGAGGTATACGACCAAGGGTGAATATCGGTGAAACTCCAGTCTTCGTCATAGCCGTAGCCGATATCTGAGTTGCTGATATTGGCGATTGCGGCCAGGGTCAGCCTGGCTAACTCAAAATGGCCCTGGAGACCGATTGCATCGCTGCGTTGCCGGTCAAAACCGGGTTCATCTGACAAGGTGGTTCGCGTATTGTCCAGCGAAAAAGCATCGTAACCGTTGTCAATATCTGAATGAAGAAGGTTCACCAGTAGGTTATTTGGTCCACTGAGCTGAAATCGCAGTTTTGTCCGGATTAGCAACTCATCCTGGCCATTGGTGTCAGATCTGTTCAGATGGCTGTTGCTATAGTAGCCATCGCTCTGGTGTTTGGAGACAACGGTTCGGCTACTCAACTGACCATTTAAGGGCAGGTTAAGCATCGCTGAAGTAGAAGTAGTATTGTACTCAGCTGCACTGAGAGCTAGTTTCATATCCAAATTAGGAGTTGGGTCATAACTTTTTAGGTTGATGAGCCCAGCGAGTCCGTTTGCACCGTATCGGGTTCCTCTGGGTCCTCGCAGAACCTCGATTTGCTCAATATCAGTTAGGCTAGCGATACTGGCTGAACCACTGAAATCGACCTGGTCGATGAGGACGCCAACTGAGGAATTGATGGGTTCAACAAATTGACTTCTTTCGCCAATACCACGAATTTGAAAAAACCGTGGTCGGTTAGAGCCCATGGAATAATTGAGATTGGGGATGGCGTTGAGTACTTCTTCGAGATGTTGGCTATTGCGGTTGGATATTATGTCCGCACTGATGACGGTGATGCTGGTAATGGTGTCGATTTCAGGGCGATTACGAAAATCTGCGCTGACCTTTACTTCCGGTAATTCAGCTCGCACCTGTGAGGTACCGGTAGCATCAGCATAGGCCAGGCTGTAGCCCAGCAGCATTGGTAGTATTCGTGAAGAGAGGAGGAAGAGTCTTTTTTTGTAGAATGTCCGGTCACTGAAATGACGGTTTTGTAGAGTCTTAGCAGAGATCGCGAGTAGCTGGAAAGCGTCTGCGGCGGGTATCTTGAGTGCATACGCAGCTATAAAAATAGCCCTCATTCGCAATGCCTGGATTCCAGTCATTTTTAAATTACTTGGTTTTACCTGCAAATGCATTTCAACCGCCGTGTTATTGCTAACGGCAGCGGCGGGTTGTTGCGATATAGAAGGGGGGTTGATCATCAATCTTTTCCTACGCCGGTATTATCCGGATCAGGTTCCAGGGTTTGCTATCCGCTAGCATCTCAGGTCCTTAGACCACCCCTAAGTTGGTAGATAATTATATAGTGGTATGGCTCATTATGTAAGGTGCTCTGATTCCCAGCCAAAATTCAGGCGGTTACCGGCGAGGTCTTCGATGCAGAAGTCAGTGAGCCCGTAAGGGGAGTCATCGATAGCACGGATAATCTTTACGCCCCGGCTTTTACAACGCTGATAAAGGGCTTTTGTATCGGCGGTAAAGAAATAGGCATCAGATTCTATGGGCTCTCGATGGTTAGGTTGAGGCGATCGTCTCCTGATCTGGATATGAATTTCAAGGTCGGCTCGCTTTAGCACTGCGTAAACCGGGTTGTTATCCATGCCTGTGAAGATGCCTCCAGGGCAGGTAAAATTTAGGTTGTCGTTATACCAATTGACACTCTCAGGAACATTTTCCGCACCCAGTACTGGCGCGACTCGAGCCTTATTTTTATGCATGAGCCAATTTCCTGTCGTCTGTGTTGTGATAATTTTCAACGTCGGAGAAGCTCATTAGTAATTTATATAAGAATCTGGCTGTAGAGTAAATCAGCACGTAAGGACGTTCTTTATGAACCTTGCGAGTTTCACTTTCTTTACCGAGTCAGGTCGTGCTGGATTAGGGAGCTTTGGCAAGGTTGCTCTCATGCCACCAGTGGACTGATATCTGGTTGTGTTTTCCAGGCGGGATTAGCTTGCTGGAAGGCATAGGCCAGTTGTAGAACTGCCAGGTCCTGCTGCGGGCCACCAATTATTTGTAGCCCGACTGGCAGGCCGTGCCGGGTAAACCCACAGGGGATAGAAATTGCGGGCAGCCCCAGGGGTGAAAGATAGTAACAGGATTTCATCCAGTCAATGTAGGTTTCCATTATAACACCGTCTATGTCCTTCACGTACTCATCATCAATTGAAAAGGGCGCGACCTGGACCACCGGAAGCAGGAGGAACTCGTAATTGCGGAATAATTCGGAAAACCGGTTGAATAGTTGCGTTCGCGCTTTCTCTGCTGCACCCATATCCTTGCCGGTAAGTGCCAGTCCGGCTTCCGCGTTCCAGATAATGGTGTCCTTATAAAAATCGCGTCTGTGCGCAATGTCATCTCCGAATCGCATAGCAAAAGACCAGGCTCTGAGGGTTTTGAAGGCGGTATCCGCGCCACTGAAGTCTGGGCAGTGGTTGTCAATTCGACAACCTATATCAGTCAGGGGTTGAGCGGCCTTATCGATGATGTTCCTGACTTCGGATTGCACTGGAATCTGGCCGTCAAAATCCGAACTGAGAGCGACCCTGACATTTTTGAAATCCCTGTCGAGGGGTTTTAAATAGGCTTGCCCTGATTCTTGAATGGATAATGGTGCTCTCGGGTCCGGCCCTGCAATAGCCGCCATTAGTAGCGCGCAGTCCTCGACCGTTCTAGCCATGGGACCACTGGTTGGAAGATTGAACCATCCAGCTTCTGAGGGAACGCTGGGCACTCGGCCAGCCGATGGACGTAATCCAACGACATTACAGAAACTAGCAGGGTTTCGAAGGGACCCTCCCATGTCGCTGCCATCACATAGGGGCAGCATCCTTGAAGCCAGGCTTACAGCAGCGCCACCGGAGCTGCCGCCACAGGTCTTGGATAGGTCGTAGGGGTTTTTTGTTGACCCGAACACTTCATTAAATGTCTGTGATCCCGCCCCCCATTCGGGTGTATTGGTCTTGCCTATGGTAATAGCGCCTGCATCCTGCATTCTTTGCACGATCAAGGCGTTTTCATCCGGAACATAGTTCTCATACAGCCTCGAACCGAATGTAGTACGAATCCCCTTAGTTAGGGCTAGATCTTTATGACCAACAGGTATGCCGCCAAGTATACCGATGTCTTCGCCCCTGGCCAGTTTTTGATCTAGCGTTGCGGCTTGAGCCAGGGCGGGTTCTGCTACCAGGGTGACGATTGCATTAAGATGTGAATTAACGTCCTCGATTCTAGTCAGGTGTGCTCGAAGGACTTCAGTTGCTGAAACCTCGCGGCTGCTAATCAATTGCCGTAGCTGGGTTGCGGATTGTTCAAACAATTGCGTTGCAGTCAATGCAAGCCTCATTTCTTCATAGCGTTGGGCCTTGAGTATAATCGTTTTCAAGCTTTAATTTCTATTTTGAAGCTATTAGCCTATGCCTTGGATTAGCGGCTGTAATGGCTAAAGTGCCGGCAGTTTGGCGCCGTGATGGAGTGGATAATAGTTTAAAGAACATTGTTGCTAGTTAAGTCGACTGGTTAGCCAAAAACAGCTAAAAAGAAATAGCATAGATTAAAGACTTTAGATCAAAGAGCTCAGCTAGCAGTGTATTGTCAGCTGATCATGAGTCACCCCAGAGTAGGTTGATTTTTGCTGGTCTGACTCGAGCTGTCTTTGCTGATCTGAGTGAATATCAGCAGGCTGATAAGGGTCAAGATCGCAGCCAAGAGGAAAGGCGCGCCGGGGAAATAGAACGTTTTGTCGGCTTGGGAAAAGCTATAAAAAGTCTGGGTCATTAACGGTGGGCCGATAATAGAAGCCAGGCTCATCAGACTAGCAAGACCACCTTGAAGTTCTCCCTGCCGATCTTTATCGACTTTAGCTGATGCCATGCCATTCAAGGCAGGACCAGCAAGTGCACCCAACGCACCTGGAATCATAGCGAGATACATCATCCAGCTTTCGATAGCACCGGCATATCCCAGGAAAGCGATGATGGTGCAACTCATTCCGACTATGCCAGCACCCTTGAGACCGATTTTGGATAGGACACTTTTGATTAGCACTCCCTGAACAAGAGCCATTAGGAGGCCGATAAATCCCATGGAGTAGCCTATTTCACGAGCATTCCAGGAAAAACGCTGTATGGTGAAATAGCTCCACACGGATGGTAAAACATGATGCCCGAGTTGATAAACGAAAATAACGCAAAGAAGACCTAGCATTGTTTTGTATTGGCTTATTCTAATCAGGGTGCTGATGGGGTTTGCAGTTTTCAGCGTAAAAGCGCGTCGATGCTGATGATCCAGAGACTCTGGAAGGAGCAGCAAGCCCATTAACAGGTTCAGTCCTAGAAGAGCGCCAGCAACGAAAAAGGGTGTTCTGATGCCAAAGTCACCAATGAGTCCGCCAATAATAGGTCCAATTACGAAACCAAGGCCGAAAGCAGCCCCAATCATGCCGAAGTACTGAGTCCTTTTTTCCGCTTTTGTGGTGTCAGCAATGTAAGCATTGCAGGTGCTAAGGGTCGCCGAGCCCATACCAGTTAAGATTCTACCGATAATCAGGAAGGTCAGCGTTTCCGCCAGGCCCATCAATACGTAATTGGTGCTAGCGACACCAAGAGAAACCAGTAGTACTGGCCTGCGACCAATGGCATCTGAAAGGTTACCCAACAGGGGAGAAAATACGAACTGGGTTACGGCAAAAATGACCATTAATAAGCCGCCTATCTGTGCCGCACTGGACAGATCCCTACCATCGATCTCCATTAGTAATTCGGGTAGTACTGGCAGCATGATCCCAAAGCCAATGGAATCCATAAGCGCAGTTGTAAAGACAATAATAAGCGCCGCATTGCCGGGATTAGTTGAACCAGTGGTATCTGATACAGGTTCTTGCATAGCTTCGGATGTGCTTGTTTTTTATAATTACAGGCCCAATTGGTCGGCAGTCTGCAATAGTGGCTGCAGCAGCTTGACCGTAGCAGCGTCGACCATTACACCATTAACTTCAATTGCTCCCTGGCCTTTCTCGACTGCTTTTTTATATTCTGAAAATTGCAATCGAGCTCTGCTAATCGCTTCATTTGATGGGGTGAAACTACTGGTAATGCCTTCTATCTGGGTAGGGTGAATAGCCCACTTGCCTGCCATGCCAAGCGTCTTAATGGCCAGGCAATCATTTATGAGAGCTTGGCTATCGGTAAAATCGGCAAGCGGCCCATCGATGGGAGACAGATTGTTGGCTCTGGCTGCGATCGTTAAACGATAGCGTGGATAATGCCATAGGTCGCCTTGATAATGTTTACCTGATGCACCGATAGTTTCCAGATCCATTTGCTGGCTGGCTGCGTAGTCCCCCATCCCAAATATAAGGCTTTCCAGGCGATTACTGCAGGCCGCAATTTCTTCTACTCGCATCATTCCTTCAACGTCCTCTATGAGCGCTTCTATGCCGATAGCGTGGTTATCGGGTTGGCCGCCTTCAATCTGACTTAGGAGTGTTTCAAGGAATTGGATATCAGTGGCTCGTTGGGTTTTCGGCATAATTAAGGTGTCAGGTGCTTTTTGAGCTGACGCAAGGGCAATGATGTCTGCATAACAGTGTTCTGAGGTGATGTCGTTAATTCGCACAGCCACCGACGGAGCTTTCCATTGCATTGAGTTTAAAGCTTCGACCACTTGTGCTCTTGCCATTACCTTCTGACTTGGTGCCACGGCATCTTCCAGATCAAGAATGACCACATCGACATCAAGATTGCTACTCTTGGCTATCATTTTTTGGCTGCTGCCTGGAACAGAGAGCTGGCATCTTCGAAGGCGGTTTAGCATGAGGAGTCCTAGGGTGAATTCCGACTGTACGAGTCTATTTAACTAATCTTTAAATTTACTGATTGATGATAGTGCCATTTGTCAGGGTTGAAACCAACCGGATTGGTTAGTACCGCTGACTATTGAGCTATTATGGCGTCACAATGAACGCCTAAAGGCGTCGTTTAAATAAATCGAATAGGCGCTCCCAGTGTCTTTCTGCCGCCGCTTTATTGTATTTGCCTTCGCGTTGCGGGAAAACAAAGCCGTGCTGGGTTCCGGGGTACCATTCGATTCGGTAGCTGGCGCTAGTGGCCTGCATGTGTTGCTCAAGGTTTTCTATCATCTCTGCAGGCGCCCATTCATCGGTTTCTGCACAGCCAATGTATACCTCTCCGGGTATTTTATCAGCGCTCAGGTGCGGAGAATCAGATTGCTCAGTCATTAACCGTATACCGTGGAAGGATGCTGCCGCTTTGATAGTATGACCGAGTACAGATGCAGCTGCGAAGGCAAATGGCCCACTCATACAGTAGCCAACACATCCCGACGGGCCGTTTCGCGCATAGGGGTCCTCATCACTGAAGTCGAGTAAAACTTTCATGTCGTTGATCACCATGTCATTACTCAAACTGTTCATGTGACTGAACATAAGTTTGTGATTTTCGGCTGTGTTACCGGGTAACCAGTCTCGGCTGCGCCGGTAGTAAAGATTAGGTAGCATGACGTAATAGCCGACGCTGGCAATTCGTCTCGCCATATCGTGAAGTTCTTCGCGCTTGCCCGGCGCATCCATCAAAAAGATGATGGCCGGATGTGGGCCCTTGGTTTCCGGGTGGCAGATAAAGGTATTCATGAGGCCGGCAGAGGTAGGGATATCGAGCTCTCTTTCAAGCATATCTTGTAAACTCCAATGTTAGATAGTCGCCAGTACAGATTGTAGCTGGGTGGCGCTGAATATGGGAGTTTTTCGGCGCAGTGAAAATAATTCAACTCGGAGCTTCGATGATGCTGGATGTCACCTGATCTGGTTTCATAGTAAACTTGGCTGGCATACCGAAAATAAACGGATTGAATCAATGACGGAACGAGTTACTGCGGCGGGGTTGAAGGTAGCCCAGATATTATATGACTTTATCGGGGAGCAGGTCTTGCCGGACTTGGGTCTTTCCGCAGATGCTTACTGGGCGGGGTTAGCTGAGATTTTAGAAGAGTTTGTACCGCGTAATACTGCTTTGCTGGAAGAACGAGATGCGCTCCAAGTGAAACTGGATGAGTGGTATAAACGTCGGGAAGGGAAATCGATTGATCCGGACGAGTATCGTGCATTTCTGTTGGAAGTTGGCTACATCCTGCCGGAAGTCAGTGATTTTACTATCTCTACTGCTAATGTTGATTCTGAAGTCGCCGAGATTGCAGGGCCGCAACTGGTTGTTCCCATTATGAATGCGCGCTTTGCGCTTAATGCAGCCAATGCGAGATGGGGCAGCTTGTATGATGCTTTGTATGGAACGGACGTCATCCCTGAAAATGCAGGCGAAGAGAAAGGTCGTAGTTATAATCCTGCACGGGGAGACAAGGTTATCGAGTACGCAGTTCAGTTTTTGAATGCGCACGTGGGCCTAAATGGGGCTGAGCATCAGGCTGTCAGCCGATACTTTGTCGAAGAGGAGAGGCTGCTCGTTGACCTGACTGATGGGAAGGTTTGCGGCCTCGCTGCGCCTGATCAGTTTGTTGGTTATCGTGGAGAAGCGGACCAGCCATCAGCTGTTCTGTTGGTTCATAATAACCTGCATATCGAGATCCAGATAGATCGTACCGATGACGTGGGTAAGCATCAGCCAGCAGGAGTAAAAGATGTTGTGATGGAGTCGGCAGTCACTACGATCCAGGATTGTGAGGATTCCGTGGCTGCAGTCGACGCCGAAGATAAAACGCTTGTTTACAGTAATTGGCTTGGTCTAATGCGGGGCACCCTATCCGAAGAATTTAAAAAAGGCGGTCTCAATGTTCGGCGCACCCTTAATGCTGATCGAGTATACAACTCCGCCCAAGGAGGGGAAATTTTCGTTCCCGGGCGAAGTCTACTACTGATTCGAAATGTGGGACACTTAATGACCAGCGAAGCCGTTCTGCTATCTGATGGGAGTGAAATTCCGGAAGGAATATTAGATGGCTTTATCACCAGCACGATTGCTATGTACGATTTAAATGGTTCTAGTCGGGTTCGGAATTCCAGAACCGGAAGTGTCTATATTGTTAAGCCCAAAATGCATGGCCCAGATGAGGTCTCTTTCACCGTTGATCTGTTCTCGCGAATTGAATCGATACTGGGATTGCCAGTGAATACCTTGAAAATCGGTATTATGGATGAAGAAAGACGGACTACCCTCAACCTTAAGGCCTGTATTGAACGAGCCAAAGATAGAGTCATTTTTGTCAATACGGGGTTTTTAGATAGGACCGGTGATGAGATCCATACCAGTATGGAAGCTGGACCCATGGTTCCCAAGACGGTTATGAAGCAGCAGGCCTGGATTAGTGCTTACGAGGACTGGAATGTCGATATCGGCCTTGCTACTGGTTTTAGTGGGCGTGCGCAGATAGGTAAGGGTATGTGGCCTATGCCTGATGAAATGGCCGAAATGATGAAGGTTAAGGTGGGGCACCCCGAAGCAGGAGCGAACTGCGCCTGGGTCCCTTCACCCACAGCAGCGACGCTGCACGCCATTCACTATCATGATGTCAGCGTGTCAGACCGGCAGGACCTACTTGGGCAGCGCTCAGATGCGGATCTTGCTACCTTGCTTGAGCTGCCGTTACTAAAAGGCGAGAACCTGACCTCTGCTCAGGTTACTCGAGAACTGGAAAATAACGCACAGGGGATTCTGGGTTACGTAGTTCGTTGGATTGACCAGGGCATTGGATGCTCAAAAGTTCCAGATATCAATAATGTCGGCTTAATGGAGGATCGTGCTACCTTGAGAATATCGTCTCAGCATATAGCCAATTGGCTTCATCATGGTATCTGTAGTGAACGCGAGGTGCTGGCGGTGATGAAGAAAATGGCCGTGGTCGTAGATGAGCAAAATAGAAATGATGAAAGCTATAGGTCGATGTCCAATGACTTCGAGAAGAGCATAGCATTCCAGGCCGCTTGTGAACTGGTTTTCGAAGGAAAGCAGCAACCCAATGGTTACACAGAGCCAGTGTTGCACTTAAGGCGCAGGCAGGCAAAAAGCCAAATGAGCTGAGCTGCGTGGTTAGTTTCAACAGTAAGATAGTATGACTTCTACCGATTAGGTCTCTATATCGCTGATTTACATCAGTTGCGAGGGGGGTAACGGAGCTGCTCCAGGTTCCGATCCCATTGTATTGGCCAGGAATTTTAATAAGACGGTTAATGCCCAACCTGTCGTCCGTTATTGGTTTTGGGGCCTTTCAGATAGCTTACCTCGTCGCTGCGTTTGTATAACGCACAGGCAACTTCTTGTATTGTATTTTTTTCGCTCTTTTCGTGATCTTTTCGTTATCTTTTCAAGAATGCTCGGGACTGAATTTGAAGTTAGCCGAGCAAGGCTTTTTGCTTTTATCGTATGATTTCCGGAGTAACGTTGCCTCGTCCTCGGTGAAGTATTTCCTGTGTTTTAAGCGTCAAAATATTGACGAAAATATTTATCTCGACGCTACAAATCCAATTAAATCTTTTAAATCAACTAGTTATAGTTAACTCGCAAGGTTGGCACAGCATGTGCATAAGAGTTTGTCGCTAGATTTAAAGCGATTAAATTTATTAGTGATAAACAATTGGAACAGGAGTTTTCTAATGTTTGGAAAAAACTTCATATTGGTTTTAGGAGCAGCCTGCCTCTTGGCAGGGTTAGATTGGAGCCCTTCGGCAACTGAGCATGAAAATGCCAAGAGTCGAATGTTCTCTGTCGAGGCCCCGAAAGCCATAAACGTACAGGATGTTGGTTTTGGAAGGGAGTTGGAGCAGGAAATGGATGAACAGGTCGTTCATGTAAATTTCTTTGCTGACGACAATGTCTCGAATGAAGCATCTAAGGTTAATGAAACCCGGTTAAGTAGACTCTTGTGGGAGGACATGCCAGTCCCTGCTGTGAATGCACCATTGTATTTACAGCCAGAGACATTGGCACGTTATCTTTGGGATGATGCTCCGCAAAGGGTTCAACCGAAGTTAAGCCGACTATTATGGGAGGACATGCCTGATACGATGACCAATACCCAATTGCATCGCCAGGATCAACTGCTGGCTCGCTATTTGTGGAACGAACATGAATGGCAGGGTGTTGAATCTCAGAAGGCGGTCTTTGGTATCGACGTGGCCGATGATTTGGCTTGGCAGTCCATCTACCTCGAAACGGGTAGTAGTTTGCAACTCGCGTCGGTTGAACAGGAAACGGGTCGATCTGAACCGGGGGCATCTGATGAACTTAGCTCTATGGTCTTAATGGGCAGAGAAATGTCAGCCTTGCTAGCACACTTGGATGAGTTGAATATCGAGGTTGATGATCAGGAAGATCTACTCGGTGCAGTTGTTGCTAAAGTGTCACCTGTACAACTGACTCAACTTTCACCTGAGATAGTTTCAACTGTCGTGCCCGATGGCCAAGTTGTCTCGGCAGGCCTGACTTACTCGATTAAAGGTGAGCCTACGCTTCGTTTTAATCAAGAATTAGTTCAGTGGATGTTATTAAACCAGGGCATAGAAGACATCGCATTGACTGACCTGAAATTTTCCTGGCCACAGGAATTAGGTCAGCCAGAAGCACTATTGGTCAATGGCGAAAAGGTTTCTTTTTCGATTGTTGAACCAGGTAAAGCGAGTCTTGAGGCTGCTGAGGGTGCGGTGGAACCAACAATAACCAGAGTAGCTCCGGAAGGAACTTTGGAATTGTCTATCCGATTTAATCAAATACCTGAACAGGATGAGAACCTTTTTGGTTTTAATGCAAAATTTTCTAATAACCTCGATCTGGTATTTAAACCTAAAAATGCTTTACCTATTCAGGGTATGCAACGGGACTCGTTTTTCCCGACTTTGATTGGCGCTGATCATTTACACCGCGCGGGCATAACTGGAAAGGGCGTTGGCGTTGCTATTATAGATACGGGCTCGTGGGATGTGCCAAGTATCTCAGAGAATACTAAAGGAGAAGATCGCGTGCTCGCCTACTATGACGCGATGCAAAATGATGATCAGCAAAGACCCACAGATGTCAATGGTCATGGATCGCATATAGCGAGCGTTCTTGCTTCTTCAGAGAAGGCTTTTGATGAGAATGGGCAAGAAACTGGTAGCTATCACGGCATAGCTCCTGATGCTAACTTGCTTGTAGTTAAAGCCTTTCAGGAACAAAGTCGTAGTACTTACTTTGATATCATCAGGGCGATCGCCTATGTCATTCGTCATAAGGATGAACACAACATTAAGGTAATGAACTTGGCGTTCCAGGGTAAGCCAATGTCTCACTATTGGCAGGATCCGATTAACGTGGCTGTTATGGCTGCCTGGGAGGCTGGTATAACAACAGTTGTCTCTGGTGGCAATAGTGGTCCTGATCCAATGACTATTGGTGTACCTGGAAACGTCCCCTACGTAATTACCGTTGGCGCAATGACTGATCATTATACTGTAGACAATCAGTTCGATGATTATCTGGCGCCTTTCTCGTCAGTAGGGCCGACCTTAGAGGGATTCGTAAAGCCGGAAATAACAGCGCCTGGAGGACATATGATGGGCCGGCTGCCCATGCAGTCAACGGTTGCCAATGAGCATCCTGAGTTTCATGATGGCTTCGATTATTACCTGATGTCGGGAACATCTCAGGCGGCTGCAGCGGCAAGTGGCGTGGTTGCATTGATGTTGCAGAAAGACCCAGATTTGTCTCCTGACGATATCAAGTGTCGCTTAATGGCCTCTGCCAGCGCTGCCGTGTTGGCAGACGGTTCCCTCGCTTACAGTCAGGTGCAGCAAGGGGCGGGCTTAATTAATGCCGAGAAGGCGGTTGCAAGCCAAGCCAGAGGTTGCGCCAATCAGGGGTTGAATTTGGCCTCTGATTTAGCTGGACGAAAACACTTTTCAGGTCCGGTTAAGAGCTTTGATGTCATGGAAATTGATGGACGGCAAGACTCAGACCAGGTTGTCAGCGATAGACAGGTGCCCAAAGTGGGGTTCACCGTACCCGTGGAAGACATCGATAACTGGTTATTTGCTTTTAACGATAACAGCGAATATCAGACAGAAGTTTTGGAGGAGAACCAGTTCGTTTGGAATGCGCAAGATTTTGCTGCAAATGGTTTTAACTGGGATCTAGAGGATCTGGCAGCCAATGACTCTATCTGGCTGTTCTCTGAGGAGCAGGTTAAGGAGTTTAAGCAACAGCAATCGGTTGCATCCGTACAGCGTATGCGAATTGATTTGCCGGGTAATGAGGATTTAGGGTTTAATTTTGATATGGCGGGTGTCTCGCCTGCAGGTTTTATTTGGAATCTTTCGAATCCATTTAATACAGGCTTTATCTGGAACCTGTCGTCACCTGACAACAGTGGTTTTATCTGGAATCTAGCGTCACCTGACAACAGTGGTTTTATCTGGAACCTGTCGTCACCTGACAACAGTGGTTTTATCTGGAACCTGTCGTCACCTGACAACAGTGGTTTTATCTGGAACCTGT
>Ga0233433_10001712_pt1 | contig 20357 bp, 19 predicted proteins | sample SI_122_August201_5_FD_179868 | JGI IMG/M metagenome (GOLD analysis project Ga0233433, IMG submission 179868) | Seawater microbial communities from Saanich Inlet, British Columbia, Canada - SI_122_August2016_100_MG | ecosystem: Environmental > Aquatic > Marine > Inlet | place: Canada: British...
ACCTATGACGATGCCATAACTGGTTGAGCCTTCTGGGTCCGCAACAGGACAACAATGATCAAGAAAGGACTATTTCATTAACAGCTCATCAAATGAAATCGACGACAGCGCGAAAAACCAATATTTAACTGACCCAATCTGACTTGATAAAGGCATTACCCTGCTTCCGCTTTCAGGATTTAACTGTCACACTCATTGGCCTATGTGGGCACAACAAATACCGTCGGTGATAAGACCTGTAAGCTAATCAAGCCAGGCTGGGAGTCAGACAATGAAGTTCGGACTATTCGTTTATTGCACCATTGGACGTCGCAGCGAGCTCGAAAATGGCATGGCAGGCCGACAGCCTGAACTCTATCAACGTATGCTGGGAGAATTAGCGCAGTTGGCGGTTTTTGCCGAAGACCGCGGTTTCTTCTCCTTTGGTCATCCTGAGCATCACCTGCAGATAGAAGGGTTTGAGATCTCGAACGATCCTTGCCTGATGGCCATGTGGCTGGCTAAGCACACCCGAAAAATGCGTATTGTCACTTGTGGTTTTGTCAGCACAGCAAACAATCCCTTAGCCACTGCGGAAAAAATAGCAACCCTCGACCATATGCTCGAGGGCCGATTCGGCGTTGGACTGGTAAGAGGGTACCAGGCCAGATGGGTGGAAAATTACAAAGTTAAACCTGAACTCAATGCCGTCGGTCCCTGGAATACCCGGTCTGCTGAAGATGAATTAAACAGAGCCTACTTCTCAGAATTTGTAGATATCGTAGTCACAGCTCTGGCAAATGAAACCTTTCGCTACCAGGGAGAGTTCTGGCAATTCCCGCCAGCCGATTTCGTTAACCCCCATGACCATCCTGTCTACTACAAATATGGTCAGGGTGTCAGCGAGCGGATGGCAGTGGATGAAGTGGGTATTGCTCCCAAACCCTATCAGCAGAACATACCGCTATATGGCGGGTTTTCACAAAGTCTGACAACAGCAAAATTCTGGGCTAGATATAAAGGACGACCTATTATTTTATCCGGGAATACAGAATTCCTAACGCTCTTGTGGGAACAGTGGGAGGAGGAAGCAAAAAAATGGGGTCACGAAGTAAGACCAGGAGATCAAGCCTGCTGGGGCGGCCTGATGATCTGCGCTGAAACAGACGCGAAAGCAGAGGCATTACTGGAAGACATGAAATGGTTCTGGAATACCTGGGCACTGCCTTTTGGCCAGGGCATTCCACATTTACTGGTAGGTAGCCCGGATACCATCAATCGGCAAATCGAAAAAATCACCAACACCGTACCCGTTGACGAGGCCTTCTTGCTGCTACCCCAGGGCATCCATAGCCCCGAGCAACTCAATGATTCGCTGGATTTATTTTCTCGCAAGGTCATGCCTAATTTTTCCGATTCTATTGAGTGAATCTAAAGTTAATCTACCATTAATCTACTGAGGAGAAAGTATCCATGAACTATGAGGACTACCAACACCTGCTATTTGATCCCCAAGGTGGCGGTGTACTGTTAGTAACATTGAATCGACCGGAAGTACTCAATGCAACTAATGCAAGGATGCACTATGAACTCACTCAAGTCTGGGCAACGATAGATCAGGATCCTGAAACCGATGTTGTGGTAGTAACAGGAGCCGGCGACCGAGCATTCTCAGCAGGCGGTGACCTTGATTGGATCTCTAGCATGGTCGGTAACCCCGAGGTCATCAAAAATGTCCAGAGGGAAGCCGGAGATATTGTATTTAATCTATTGAGCCTGGAGAAACCGGTCATATCAGCAATAAATGGGGTTGCAGTAGGAGCAGGATTAGCCGTCGCGCTAATGGCAGATATCAGTGTTATGTCCGAGTCTGCGCGCATCACCGATGGGCATGTCAAACTCGGCGTTGGCGCGGGTGATCATGCCGCTATTATCTGGCCGATTCTGTGCGGTATGGCCAAGGCCAAGTATTACCTGATGACGGCTGATTTCATTGATGGCGCCACCGCTGATCGAATCGGCCTGGTCAGCCTGTGTAAGCCCCAGGACGAGGTGCTACCCGCGGCCATGAAAATTGCTGAACAACTGGCAGCAGGAAGTCAGGGTGCTATTCGAGGAACCAAACAAACCCTCAATGGCTGGATGCAGATGGCGGCGCCAATTTTTGAAAACTCACTGCGTATGGAAATGATGGGCTTTCTCGGTGCAGATGCCAAAGAAGGCGTTAGTGCTATGCGCGAGAAGCGACCTGCACTATTCCCTTCCAGTCATGCGCCAAGGAAAACCGACTAGCCTTCAGCCCTGCATGGTCAGACCGCATGAAACGCTCACTGTCTGACCAGTAACATAGGCTGTGCCTTTAGTCCTCGCTTAAACGCCGGACTATAAGACAGCAAGGTTTTATAACGAGGTTACCTCTTCGAGTAATTTTTTGATTTGCGAGGAATCAGGGTTTAGCACCTGAGCCTGCATCAAGGATAATTTGGCCTGCTCAAAGTTTTTCATTTCGAGCAAGACTAGACCACGATTAAGATAAATAGTGGCATTAACCTCGCCGTTGCTCGTAAGAGCCTGGTCATAATCAGTCAAGGCTTTTTTATATTCACCCATCCTGAAATAGACGTTGCCTCTATTGGCTATGGCCTGACCTAATAGAGCCTTTATTGCAATGGCTCGGTTGTGATCCCTAATAGCAAGATCATATTGACCATTAGCAGAATAAATGATTCCTCTATTGGAATAAGTAGCCGCAAGGTCCCGTTTGGATAAAAATTCGTTTTCCGCTATCGCTTTATCACAATACCCTATTGCGTGGATCGACTTGGCCCAACGACTTCCCTCAAAGCAAAGATAAGCATTGCTCGGTCCTAGTATGCTGTCTGCTGCCCAGCTCGGCTCGACTATCATCAGCATCAGGATAACCAGGCTCGACTTTTTCCAACTGATCAATCTAGTCATAAGATAAAGCGCTACCCCGCACCAATACTTACTCACTATTCTGGACTTGAATCTGCTCTGCTGCAACCAGAGACCGCGTATCACCAAGAGCGGTCTTTAAGTTTGACCGTCTCGGTATTATTGAATTCTAGGAAACAGGTAACTACATGACCCCTTGCTGACAAAGGCTCCCAGACCAACCAGGCAGCAAGTATTAAAGTTATTGAGAGGTTATGAAAAAAATCGCAATTGGGATCTGGGCAGATTACTGATTAGTTGGTCCTACCCGCTATTCCCCTATTCCCCTATTCAACCCTAAGCCTTTATTAGAAAGCTTTAGCGTAATTGCAAACAAGCCACGATACGGATCATTAGGCTATATATAAATGTCTTTAAGACTAGAATATATTGCACAATGTTGCAGATATTGAATTTCTTAAGGGTTTTTTGAAAGGGTATTTAAGCATGAAAAACAAGCGGTTGAAGATGGCTCGTATGGAAGTTGATATGACACAGGAAGGTTTAGCTCAAGTAGTCGGCGTCACTCGCCAGACAATCGGCCTGATTGAATCCGGCGCATATAATCCCACGCTAAATGTTTGCGTATTAATCTGCAACGCGCTCGGTAAGACTCTAGATGAGTTGTTCTGGGATAACTCCGAAATGGAGCTCATGTCACGACTGCCGAGAAGATGGTACGCCCTTGAGGTCAAGGCGGGAAATGAAGCTCCTGTGAAGAGCCGTATCGAGACCGCTGTGATGGCAAGGAACTACCAACACATGATTACCGAAGTAGAAATCCCTGAGAGGATAAACACCGAAGCCTTCGGCAATTGTGTGATGGTGAAGATGGTGATGACAAATAAGAGCTGGAGCATCATTAGGGGCATTGAAGGCGTGAAGCAACACGGCCAGGTTCTTGAGAAGGGCAAATACTATCGAAGCAGTTAGGTCGCAACGGTGCTGTAAGTGTCACTTTTCCCCAGTGTAATCAGGAGCGCCGACGGCGATGGTCTCCAGCGACTACGCGAGAGCCGATTGCGAATTATTATCCAACTGGAAAGTTCCGAATAACGTCGCCTGTTAATGCCTCTCTACCCACATGGAACCTCAACGGCCACTTTCATCAACTCAATGGCTTACAAGTATTTTGATCGAGAAACGCCGTAACGCTCGGGTCAAATAGGTACAAATAAATTACCCTGCCACCAAGACCCAGGTCTAAATAGCTGTACAATTTCAGCTGCCTGGCTTTAGCCAGAAACGATTTCCGACCTTATCCTCGTGATACACTTGACTACGGCTAGCAGACAACTCACTTACAAAATAACCTGAAGACTTTCGAGGCACCGACAAAGACTGATCACAAAAACCAAAACGAGATATCCTAATGAAGTACTTACTACTACTGCTACTTTCTGTTCTGACCATGCCTGGATTCAGTGCTAAACCCGACCATGATCTTATTATAGACGTCCGCACCCTTGAGGAATGGAACACCGGCCATCTGGCCTCAGCGCAACACATACCTTTACAGAACATTAGCGAAGGGTTGATGAGCCTATCCATCGACAAAAACCGGACTGTATACCTTTATTGCCGAAGTGGTAACCGCTCCGGGAAAGCGAAAATAATTATGCAGCAACTTGGTTATAGCAACGTCATCAATGCAGGCGGTATGCGTGATGCCAGTATCCTGCTGCAAGACAGCATAATCGGCAGATAGCCGCCTATTAACTACCCATTAACTACCCATTAACTACCCATTAACTACCCTCATCTAGGATAAGCGCGCGCCTCCGTTGCAAGTCCAGTTCTGCGTAGGCTCCAGCCACCATCATCTCAAGTGCTGCAGGCTTACCACCTTTGAGATGATTTCTAACCCAGGAAGCGGTACAGTTTAGCGATGGCTTTATCGCTCCCAAGTTCAAGCACGTGGCGGACCCTTTGCCAGGGTGATGGAGAATTCCTATTGGCCGCGCGTCATTGGAAGGGCAGCCTCGAACTCAATATCGGTCAGCAAACCCTGCAACTGTTTCTAGATGACGGCGTTCTAGGTGACACAGCCAGTACCGCTGACTGCCAAATCACCTATTCAGGTGAAACAGCGGTATGGCAAAAACTGCTGGAAGCGGTACCGATACGGTTTCATAACGATCTAATGGCTAATCTCTCTTCTGGTCAAGGTATCACCCGCCACGGCGATCCCCTAGTACATGCACAATATTTCGCTGCAGTTGCTCGCGCTGTCGAACTGCTCCGGCCGGCAACACCATCCGACCCGGATGAAACGCTTGACCGGAAGGCACAGGGAGTCATTGACGCGCCAATAGGCCGGTACGTACACATCGAACTCCAAGGCCATGACCACCGCATCTATTTTGAAGAAGCCGGGCAAGGTATTCCATTACTGATGCAGCACACCGCCGGCGCTCATGGCAGCCAATGGCGGCACCTGTTCGAGATACCCGAGATAACCGATCGATTCAGGCTCATTGCCTACGATTTACCCTTCCATGGTAAGTCCGTTCCGCCGGCTAGTCGCCAATGGTGGCAGGAAAAATACGACCTGAAAGGGGACTACCTCAGGTCAATACCCATAAAATTAAGTCAGGCTCTCGGCCTCCACCAACCCGTTTTTATGGGCTGCTCAGTGGGCGGACTATTGGCATTAGACCTTGCCCACAAACATGCTGATCAATTCCGGGCAGTCATTTCTGTTGAAGGGGCACTGAAAATAAAAGGCAACCTGAAAAGCCTGGAAACTATCTGGCATCCACAGGTCAGCAATGAATATAAAGCCAGGTTAATGGAGGGCCTCATGTCGCCTTCATCGCCACAAGCCTACCGTAAAGAAACCAGTTTCGTCTATTCTAGTGGCTGGCCGCCTGCATTTATCGGAGACCTTTACTACTACATCACGGATTACGACTTGAGCCATCAAGCCCATGAGATAGATACTAATGAAGTCGCCGTACATATTCTTTCCGGCGAGTATGACTACAGTGGTACTGCAGAACTAGGCAGGTCTGCCAGTGAAGCAATCAAAGGATCAACCTGGCAGGAAATGAAAGGCGTCGGTCACTTTCCTATGAGCGAAAACCCACGAGCCTTCTTAAAATACCTGCTGCCTATTCTTGATCAAATTGTCGGCAAATGACATCAATTGTGATTGCATCTTGGGTAGAGCTTAGCCATCACAGGTTTATTGTGATCATCTCCGATTGAGACCATGCCCGATTGCAAAGTCTCACAGCATCAACACCTGCGGTGCCATCTAATTGCCCAGAGCGCTTGGTTCATTAGAGACCGAAAACAGCCCAATTCTAAAGCTCGACTGCTACCCCGAACCGAGTATAGAATCCGACTGATGAAGAATTAACAAACGAGATATTGGCAATCAGAAACGAAAGGAAAAATTATGAGTGAATTTGAAGGAAAGGTCGTTGTCATCACCGGTGCTGGAGGAGGACTAGGTAAATCCCACGCCCTCGAATTTGCTAAACGAGGTGCAAAAATCGTCGTTAATGACCTGGGCGGCAGTGGCGACGGCACGGGCGCCAGTGATATGGCCGATCTTGTTGTCAAGGAGATTACAAAAGGTGGCGGCCAGGCCATCGCCAACAAAGCCTCAGTTGCAACCATGGACGGCGCGCAGTCAATTATTGACGATGCAATCAACGCCTATGGCACCATCGACATTCTGGTTAACAATGCTGGAATCCTAAGGGACAAAAGTTTTAAAAACATGGACATGAAGGACTGGGACCTGGTCATGGATGTGCACCTCAATGGCTCGGCTTATGTTACCAAAGCCGCTTGGCCCATCATGTACGAAAACAATTACGGCCGAATCGTGTTTACCAGTTCGACTTCCGGCGTGTTTGGTAATTTTGGCCAAGCTAACTATGGCGCGGCCAAAATGGGCATGCTCGGCATGATGAATGTGCTTGCCATTGAAGGCCTATCTAAAAATATTAAAGTAAACTGCTTAGCACCCGCTGCTGAAACACGCCTAATCGGGATGATCCCTGGTATCGAAGTCAACCCTGATGATCCCGACCCGATGCGGCACCCAAAACTGGTAACACCGGTGGTACTGCTAATGAGTTCTAAAGATGCGCCTACCGGCCAAACCTTCCATGCGGGGAATGGACGTTTTTCAAGGAGCGCAGTGTTCGTTAACCAGGCTCTGGAGTTTGGTGCTGATGTAAGCTACGAAGACCTGCTGGATAAAAAGGACCAGTTAATCGACATGTCCAACTCCGAGGAAATGTCTGGCTTAATCCGAGTCATGCAACGAGCCAAATCCTAGCTTAGCGACACTATGCCAGTGCCAGCCCATTAAACGGCTCGCAGAATAAAATGCGCGCATGACAGCGTGCGTTTATAGCCAGGCCAGTTGGATCAGGCAAATACGAATCAGCTGGCCTGGCGGGCCCTCTGTAAAGCAAAAGGCTCAGACTGAGCTAACGATCGAGTATCGTGGCTTAGGACTAAGGGGTTAAGGGTTAAGGGTTAAGTAACTATGCTGGCAGTGTGGAAGACGAGTCTGCCAGGAATTCAAATTACCGGATTCTGCCCCTGCCTCGATAGAGGGATTCGACGGCTTAAACAGGAGCAATGGCTAGACCGCCAGCACGCCACCTTAGCCCGAGTTCGCCAGACATAGACCACACTATAAGGAGAATCATATGAAACTAGGACTCATGCTGGGATACTCCGGTGGCCAACTGAAACTCCCGGTCGAAAAGGTCCAGTTAGCTGAACGACTGGGCTATGAGTCGGTATGGACTGCAGAGGCTTATGGCTCGGACGCCCTGTCTCCGCTGGCGTATCTGGCAGCAAAAACTGAGCGAATTAAACTGGGTACTGCGGTTATTCAACTAGCTGGTAGAACGCCGGCAAATGCCGCCATGACCATCGCTACTATAGATGCCATGGCTGGCGGCGGCCGAGTGATCTGTGGTATTGGTGTTTCTGGTCCACAGATTGTTGAAGGCTGGTACGGCCAACCCTGGGGCAAGCCTTATTATCGGATCAAAGACTACGTCTCGATCATGAAGAAAATACTTCGCCGAGAACAGCCGGTCATACATGAAGGTAAGGAAATTTCCTTACCTTACGCCGGAGAGGGTGCCATGGGAGTCGGTAAACCACTCAAGTCGATTCTTCACATGAACCCGGATATTCCTATATGGCTAGGAACTGGAATGCCCTCAACGGTCAAACTTACCGCCGAGATTGCCGACGGCTGGCTACCCCTTGGCCTGGTACCAGAAACTTACAAAACCTATCAGCCCTGGATTGAAGCCGGGCTAAAGAAAGCAGGTAAGTCAGCTGATCAATTTGAACGCCAGGGTGGTGTACAGGTCATTGTTTCCAAAGATGTAAAAACGTCGATAAACCGGCTTAAACCAGGCATTGCTCTGTATGTAGGCGGCATGGGCCACAAAACAAAGAATTTCCATAAGGAAATGATGGTGCGGCGCGGCTTTGAGGAGGCCGCAGAAAGAATCCAGGAACTTTACCTGGCAAAGCGAAAAGATGAAGCCTGTGAAGCCGTGCCCGATGAATTTGTTGACCAGGGCGCTTTGATAGGAGATCGGCAACGTATTCAGAAACGATTCAGGGACTGGGAAGCCAGTGGTATTACTGGAATGACCATTGGCGGTGATGAACAGGCCCTGCGACTGATGGCTGAAGTCGCCGGCCTGAATGTTGAGCCAGGCGCTTAAAACAAGACTTAGTTTACCTGCAAAACACTAAATGCCCCTGTAAATAGAATGTAGTAGCGGCGGTAGGGTCAAAACCTGACCCTAAGGATATTTTTGAATGGCGGGTCCTTGCTCCCTACCCAGCCACCGGCTGATAACTGCTCAGTTACCAACTCACCCTACCAAAAACCAGCGAAGATTAACCCGCCAGCAAGTGGAATAGTCGCTACAAGGAACAAAACAAACGAATAAGACAGGACTTTATTGGCAGGTAATCCAGTCATAATCAGCAATGGAATCACCACAAATGGGTGAATTATATTTGTCCACTGGTCTCCATAAGCGACACCCATGACGATCAGTTCCGGTGCGGTTCCCAGCGCTTCCGCAGCGGCCAGGAATGCGGGTCCCTGAACTGCCCACTGGGCACCACCCGACGGGATAAACATATTTATCACTCCCCCAGAGAAGAATGCGATCAGGGGAAGCGTTTCTGCAGTACCAATGCGAGCAAAATAGTCTGCCAACTGCGCCACTAACCCCGTGCTCAGCATCACGCCCATAATCCCAGCGTAGAGTGGGTATTGCAGCAGCGTTGGCACCACTGCACGGCCCGCCTGCATCAATACTTCGGTGAACTCCGACGCGGAACGAGTTAACAACAGACAAGCGGCCAGAAAGGTCCAGTTCACTATATTCAGATCAAGCTGTATGCCTTTTGAATAAAACCAGTTCGCTACATAAACAATCAACAGCAGCCCCAGAACAGAGGTTAACCAGCGGCTGTTTTCCAGTTGGCTGGCTATCCCAGGCCTTGTAATCGGTGCTGTCTGTTCGTTCACACTCGTCTTATCTACTGAAGGTTCAGGTTCATCAATTTCCTCTAATTCGTCTTCCGCAGGTCCCAGAAAACTTGCTACCAGGGCAATACATGCTAGTGTCACGACAATAGTGACCAGGTTAAAAGTAGCCAGCGTTGTCTGGGTAACCGGCAACAGCCCACCTAACTGTTCCTGCATGGGGTTGCCCTGGGTTGCTACCAACAATGGGGCAGAACCCGAATAACCCATGTGCCAGACTACAAAACCACTGAAGGCGGCACCACCCAACAGTGGATAATGGACCTTCTGGCCTCTATGGCGAAAGGCTAATGCCACCTGCCTTGCCATTAACCCACCAAGAATCGTCCCAAGAGGCCAGGCCACTAAGCTCACGCATCCAGCAAAAACCGCCACAAAGGCATAAGCTCCTCTGGCGGTCTTAGGGAATCCAGCCAGGCGTTCCAGATAAGCAGGCACCGGACCCAGGTGAGCAAGCGCGTAGGCAAACAAAATAGTCAGGCATACCTGGGTGATAAAGGGCAGCAGAGAAGCCAGGCCATTGCCCCAGGACATGACTACCATTTCCGCACTTGCCGGCGTTAACCACCAGGTCAGCACGAGCGCAACCATCGTCATGACAATGCCAAACGCAAACGGTTCCGGCATATATCGATCGAAGACCCTGATAACAGCTCTTGTTAATTTTTGCATTGCTTCACTTACCTGGCTATATCATGGTTTTCGTCGCTCTACTACCGCTACAGGCTTCCCGGTTCGGTAATACTTGGCTGGGAGCCTTCCCGCAGGCTCAGACAACGACATTCAAATTAAAGCCCAAGCCTAATAGAGCAGCAACCTTGTAACAACCTTAAAGAGTCTACTACCGCATCATTAACCTTAGCTGCTTAGGCTCCAGTATCTGTTGCTAGTCTGCAAATTCAGTTTAATGGCAGAAGTAGGCAGGGTCTAGCTGTTAGCCAATACCCAAGACAAATCCTGTCACCTTGCTAAGCTCGATTACATATGCCTTTTGGCGATAAAAAACTCCGCTCTGATAGCGAAAAATTCTTTTCTCCGAGAGCCAGTAAGCGGAAACTAAAACTATCGACCCCCATCCACCTTATAGGAATCGCAAATGGCTAGATTAAACACGTTACTTGCCTTGAAGGGAACCGAGGTCTGGTCAATTGGACCTGCCAATTCAGTCTACCAGGCCATTGAGATGATGGCGCTGAAATCGATAGGAGCGCTGACCGTATTATCAGATGAAGGCAAGCTCATTGGTATAATCTCGGAGCGGGACTATGCTAGAAAAGTCATTCTTGAAGGAAAGTCATCTAAAGATACAACCGTGTCGGAAATCATGACCAAAAACGTGATCTGTGTTGACCCAACTTTAAAGGTAGACGAGTGTATGGCCGTCATGACCGAAAAGAGAGTCAGGCATCTACCCGTGCTACATCAAGGTGAACTGGTGGGAATGATCTCAGTCGGCGACCTAGTGAAATCAATCATTGACGAACAATCCACAGTGATCGACCATCTTGAACGTTATATCAAGGGTGAAGTAGCCTAAATTTCTTTCTACTTTATCTTGCCATCAAGCAATAACAGACAATAAGTCTCGGCACCTTGGTGAGCTAAGCTATCCTAACGACAGCCGAAAAGCTGACTGACTTACCAGGCTCCGCCCTGTCCAAAATTAACATCAGCACACCTGCTTCTGGGCTAAGGGTCAGTTGCGCATCATGACAAACCTCGATACTGTTAGAGCGCTGACAGCGAAGGAATTTATCATGAGTGATGCCATCGACCAGGCAAATAGCTGGAGGACCCAAACCCCCGGAATCGGAAACTGGCCCAGAACTGCCCGCCCCGATGACAATAACAAATATTTTATGGTATCTGCCGATGGTCATGTACAGGAACCAACCGATTTCCTGTCCGCCAGAATTGACCCTTCGTTCCACCACCGGTTACCCGGAGTGGTACTCAATAGCGAAGGCGACGCCATGCAGAAGACAGAAGGCTTTCGCCCCATACGAATTCGAAATATAGAGTTTGCGGGTGAAGACCTGCTTCGCAATCAATCAGGAAAAACTCCCGAGGATCGTATCAGAGATCTCGGCCTTGATGGCGTTGATGCAGAGGTGCTTTTCCCCAACAAAGGCTTAACCATCTGGGCGACGCCGGATGCCGATTTTTCTCTGGCCATGTGCCGGGCCTATAATGAATGGGCCTGGGAGACTTTCGCAGATTTCAATGACAGGCTGGCACCCATGGCCTGTGTCGCGCCTGGATCACTGCAGGGTACCATCGAGGAAATTCAGCGCTGTGCAAAACTCGGTTTCAAGGGGTTGTCGCTACCCTGCAAACCCGTCTGGGGAGCACCTGACCATAATAACCCTAATTATAACCTGCCGGAATTTGATGATCTCTGGGCTTGTGTTCAGGATGTCGACCTGCCCATGACTTTTCATGTTTCAACGGGCAGGGATCCACGGACTTCCCGTGGAAATGGCGGTGCTGTTATCAACTATACCGTACATTCCTTGAGTCCAACCATGGAACCGATAGCCAATCTGTGCGCTTCCGGGGTTATAGACAAGTTCCCAAAAATCCGCTTTGGCACCATCGAAGCTGGCATCGGCTGGGTAGCCTGGGCGCTGCAAGCACTGGACGAAGCTTACCGAAAGCATCATATGTTCGTTAGGCCGAAGCTGAAACAGCTGCCCAGCGAGTACTTCCATACCAATGGCTTCGCAACATTCCAGGAAGACAAGGCCGGCCTTGATCACGCTCGAGCCCATAACCTGGTAGACAACTTCCAGTGGGCCAATGATTTCCCCCATCACGAAGGTACCTGGCCCCACTCAGCAGCCGCGATCGAGCGTACTATGGGACAAATATCTGATACTGAAAGGGCTAAAATACTCGGGCTGAATGCCGCTCGTGTATTTAAGTTTCCTATTCCAAAGAGATATACGCTGCAGGAAGATGTAGCACAAGTCGCAAAACAGGTAGGGACACTATCGTGAAAGAGAGAACATTAAGGGGTAAGGTGGCGGTTGCCGGCGTCGGCGAAACCGCCTATTACAAGCGCGGCCAAGCACCCGATGCTGAATTCAAACTGGCACTGAAATCCATTAAAGCGGCCTGTGCAGATGCGGGGATATCGCCTAAAGAACTTGATGGCTTCGCCTCCTTTAGTAACGATCGCAGCGACCCCTCACGTCTAGCGGCTGCTCTAGGCTGTTCTGAACTAAGATTCTCCAATATGCAATGGGGCGGTGGCGGTGGCGGTGGTGCTGCCGCAGTAGGCAACGCTGCGGCAGCAATCGCAACCGGGACTGCTGATTGTGTGGTCGTTTTCAGGGCCCTGGCGCAAGGTCAATTTGGCCGGTTTGGCCAGGGTTCACAAAGTAATGTTGTATCCGGTAGTTTCGCACACACGATTCCCTATGGGCTGATGTCACCAGCTCAGATGTTTGCCATGAAGGTGGTTCGCTTTATGCACGACCATGGCGTTGAACAAAATGCACTACGCTCCATATCACTGGCTGCTTATCATCATGCTCAGCACAATCCCAGAGCCGTTATGTACGGTCGTCCCCTGGACGAAGACACCTATGATAATTCACGCTGGATTGTTGAGCCTTTCCATTTATACGATTGCTGTCTTGAAAATGATGGTGCCGCTGCCATGGTGCTGGTTTCAGCTGAGCGAGCAGAAGAATTCCCTCACAAGCCTTGTTATCTACTCGGTGCAGTCGGCGGCTCGCACTATCGTGCCGGTGCATCGGTGCACAATACACCTGAATATGCTTCGTCCACCTTCCCTAGTCTGGCGCCCCATCTCTATGACATGGCCGAAGTTACAGCAGGAGACGTCGATGTCCTGCAATGTTATGAAAACTTCACCGGCGGTGTGCTGATGAGTATGGTAGAACACGGATTCTGTGAGCCAGATGAATGCAATGAGTTCTTCGTTAAAGAGCGCTTTCTGGCACCAGGGGGTGATTTACCCCTCAATACATCCGGTGGAAACCTCGCCGAATGCTATATGCATGGTCTCGGCTTGATCATCGAATCGATCCGGCAGATCAGGGGAGATTCAACCAGCCAGGTAGCTAACTCTGAAGTATCGATGACCATATCCGGGCCCATGGTAACCCCGGTCAGCTCGTGTATATTTGGTGGAGAGACAACCCTATGAATCCTCCGTATCTCAACTCAGGATTACCCCAGCCCTTACCAGCACCCGACGGGTTAGATGCCGCTTTCTGGCAAGGCTTAACTGATGAAAAAATTTTGTTGCAGTCTTGTTGCGACTGCAACAAATGGCAATGGGGCCCCGAATGGATCTGTCATCACTGCCACAGCGAAGCGCTAACCTTTACCGAGGTAGCACCCGAGGGTATTATTTATTCTTACGAACGGGTCTGGCACCCGGTCCACCCGGCCCTGAAAGATCAGGGTCCCTACCTGATCGTGCTGGTAGAAATACCCATCGCCGACCATGTTCGCCTGGTTGGCAACCTACTCGGCGATCCACATCAGGATGTGATTATTGGTTCGCAGGTACAGGCCGTATTCGAACACCACGAAACTGAGCAGCACCCATTCACGCTGTTGCAATGGCAAACAATTAACTAAATGATATTACATGATTAATGTTGCTGCGATCCGCGCCTTTGCTCAACTAATTGAGGCTCTTGGAAAGAACCATGAAATATAAATCTATATTTGAAATAGTGCTTATCTACTTTCTTGCGTGGTCTGGTTTAGCGTCTGCACAGAACTACGATCTGACAAATTCCGAGGATCAAAAAAGACTTGGGATCAGCTTCATGAATAATTTTAATGAAGCAAAGCCAATCACCGTAATTCCTGCCGGTGAATTATCAGAACAAAACGCCTATAAAATTGCTGACTATTATGTCGACAAACAATTAGAAACCCGTGGCAACATCGCCGGATATAAAATTGGAACATTTGCAAAAGGCGAATATGACAACGGCCCTGTCGACGGGTTAAGCGGCCCTATTACGGCCGTTATGTTTTCAAACGGTATTCATGAAAGCGGCGCACATATTTCGGTTGATTGTTGCAATATGAGTTTCGTCGAAGCGGATTTTGGTGCCGTTGTAAAAAGCGATGCGATTAATAGTGCGAAATCAGATTTAGAAATACTAGCAGCACTTTCCGGATTTATTCCATTCATCGAAATGCCTGATATTATCCAGCCCGTTGTAGGTGGTACCAACGTTAGCAATATAGCTACAAATTATGATTTTAGGAACGCAATTATTGGCGATTTAATCGCAACAGAGCCTACCTCCGAATGGATAGACCGACTTAATAACTTTAGTTTTACGATGACAAATGAAACCGGCGAATTGCTGGCCGAGGGTAAAATTGAGAACGCGTATGAACCGCTTTATCGTGTTCGCAATATGCGTGATCGATTGTTATTACGCGGAAGACCCTTAAAAGCAGGCGATATACTATCGCTGGGTAATATGGGTGCGATAAGGCCATTAAAAGAAAATCTTTATTTTGACGCCTCTGTTCGTCCTGTTTTCAGGGGCAATATTGCTACCGTTAGCTACATTGACCTTGATCCATCTGGCCCCGCCACCGTCAGCGTGGTTATCGATCGCCCGGCTCATTAATGCCCACTGTATTGGCGCCAGATCAAGCGCTTGCCTTCCCAAAATTTTTCAGGCTGGGTGGGCTTTGGCGAAGCACTAGCCTGGATGATATTCAGAAGTAAGATTTGAACAAAAATCAAAACGTGAATAGTGATTGCTTTAGTGGCAATAGTTGTCATTTTCGCATGCGTGCCACCACCATCCGCGACTGGGATCGGCGCGAATTGCTTGCTGTCCCTCGAAAATAATGATCCGCCGAAATTCAAGCAGCTTCACGACATTCATATCGATGGTGAAGTCCGTTTACTTTTGGCATTTCGAGTAAATTATCTGACATTGATATCAATTTGGAAACCGGACGCGCAACGGGGGATTCTTTGGACAACCCCAAATGTGTACGATCATCATTATAGTAGTCAAAATACCCCCGTAAGATCGGTTTCAGATGGCGTTCATTACAGACCATAATATGGTCAGTACAGTCTCTTCGAATACTGCCATTGAGTCGTTCAACATAAGCATTTTGCCAAGGACTGCGGTAAGCCGTTAACACTTCCTCAGTCCCCATCGATAAAACTCGCTGCTGAAAATGGTTCCTGAAGATCTTGTCTCTATCCCTTAGTAAATACCTCGGTGCAGTCCTCGGCGATCCCGTCCATGGAAAGGCTTCTGTGATCTGTTGAGCAGTCCATTATGCGGTGGGATTTGCGGTGACATTGAAGTGAACAACACGCCGTCGAGCATGGCTGAGAACCACCAATACAAACAACATCTTGAAACGGATAGTCGGCACAACCAGGAAATCCACAGCGACCCTATCTGGCATGTGATTTTGACGAAGGTCTTCCAGGTCTGTGATGGTGCTTTCGGACTATCTCGACGTATGATCCCGGACACTGATCGCTCTGATATTTCGATACCCAGTTTCAATAACTCGCCGTGTATCTTCGGGGCACCCCACAATGAGTTGGCTGCCTAAAAGCTACCACCCTGACTTTCTGATATGAAAGAAAGCCTAATCAAGAAACTTTGGCTATCCAGGGAAAACGGCGTTTAAAAAACTTATCTACGTACTGAAGGCTCGGTGTTGGTTGTCGCTGGCGACAAAGAATACTGCATGCACACGTCTGCCAGCATGATCTGGAACAACGGCGTGCTGAACTTTCATGCTTTTGGTTGGGGCCCGGTGGTAGTTAATCGCGATAGAGAGGGTACACAATTAGTCTGGGAATGTGCCGACGGCAGTACCACCCATATGGAAAGAATATGTACACTCCCCCCGGAACACAAAGTGCCGACGCCACGCGGCAAACGTGACAGGTCATTCTAGGCTGCTTTATCAAATCAAGCACCAAAAACAGGCACTTTAATCAGCATTTCAGGTTTGACCCGCCGAATGGTTAACGATACCCTCTAAGAATCCTGTCTAACCCCTTACTAATTGAGTTTATGATGAGTGAGTTTCCAAAGTTTAGGCAAGCTGACTACCCGACATTGTATTTAGAGCAAACCGACAAAGATTTGGTGAAAACCTTAGATCCAAATTTGCGTTACGCTTATTTTAAAACCATAGCCAAGGGCGGTAAGTCATTAATTCGATCCTGTAAAGATATGCATTTGGGTCGCGTGGTTTGCTACAAATCGCTGTTGCCCACCTTCGCTGATGATCCGATTGAGCAAAAAAGGCTGCTGCGCGAAGCCCGTGTATCGGCTATGTTGCAGCATCCGAACACGATGCCAACCTATGAACTGGGTCGCGATCGCCAAGGGCATTGTTACTTCACGATGAAACTCGTCCATGGTTATACTTTCCGTGAAATTATTAACTATCGTGAACGGTACGACATCACTCAATTACTTGATATTGTGATTCAGGTAGCTCATGCGTTGGAGTACGCGCATACCCATGGTGTAGTACATAGAGATATTAAACCCGAAAATATTTTAATAGGGCCATTTGGCGAAGTTCTACTGTTGGATTGGGGGTTGGCCAAAGTTAGAAGTGAAGAGGGGCATGAGTCAGAGATCGATGACATTGACCCTCAATCTGCAGCAAAGAAGCAAAGCATGACGGGCTTTCAGAAGTTGCAAGGAACCATCTCTTATATGTCACCTGAACAAATAAAAAAAGCACCAGACATTGATGGTAGAACTGACATATACAGTCTCGGCGTTCTATTGTACGAAGTCATCACCGGTAACACGCCAGCCTCGGGTGACACCATGGACAAGCTAATAGCCAGCACGCTGAACGACGAGCCGCAGCTGCCATCTGAACTTGCCTCTATGCCTATCTCCAACGTGCTGGAGAAAACCATTATGCAATGTTTACAAAAAAACCGAGACAACCGAGTACTAACCAGCGGGGAGTTGATTCGCCTGCTGAGACAATAATAGAGGGAATTCTAGCCGCGTTAGGGTTTGACCTGAGCCAAGATGAAAGAGACATTGTCTTGGCAGCCGCAATCTAATGCTCGATCAAGTAATACGTCAGCGTAAGACTCTAGGTTACCCTCGAACTTGGCGGCGTACTCCAACATTAGCTCGCTTTTAACGCGATCAGATAAGCCGTCGGTGCAGGCAAGCACAATATCATTAGGTTCTAGCTCAACACTGCCAGTGTCAGGCTTAAGTAATAATATGCTGCCCACTTTTTGAGTCAAAATATTGGGCGCACGTCTGTATAAATCCGGCGCTAAAGTAGCATCAATTTTGTCTCGATCTAGCGTATGGTCTTTGGTCAGCATAGTGATTTTATTGTCTGATGACCTAATGAGATAAATCCTAGAATCACCCACCCATGAAAAGTGTAGCTGTTTATCAGTAATCCAAAAACAACTGAGTGTTGAACCCATGTTGCGGTATTTTTCTTCATTGCGCTGAATGGCAATAATAGCTTCATTGGCATACTTTATAGCGTTGCCAAGTTCCTGTGCCGGTTTTTGCCGCAGCATGTCGCTGTCAGCGTTAGATAAATATTCCACGCTAGCGTCAACAGCAATTTGGCTAGCAACCTCACCGAAGTCATCCCCACCTATACCGTCGGCGATTGCGGCGATTAGACGATCCTGATGAATCTTTAGAAAATCTTCGTTGTTACGCCTAACTTTACCGACATGGCTGCGTGAACAAAATAGGGTATGGGCTTTTTCCAACATATGCATCAGTTTACCTGATGTTAACTAACGAGCGAAGATTTACCTACATAAGCACCAGACAGGCACAAAATAATGCTTAATATAGTTTAAAGTAGAGCGATGAATAGACTCACGAACGCAACATCATTAAGGCCCTTCATTGTTAAACATCAACGAGGTATTGGGGATATGTGTAGAGCATCGACTCTGGCGTTTATCGCACTGTTACTGTGTAATTCGATCCAGGCTCAGGCATCGTCATCAGTTGAGGAACAACCATGAACACCAGCACAGGCAGCTGAATGGTCAGCAGTGATCAACCCAACAGGCCGTAAGCCATCAAATCAGTGGCTATTCAGACATTGACCCTCCTCTACTGAAAAACAGCCCCGCAGACTTCTTTTCACGCAAAAAAAACCAATCAGAATACTTTTTAAATTCGAAGTAAATTCGGTTTAAATTTACTATCCTCATTTGTGATCAGGTGGTATTGTTTGCGACCCAGAACCTTTAATTGTGTGACGTCAGCCCAAATGGGACTCTAAGCGCTACAGTATGCAGTGGCCACCCAGACATTGACCATTCTCTGCCTAAAAGCTACCACCCTGACTTTCTGATATGAAAGAAAGCCTGATCAAGATACTTTGGCAATCCAGGGAAAACGGGGTTTAAAATACTTATCTACTGATTAGAGTTCTTTTTAGATTAGTAATTCACTAATAAAGATCGGAGATGGATTCGAACCCTGAGTCGTACCCTGCTAATGTTTAGTCCAGGGGAAAGTAATAAGTCTAAAGGAAAGAGCGATGGCTAAAGGAAAAGACAAACAGAAGAGCAGCGGGAAAAAGAAACCGTTAAAAACAATGTTAGAGAAACGCAAGGATAAAAAAGAAAAGAAAGGTAAGTAGGTCTGGCGCTAAAGGGCCCATTCCCAGTTACTTTCAGCTGTAATAGGGCGTAACAAGGGCGTTAATTGTTGCGGGTAACACGATACCTGGCCTGTTATATGAAATATTGGGTAAAAATACTTTATATATGATCGTACGGAGCTTTTGAGGCATTGCATTAACTGTAATGTCGCCCCCTAAAAAGGGTTAAGTACTCCCAAAAGGCTTTACAGCGCAGATTCAACTCGCCCAACTGACTACTTCACCGCAGATTTTATTCTGGCTACCGAAACACGGACCCCTTTATAATACGCCGACTCATGTGTGTAGCTGATCCCTACCGCGATATTGTCGGCCCCCTCCCGGCCCGCGGTCAGATTCATAATATACGCCCAGTTCGCGGCATACGGTGCTTCTTTCTATAAATCGTCGCTGTTCAGACGCCACTTTGGATCCGCCGAAAAGCGTGGGGCAATCCGTGCCTGGAGGTTCATCGCAAGCTGATGGCGGTCGGCAAAGGGAACTGGGAACATCCACTCCAAAGTCTTATGCTCGAATGAAACTCCTTTATAAATAGGGTTACCCAGATCGTTTATTTCATAATATTTCGCGGTTGCGCCGGGTATCTGGACGGTGACATGTCGCGTGTTTTCGGCAATGTGCTCAGCTTCACCAAGCCGTTCCAAGGAACTCAATTTTAGGAGATTCTTGCCGCTATAGTCGAGCGCCTCGTCGATGATGGCTGCACGTTCTTCTTCATTGAAGGGGGTGCTGAGAAGCGGAACGAAGTAGTCCTGTTCCGCTGCGCTAAGGGCTGCGGCGATAGCGGCGCGAACAGGCTCGGGGCAATCCGCGCAGACCTTACCAGTGGGCCACAGTGGATCACCCGTACCAGTGCCCAATGATGTCATCTGCTGGGTCTGGAGGACGGCTTGTCCTATTTCAACAATTCGGCTTGCCGCTTGATCTCTCAGCATATTGTCTTCGCTGCTGTAGGGGTTATCTTCGGCAAAGGCGGTACTGAATCGCAGCCAGGCGCTTGTTTTCAGATTGGCATCAATGCCATTGTCCCGGTCCATTGCCCGAACCTGTTGAAAAGCATTACGCATGTCCTGCAATTTAATGGTCCACGCTTGCACGGCCTGTTTTGCTTGCATCCGGAATATTTTGAAGCGCCGCCAAATGCAGTGCTATGGACTCAACAACAACGATAACAAGGATATCA
>Ga0233433_10001715_pt1 | contig 20344 bp, 22 predicted proteins | sample SI_122_August201_5_FD_179868 | JGI IMG/M metagenome (GOLD analysis project Ga0233433, IMG submission 179868) | Seawater microbial communities from Saanich Inlet, British Columbia, Canada - SI_122_August2016_100_MG | ecosystem: Environmental > Aquatic > Marine > Inlet | place: Canada: British...
TGGAGACTCGATCCAAGCCAAGCCAAGCCAAGCCAAGCCAAGCCAAGCCAAGCCAAGCCAAGCCAAGCCTTAATACATAAGGCCGTGTAGATTTGTGCTGACACGCTCCTCACGGGCTTCTCACAGATCACGCACGGCTTTAATATGCCATTGTGAATCCCTTCTAGCCCGGGTGATGCTACCCGTCGTTGCCTCATCATTACTTTACAGTTGAAAGCGGCTCAAAAGGTTAGAGTACAGGTATATGGGGAGGGTGCCATGGCCACCGGCATCGCCTCTTTGTTTATGTTCTCTACATGTTAATCTCTTTAGTTAACAAACCGATCCAGGAGGCCAAATGGCTGCTTATTTTTTAGCAAACTTGAAAGTGACTAATGTAGAAGAGTTCAGCAAGTATCGAGACCTTGTCACTAAGACGATACGCGACCACGGCGGAGAGTACGTCCTTGTCGATATGAGTTCAGTTGCCGTTGAGGGTGATTCTGAGCATCTGTCAGTCGTATTGAAATTCGAAAATATGGAAGCGCTACAAGGCTGGTATGACTCAGCAGAATACCAAGAGATTCATCCTCTACGGACTGATAACAGCGAGGGTACTGTTACCTTCGCAAATACTGGAACAGCGAAAAATGATTAAATGGAATTCCGCCTAATAGGGAACTTGGTTGAGTATCGGGTAGGCAAGGAGGGGCTTCTGCATGCCCGGAGCAGCCACTCGTTGGAAAGTGTTCTGTTCGGCAAACCCTAAGACATCAGCTATACGAGCACGTTTACTAATGTCAATTCTAAAAGATTGCCAAGCTTCTAGCTTGGTAATTTTGTTAAAGTGCACTTTACTGTGCCTGTTTTGTCTCAGCTAACGAGATCCAGCTTACAACGGGTATGGATAATTTTGCATTCGTAGAACACTGTGAGTTATGGTCTTGGAGCGCTGCTGAAGCCGTTGAGCCGATGTTTTCTTGTAAAACCAGTGATTGCTTCTGTGCAGTAACACTTTAACCTGGACGACTCAGGGTAGTTTTCAATCTTCACCTGGCTAGTTGTAATTGAGTAAGAGGAAAGCCTGTGCCCACCCCAACAGCCGAAACCTTAACCTGGCGAGTTCGACTTATGTTCGCTGCGGGACAAATACCTGAAGGTGTGCAGTCAACGGCATTCGGGTTTTTCCTGCTGTTTTTCTACAATCAGGTATTGGGCTTGTCTGGGTTTCTGGCCAGTCTGGCGATTGTTGTCGCGCTATTAGTCGATGCAGTCAGTGATCCCATTATTGGTTCCTGGTCCGATGGTGTCCGCCATCGTTGGGGCCGCCGGCATCCGTTTATGTATGCGGCTGCTGCACCCTTTGCGATTTGTTTTTACCTTTTGTTTTCGCCACCTGCGGGACTTTCCGAAACGCAGGTGTTTATCTGGCTGGTCGTGTTCTCAGTGCTGACTCGAACCACTCAGTCAGTCTATTCAATTCCGCACACATCGCTTACAGCTGAACTTTCTACCGACTACCACGAGAGGACATTGTTGTCCTCTCTTCGGTCTCTGTTGCAGTCCGTTGGCACTTTGATGGTATTCCTGATCGGTTTGCAGATATTTTTCGGTGCGACACCTGAATACCCCAATGGCCAGCTAAACCCCGCAGCCTATCCGAGATTCGCGGGGATGTTTGCTGTTGTTATTTTCCTTGGTGTTCTTTTGACAGCCTATGGGACCCATAGCTACATCCCGTATTTACCCCAGGCTAATCCCAATGCGCATCGCTTTAGTTTGCAGCAGGTGATGCGTGAGGCAGGTATGGCTTTCGGGTTGCGATCGTTTAAGGCGGTCGTTTTAACCGCTGTTCTTTTTGGTATGACCATGGGCATGGTTTCGGCCTTGTCGATTTATCTGGGCACCCTTTACTTTGAATTCAGCCTGGAACTGATCGGGCTTAGTTTTCCAGCCTCTATTCTGGGCAGTTTTCTTGGTGCGGGGCTGGCGTCACCATTGGGACGTGTCTTTCAGGAAAAGAAAACTCTGCTGATGGGCGGACTCATCTGGTACGCCGTCTGGAATACTTTACCTATCATCTTAAGCCTGTTGGGGCTCTTCCCGAAACCAGGTGATCCTTTATTGTTTTATCTCGTCATGACCTCCAATGCTATTTGTAGCATGGGTATTGGTGTTCTGACTGTCATGATCGGTTCGATGATCGCTGATATAACAGACCAACATGAGGAAAAACAAGGTAGCAGAAACGAAGGCATCTATTTTGCTGCTTCATCATTTGCGGCCAAGGCGATTGGCGGCTTTGGGATTGTAGTCTCCGGGGTTGTAGTAGACCTGGCGGGAATTCAACGCAACGCGACGGTAGAGACGATTAATCCTGAGTCTCTGCGGACCCTCGCTATAGCGATGGGGCCCGGTGTTCTGCTGATGATCGGCGTTACTGTAGTCGCTGCAAGTTTCTATGATCTATCGCGTGCAGAACACCGCCGAATTCGCGCAGCGATTACCGCTGGAGGTAGTAGAGAATAGTCTGGCGAATACGTTAACCGCTGATTAATTCTATGTGCCTACATTGAAACCCTCAGACCTTTTCAGCCCAGATTCATTAATTGGCTGCGACAGCTCAATGTGGCTGTATGCTTGCTGAAGCGTTGAGTTGCGAATTCGAGAACTGAATGCTAGCTATTACTTTAAAGGGAACATCAATGAGTTCAGTTGATAGAATAAAAGAAATTAAAAAGGAAATATTTATAGTGAGTGGTATTGTTGAGTTTTTTTTCAATCTATTCGTGCATAATCTCTGTGGAAGCACACATAGAATGCTCATCACCATAAGAACTTTTTAATGATTACAAGGAAAAGGACCGAATAAATGCCCCAAATCGCTTACAGAGAATTTTTGGGCAACAGCCCTGTCTGGTTCAAGAACGCAATACTGATCTTCCTGTTGCTCAGCTTACCTTTGAAGCTGGTTTTAGGCACAACCATTCTCGGATGGCTCTTCCTCGGCATGTTCATTCTCGCGCTGGCCATGGCGCTTAAATGTTATCCGCTGCAGAGCGGGGGCTTACTGGGGTTGGGTATCTTGGCGCTGGGGCTAACAACACCAGAGACGGTATGGAGTGAGATTCAGTCAAACCTCGGCGTATTGGCACTGCTCATTTTTATGGTCAGCTTCATCTTCTTTATGAAGCCGCTACTGAGCTTCCTGTTCGCAAGATTGATCATCGGCATCCAGAGCAAGTGGCTTCTCTCACTCATGTTCTCTGTGATGGCAGCTTTCCTTTCCGCTTTTCTTGATGCCCTGACAGTGACAGCTGTTCTGATCGCTGTGTTCGTTGCCCTTTATGGTGTATATGAACGGATTCATTCCGCCACAAATACGGACTTTGACCACGATGGAACTCCAGACCGAGAGGAACTGGGCGGTGATACCCTGGAAGAGTTTCGCGCGTTTATTCGTAGCCTGGTCATGCACGGGGCGGTCGGTACCGCACTGGGCGGCGTCACCACCATGGTGGGCGAACCCCAGAATCTACTTATCGCTGACAAGATGGGATGGGAGTTTCTGGAATTTGTTGTTGTCATGTCCCACGTGACCATACCGGCTGTCATCGCAGGATTCATCACCTGTGTTGCGTTGGAATTCACCGGCGTACTCGGATACGGCACCAAGCTGGATCCCCATGTGCGAGCAATCCTTGAGGGATATGTGGAAGAGGAAGACAAGAAGCGAACCAAGAAGGAAGTTTATGCACTCTGGGTACAGGGAACCTGTGGTGTCTTGCTCGTGATCGGTCTTGGTATGCACTTGATGGAGGTCGGTCTGATCGGGCTCAGCCTATTGGTGGTTGTTACCGCACTGACAGGTATTAACGAGGAACATCAGATAGGGCATGCCTTCGAGGAGTCGCTACCCTTCGTTTCCCTGCTTTGCATCTTCTTCGTTGTTGTCGGGATGATTCACGATTTGCACCTCTTCAGCCCGGTGGTTCAATGGGTGCTTACACTACCCGATGATATTCAGCCTCGCGCATTCTTTCTTGCGAACGGCTTACTATCGGCGATCTCAGATAACGTCTTCGTCGCAACTGTCTACATCAATGAGGTCAGAGCAGCTTTCGATGCGGGTGAGATTTCGAGGGAGCGGTTTGACATGCTGGCAGTCAGCATCAACACTGGTACCAATCTACCTTCGGTAGCGACACCAAACGGCCAGGCGGCGTTTTTGTTCCTGTTAACATCTGCACTCGCACCAATCATTCGCCTCGGCTACTTACGAATGGTTGTGATGGCGCTACCCTATACAGTCGTTTTGACTACTGTGGGGTATCTTGCACAGTAGTGGTTGCCAAATCGTTACCGGGTGACCGCCACGTCGCGTACGCGCCGAGATACGTCACTTTTTCGGTGAATAAATAATCGAGAGATATTTATCCGAAGCACCCTTGCAGAACGTCGTTTGCATTATCAATGGCATGCTGCGTAAGATGAAAACCGATGAGCAAAGCACGCCCTTAAATGAGATGCTCATCTGTTCCATTTGTTTGACGACGGACAATCTAGATACACAGTCCCGCCGAGTGCGCAGTTTTTCCTGTCTGACAACATCTCAGGACCGGCGTCCTAAAGAGAATTCCAGCAAGGACAGGGTGTGCCCCTAGCTAAATCGGCAAAAGATTTGAGTTAGAAGTCCTTTGCTCAGTAAGGATTAACGATCCGTTGGGATATCGCCATACTGCAAACAAAACTACAAACCCGTCGTGATAGGTTGGCGAAGGTTGCTATCTTCTGTGTAATGAAAGCCGGGTAACGAGTACGCGCGCGCGGGACTGCTTTGGGGGACTGAATATTATTAAACAGCTATATATTATTGATAAATATGATTAATTTAATAGGAACTGGCGGAGAGAGAGGGATTCGAACCCTCGATGAGCTATAAACCCATACACGCTTTCCAGGCGTGCTCCTTCGACCGCTCGGACACCTCTCCGTGAACTTCTGCTTTGTTTGGGCGGTTTCGGCGAGCAGACATTAGCTGAGATGGGATGATTATTCAATTAAATCCCTAAAGGATTGTTACGATGTCACTACATCAACGGTAGCATGCTAAGCCAGCAGCAGTGCAGGCGCTGGAAGCCGGGCTGTCAACGGTTGTTTCTCAGTTTCGTTCTTTCCAGTTCCTTCATGAACACCCTTAACGTCGCTGTCTCGCTTTGACTAATCTTGTCGAACTGGGTGCCGACCTGGATCATTCCGGGGGCCTGGACTACGTTATAGACACTCAGCACCCGTAGTGTAGGTTTAATCATGAGGTGCTCGTTGAGCTGGAGTTCAACTGAAGTCAGGATATCGCCAGCTTTTATCGAAACGCCTTGTGTAAGGCGGAAGCAGGTACCATCACCGGATAGATCAACGATTCTGCCACTGTGTTGCTTGCCAGCTATTAACACTGAAGCTTTCGAGCGAGTAGCGGCACCCAGCTCAAGCCTGAATTGGTCGCGCTGCTGCTCATACATAATTTTGTCTGGCAGCGAGCAGGAATAGATAGGCGTGGTACTAGTCTGCTTGATTTCCTTGAGGGTGGTTTCAAACTTGAGCGGGGTTCCTTTAATACTGCCGGTAACAGCTAAAACGGTACCTGGTTTGACTGCAGTTTTCGTGTTTGGGAGGTAGGCTGAAGTCCCGCTAGGAAAGGGCTGGTCAAGATCGATCGTTTCGTTTTTATTGTCAAAAGAAACGAAAGCACTGGAAAACTTACCGTCCACACCGGCTATTTCCAGCGATAATAGGCTGCGTGATTGCAGCAACCGAGTCAATAGCTGGGCCTTTCTCGGTTTTTCAATGATTTCCTGTGTATTCTCGCTCATTTTCCTGTCACTCCATCCAGGGTAACCGGCCCTGAACAGTGCATTTTGCTTGTCTTGCCGTGTTGGCAGGTAAGCTGTAGCCGTTTCATCTCCGGTGACTATGATCTTATCCTTCTAAAACTGGCTTCTCAATCTTGACTAAACGGGGTCTCTACCAGGCCGGCCGCATCCAGGCCTTTAATTCTGAAAAGACCGCCAGAGTCATATTCTTCGTTACGCCGGTTACCTGAATCGCTGATCGAGGTAACGTACAACTCGTCCAGGTTCGGGCCAGCAAACATAACGGAGCTAGGTAAAGGTATCGGCATTTTGATTCGATTCTTTAATTTGCCTTGGGTGGATAGGCAACCGATTTCGCCTGAACCCGTCAATGCAGTCCAGATGTTGCCTTCGGTATCCACCGTGGCACCATCAGAACTAGTTTGATGACTATTACCATCAAAAAGCTGCCTTTTGTTCTTTAGAGGCCCTGTGGGAGAGTAATCATAGGCCAGAATACGCCGCCGGCCATCATTAAAGTACAGGGTATGTCCATCAGGGCTGAAGCAGGGGCCGTTGGCAACGATGACATCCGGTTCAAGGATATCCAGGCTGAGGTCAGGGTGTAGCCGATAAAGGGCCCCGAGCGCTCTGTCACGGATAGTAATTCCCATGGTGCCGGCGATAAAATTACCGAAGCGGTCGGTTTTGCCATCGTTGAACCGGGTCGCAGGTTGTTCTGATTCTGGATCGCTAATTAAGGTGAGAGCATTGGACTGGAGATTAAAAAAGTGCAGGCCGTTTTGTAATGCGACCAAAAGCGTGTGTTCAGTCACCACGGCCAGGCTGCCGATCATTTGGGGCAGCTGCCAGTGGGTTACCTCTTCTGTTTGGTCAAGGCAATAGATACAGCCCTTAAGAGAATCGACCCAGAAAAGTCGCTGTTGCTGATGATCCCATAGCGGGCCTTCGCCGAGGGCATTTTTGATACTGCCGATGCGTTCAATTTCCATAGCTTTTGTTAGACCTGACAATTATTCATAGCTATCCAGCATAAAAGTGTATGCTTAACTCACAGTTTGCTCAAGGAGCTCCATTGAGATCAGGTGATTTATTCGATAGCCGTATTGAAACCATGGTAGTACAGGCAAATGGGATCAATTTTGAGGTCGATACCTGCGGTGACGGTGACTGTCTGGCGCTGTGTCTGCATGGTTTCCCTGAGCATAGTGTGTCCTGGCGTTTTCAAATGCCAATGCTGGCTGAGCTCGGCTATAAAGTGTGGGCACCTAACCTGCGTGGTTATGGCAATAGCGATACCCCCAGTGAACTTCAGGCCTACTCTCTGGAAGTGTTGATGGAGGATGTCGCATCCTTGATCGAGGTATCGGGTTGCAGGGAAGTAATTTTGATTGCACATGATTGGGGTGCCGTCATTGCCTGGCATTTTGTCATGAGGCAGCCCGAACAGGTGAAGAAACTGATTATCTGTAATGTGCCTCACCCTGTGCCGGCATCAGCAGCACTGGCTGACGGCTGGGCACAGCTTAAGAAGTCCTGGTATATATTCTTTTTCCAGTTGCCTTGGTTGCCTGAATGGTTGATGGCGCAGAATAAAGATGGTTTGGGACGGATGATTTCGGAGTCAGCCACGCATCCGGAAAATTTCCCCCCTGATGTCATTGATTTCTACAATGAAAATGCATCGCGGCCGAAGAATTTAACCGCCATGCTGAATTATTACCGGGCGCTGGTCCGTGGCGGTGGTGCAGCCCGACAGAGGCGCCTGGGATATCCTGTTATCAGCGTGCCTACCCTGATGGTCTGGGGTGAGGCTGATACAGCCCTGGGGGTTGAGACAACCTACGGTACCGACGCCCAGGTTTCAGACCTGACAATCCGATACCTGCCCGGTATTTCTCACTGGGTGCAACAGGATGCGCCGGATTCGGTTAATGCCATGCTCTCGGCATTTCTGCAGGGTTTACCTGTGCCAGAGTACCAAGCTGAGAGCGCTTGAAACCTCTTGGTCCTGTCAGGTGGCTCCTCCTGGGTTCAGGTGTTTATCAAAAATACCCTGCATCGTGCCATCAGCCCTGCGCAGGTCCAGCCAGAGGTTAATGTAATTCAGCAGGAATAAATCCTGCTGCATGAGAACGGCTTTTTCCTGATAGGTCAGAGTTTCGCCCGGCATGGCGGGGCAAAGTGTAGGGTGTTTGTTTGATTGTAATGTGACCTCGATAGCATCCGTAATCATCACATCGGCACGTCCTTGGATCAGCTCTCTAAATATTGCCCGGTTGTCGGCAAACAGAACCTTTTCGGCCTGTTTTATATTGGCATCGAGGTACAGTTCATTGGTGCCGCCAGGGTTGACGATAACTCGGTTACCTGCCTGGTCGATATCATGAAGGGACTGCAGCCGCCTGCGATCCGTGCAGCGGATGATCGGAGTTTTTCCACCGATGTGGTAGGCCTTGCTGAAGAAGCCGTGTTGTTGCCTTTTCAGCGTCCGGGAAATGCCGCTCATGGCGATGTCGAATTGATTGTTCGACAGGTCGGTTATCAGGCTGGGCCAACTGGTCGAGACCAGCTTGACTGTCACTCCCAGCGATTCAGCAAGGTTCTCTGCGAGATCAATGTCGATACCGTTGTACTGGCCGGGTAACAGGGACTCTGAAAAGGGCGCATAATCACCTGTGGATCCTACCCGTAGTATCCCGGAATCAAGCACCTGAGAGAGCCTGTCAGGGTAATACTGCAGCGCTAATAAATGGTCAAAGATAGCTTCCTGGGACGGCCTTGTCAGGCCCTCGATCGCCGTAAGCTTTAAAAATTGGCCTCTGTGTTGTTCAGTTACCGGTGTTTTCAGTAGTCCCACTATGTCATCGCCCAGCGCGATCAGCTTAGGTCTGATCACATCCACCAGGCTGTCTGCCTGCAGTGGCGCAGTATGACCACGCCAGTAGTTGAACCAATAGTGTTGAATCGATTTAGCAGCACTGATCTGAGCGCTGTAAAACCCCTCATTGCTGGCAACAGTAATCCCTGATTTGAGTCCGGTGTAGCTACTTTGTTGCAATACTGTTGCTTCCCGGTTTTTGTCTTCAATAGCCTTACCCGTTAGCCATTTGTCTGCGGCCACGGCCTTCATTAAGCTGAGCCTTTCTGAAATTTTTGTAAATAGCAGGGCCTGGCTCTCATCAGCAGTTGTCACAGCTGGCGCTAGGATTAATACAAGGCTGATGATCGAGACTATAACTGGCATGAGGAGATGGTAACATTGTTTGGAAAGTGATACCGTGCCGAAAAACCCGCTAACGAGATCAATATGTCAAAGCCTGTTCTGTTCGAAAAACAGGGCCATGTGGCCATCATAACCCTGAATAAACACGAAACCCGGAATGCCATCTCCGAAGATATTATGGTAGATGCTATTGTTGAGATCTGTGCTGATATCAACGCCGACCAGGGTGTGCGCGTGGTGGTGCTTACCGGAGCGGGTTCAGCATTCAGTAGTGGTGGTAATGTTAAGGATATGCAAGATAAAACAGGTATGTTTGCCGGCAGTGCAACGGAAATTCGCGATGGTTATCGGCGCGGAATTCAGCGTATCCCGTTGGCCCTGGATGCGCTCGAAGTGCCCATTATTGCAGCGGTTAATGGCGCTGCTATTGGTGCAGGCTGCGATCTTGCCATGATGTGTGATATGCGCATAGCGTCGGAAAAAGCGTTTTTTGCGGAAAGTTTTGTAAAGGTAGGGCTGATTCCAGGTGATGGTGGCGCCTGGTTCCTGCCACGGGTTATTGGCCAGGCCCGTGCGAACGAGATGTCTTATACAGGAGAGCCTGTGAATGCAGAGACAGCGCTGGCATGGGGCATGGTATCAGAAGTGGTCGCCGCCGATGACTTACTTGCAGCAGCCATGAAGTTGGCGCAGCGAGTAGCCGCTAATCCCCCGCATGCATTACGTATGACCAAAAGACTTTTGAAAGAGAGCAACCATGCCAGTTTGGCAAGTCTATTGGAGGCCTCAGCTTCCCTTCAGGCAGTGGCCCATAAGACCAGGGATCATGCTGAAGCCGTCGACGCGATCATTGCTAAACGGCCGCCGCAGTTTATAGGCGAATAGTAGCCTGTCTGCTGGTTAAGCAGATACCTTCAAGGCTTGTTATAGCAGCTCGTACTTCTTAAGGTAACCTCGCAACTGGTGGTAGGTGACCCCAAGTGCATCGGCCGCTTTCTTCTGGTTGTATTGCGCCTGTTTCAAGGCCGCTTTAATCTGTTTTATTTCGAAATCCTGAACCTGTTGACGGAAATCAACCGGGAATTGGGGTTCGATTTTCTCAATATCAGGGCTTGCTTGCGCTGTTTCAATGGGGACACCTGGCATTGCCGGGCTTTTAGGCCGGTACGGCGAGCCAAACGGGTCCAGGATGATCTCATCGATGGGACGGCTTGGCTGTTCATGCCGGTACAGGCTTCTCTCAATGGCATTTTTAAGTTCTCTGACGTTACCAGGCCACGCATGGTTTAGTAGCGTGTCGACAGCGCTGTTAGTCAATCCAGGGAAATAGTCCAGCTCCAGTTCGGTTGCCATACGCACGCCGAAGTGCTCAGCCAGCAGCAGAATGTCTTCTTGCCTGGCGCGTAATGGTGGTAGGGTGATGACGTCGAAGGCGAGTCGGTCGAGAAGATCTTCCCTGAACTTGCCTGCCATCGCCAGGCCAGGAAGATCAAGATTGGTGGCGGCGATCAATCGGACATCAGCCGTCATCATCTTATTGCCGCCGACTCTTTCGTATTCCCCATACTCGATAACTCTGAGCAGTTTTTCCTGGACCATGGATGAGGTAGTAGCAAGTTCATCGAGGAATAGGGTGCCACCATGGGCTCGTTCAAATCGGCCGCTGTGGCGCTTCTGTGCGCCGGTAAAGGCGCCTGCTTCGTGGCCAAATAATTCAGTTTCAAGCAGCGTATCGTTGATGGCGGCACAGTTTAATTTGATAAACTCCTGATCCCAACGCTGGGACAGATAGTGAATCCGGGCGGCAATTAGTTCTTTTCCTGTGCCTCGTTCACCCACTACCAGCACCGGTTTGTCCAGGGGGGCTATTTTTGAAACCCAATCCAGTACTTCCAGAAATTCCGGTGACTCGCCGAGCAAACGATCGTTTAGGCTGGTTTCTTGCTGCATGGTTTCTCTTAATTTCGCTGATATTGGTCATTTTGGCTCATTTGTTAGTTAAATTCGCCAATTATTTCGCAATATCCATGCGAGGTTCTAAATATTTCTCTTAGATAAAACGAATATTCATAAAAATCAGTAGGTTACCGTCAAGTAAAAAACTGGCATGGTTTGTGTACCAGTAGTCAGTGAAGGCAGCGTTTTTGCTGGGGTGGTTGTCCGGCAGGGGTGGCAGGGTCGTCAAGACTAAAATACGAGTGCGGGATAAATTGGTTAAACACAGCAGCAAAACTTCCGCGATTGATACAGGTTTTTGAAGTGGCAGTAACAGGAGAGACATAATGGGTATATTTTCACGATTTACAGATATTATTAATGCCAATATAAATGCTATTTTGGATAAAGCCGAAGACCCAGAAAAAATGGTCAGATTAATTATCCAGGAAATGGAAGAAACATTGGTAGAAGTCAGGACCCAGTCGGCAAAGCTGATCGCAGATAAAAAGGAATTGGAGCGAAAATCAGCCCGCTGGGGCAGTGAAATCGATGAGTGGGAAAGGAAAGCCGAAGTCGCTATTTCCAAGCAGCGTGAAGACCTGGCAAGAGCCGCATTGAAAGAAAAGCGTAATTGTGAGGAAGCATCAATGATGCTGCAGGGCGAATTGCAGCAGGTCAGCGACAGTCTCGAAAAACTCAGTGGTGATGTAGGTCAGTTACAGCAGAAACTCAAGGATGCAAAACAGAGGCAGAAAGCGTTAATCTTACGAGGTGATACAGCCAAGTCTCGGATGGGCGTGAAGCGGCAACTACATACGGTTAACATAGACGAAGCATTGACCAAGTTTGATCGATTTGAAAGAAGAATAGATGATCTGGAAGGTGAAGTAGAGGCATTTGAACTTGGCCAGAAGAGCCTGTCCGATGAGATCGAAGAATTGGAACGCGATGAGCAGGTCACTGCCGATCTTGCCGAACTAAAGGCCAAGATGGGCCAGCTTGACGAAACCCAGGCCAAGGATTAGGAAAATAGCTGGGTAGCCGATCGAGCCAGAATTGAGGAAGACATGGATATTGTTGAAGCCACTTTTATTATAACTATCGTATTTATCACCGTGGTCGTCCCCATGTGGGTCTGGATGCATTATCGGTACAAAACAAAGCAGGTGCATGGTCTGAGCACGGATGAGCAGGCTGATCTGGAAGAGATGATGGAAACGGCTAATAAGATGGCGCAACGTATCAAGTCACTGGAATCAATCCTGGATGCAGAGCATCCCCAGTGGCGGCAAAGATAACGCTGGCAGTGAAGTTGACTATAGCGGCAATGAAAGAACACCTGTTGTGAACCGATTTGTCATAGTAGAACATAAAAACCAAGAGCAGAGCGGCCCGGAACAGTTAGAGTCTTACCACTATGGTTATTAAAGCATCGTCAGCAAAGCACAGGCAGCGCGCTAACCGATATAGCAGGGCGGATGATCGCCAGCGCCGGCAGGAAAACCTTCACCCCAATTTTGAAGATAGGGTAGATGATTTTTTTGGTGGCTTTATCATGCGTATGCAGGACTGGCTCGATGCAGAAAAACGCAGGCGATCTTATGGGCGAAGGCGCAAGGCATCGAGATGGCACAGGAATGATGGTTCGCAGACTTATAATCGCTTTGAGCAAGCCAGCGACCCCGCTGACCATTCAGAATTCAGTCAGGATGACGGGTTGGTTGATGCCGAGACCGTGGAAGTGTTGAAGCGGCGAGGTAAACAGCGGTATAGCAAACGAGGCTCAGCATCTGGTAGCAGGCGAAAATCCCGCGGACTGCGCAGGAGGCCAGGCCATCTTTATCGTGACAGGTCACAAAAGAAGATAGCTGGAATCTGTGCGGGTATAGCGGGTTATCTGGATAAGGAGGTCTGGAAGGTCAGAGTCGTGGCATTGATTGGGCTGTTCCTGATTCCAACGGTGACATTTACATCTTATTGGATACTGTATTTCATTCTCGATGATAAACCGTTTTACAAGCAGGTCATCGATGCCTATCCGGATCCTTCGGTCTCAGTTAGAGGAGAGTCGAGTAGAGAGGAAAACGCGGCTGATACAAACAAACCGTTGAATCACACGCATACATTACGGCGAGTCAAACAGTTATTCAGTGCTAATGAGGAGCGTCTGCGTACTATAGAGGCGTTCGTTACATCACCACGTTTTGAGCTAAATCGGGCGTTCCAGGAAATGGACACAAAAGAATAAGTGGCTGATCAAACTGCTATAATCGATCCAGTCAGCAAAATGATTTTAACCATATTTTAATCAGGAGTTTTACATGAGTTGGAGTTTATGGACCTTCCTCGGTGTTTGTGGGGTCACTGCTATATTGATGGATGGAATTGTCAAGATCATGCGTACATCCAAGAGTAAGGGAGCCCAGGAACTGGAAGGGCAACTGCAGGATTTTATCGAAGTTGCTAACGAGTTGAGAGGCGAGTTGATGCAGATGCAGGCTCGACTGGAAACCCTTGAAAAAATTGTTACAGACCCGGAACTGGAATTAAAACAGGAACTGAAAAAACTGTAAGGCCTTTTAACAGGCGAGGGATTGTTTGATTTTGGCTATTGAAGATCAGGTGTTGAATTAAGGGCACTATCCGTCACCGCGGCTGGATTTGATCCCAAACCGCTTGACCAGGAAAACGGTTTTATATGCCATGTTAGCCTGGTTGAGGCTCTGCAACGGGTTTCAGCCAGTAGACATGCTCGAGGCTTCTAATGTTGCTTTTTTGGTCAGCAGGGAATTGAACTTCTTTGCTGATGCCCGCTAATGGCGCTAGCACCTTATTCCAGAAATCCCTGCCAACCCGGTTGGCCTCCAATACAGAAACGCGCCAAACATCGGGTTGGAGGTTAATAAGTTGGCTAAAAGCAGCTTCACCGATACCCTGCCTGCGGTAGGGTTCTTCGATAAAGAACTCGGCTAGTTCCTTATACCTCAATCCCTTGACCGGATCCTGGTCATCGCGGACCAGACAAAAACCGACTATTTGATCCTGGAAGAAGATAATATAGGGATATCGGTCGGTGGACTGCCAGTAGTGATCGAAATAGAGATAGATAAACTGGCCGTCTACGGTGGTTTCCACATCAGTAAATTCAGCAAATTCAGCTAGATAGCGCTGCATCATCATCTTGATTAGACCAGCCTGTTCTGCTTGTGCAGAGACTAACCGCACAGAGTTCATTTTTTTTGGTTATCCATAACGCGATCGGGGAAATCGCTGAATACACCATCGACTCCCCAGCTTCTGAGTTGCTCAATATCTTGGGGTTCATTAACGGTATAGACATAAATCTGGAGTCCCGCCTGATGAGCGAGGTTAATTAAATCAGGGTCCACTAGGCGCAAGGAGATATTTAAGGAGTAGGCACCTAACTGCTTTGAACGCATTATCATGTCGTCTGAAGGCCTGCCAAACAAGGCACCACGCCGGAAGGCGCTGTCTGCCCGGGCCAGTTCATCATGTTTAAACGAAGAAATAAGGAACTGGTCGCTGTGCCAGTTATGCTGACAGACAGTGGTCAGCAGCTCAGACACAGGCTCGGCGGTGCCAGGCCCCTTTAATTCAACGTTGATATTCATGCAGGTATCGACGACATCAAGTACTTCCTGCAGGGTGGGAATTTGTTCGCCGTGACCCGCATCAAGCGAGCGCAGGTAGTCAAAGCTGGAGTCCATGACCAGGCCGGTACCATTGGTGGTTCTGGTCAAGTCGTCATCGTGAATCACGATCAGTCGGCCTTGCACGAAATAGACATCCAGCTCTATCCAGGGGCAGCCAAGCTTGGCTGCATGGCGAAAAGAAGCCAGGGTATTCTCCGGCTGGTAACCACAGGCGCCCCGATGTCCAATAGCAAGCATGACCCACCCCTCCAGTGTTAGTGCGGACAATGTACCCGCCTGCTTATGCCAGGTAAAGTCATTATCATGGGTTTGATGGCAGTCTAGTTATGATAGAAATACCGGTTTGTTTAACTCAGGCTCGCCCCTTTCCGGTTGGATAGGCTACAATTAGGGCTCTTCGGAAGTGCTTATGTCATATCAAGTATTAGCAAGAAAATATCGTCCCGGGAACTTTCAGGCCCTGGAAGGGCAGACGCATGTGCTGCAGGCGTTGGTTAATGCGCTGGATAATAATCGTCTCCACCATGCCTATCTGTTCACCGGCACTCGGGGTGTGGGTAAAACTACGATTGCGCGTATTTTTGCCAAGTGTCTTAACTGTGAGGGCGGCGTTACTTCAACGCCCTGTAATGAGTGTGCTTCCTGCATGGAGATAAGCCATGGGCGCAGCGTTGACTTGATCGAGATCGATGCGGCTTCGCGAACGGGCGTAGATGATATGCGTGAATTGCTGGATAACGTTCAGTACATGCCTAGCTCGTGTCGTTATAAGGTGTACCTGATCGATGAAGTGCACATGCTTTCCAAGAGTAGTTTTAATGCCATGCTGAAAACTCTGGAAGAACCACCAGAGCATGTTAAGTTTTTGTTCGCCACCACAGACCCAAAGAAGTTACCGATAACGGTGCTGTCCAGGTGCCTACAGTTTAATCTTAAGAATATGACGCCTGAGCGGGTTGTTAATCATCTCCGGCAGGTCCTGGAGGCTGAGCAGATTGAAGCTGAAGAAGCGGCCTTATGGCAGTTGGGTCGAGCTGCGGATGGCAGTATGCGAGATGCGCTTAGTTTGACTGACCAGGCCATTGCTTTCAGTGAGGGCAATCTCAGTGAAGCGGCGGTTTCAGCCATGTTAGGGACAGTGGATAGAGGTGAGGTATTTGGCCTGTTGCAGGCCTTGAGTACTAGAGATGGCCCTGGGCTGCATCAGCAAGTACAGGATATTGCCGCCTTTGCCCCTGACTTCATGGCTCTTCTCAATGAGTTACTGGCGGTGTTACATCGGCTGGCCATTGCCCAGGTCATTCCGGAAGGGATAGATAACAGTTTTGGTGATAGAGAGCAGTTGGAACGCTTGGCTGGCCAGGTCAGTAAGGAAGAAGTGCAACTGTTTTACCAGATCGGCTTGATCGGAAAGCGGGATTTGCCGCTGGCGCCTGACCCTCAAATTGGTTTTGAAATGGTGTTGATTCGTATGTTGGCGTTTGATCTCAACGGTTCGGGTACACCAAAACAAGTCAGCTCTGATCCAGGACCCGATGCTGCAGTCCCTGGACAAGTAGTAAAAACACAACCTGCAACGACTGCAACCCCATTATCAGGCCTGCTTGATAAGTTGAATGGGGAGGCTCAATCGGCCAGCGTCAGGAAACCTCCGGAAGTTGCCCAACCAAAAGTTGACCAGGTGGTTAATGATTCACCACAGCAAGCCACGCCAGGCAAGTTAGCAGGATTATTAGCATCGGCATCGACGCAGGCTGATGACACTGTTTCGGCGGATGCAGGTAGCTCGAAAGAGCCGATAGATACGCCTCGGCGGGTGGTCGCGCTTTCAGAACCGGCGGAGGTGGCGGAAACCAAGGCGGTTTTGCAAGCGCAACCGGACGTGACAGAAGCAACCGACCCCGGCGTGCAAGCGCAACCGGACGTGACAGAAGCAACCGACCCCGGCGTGCAAGCGCAACCGGACGTGACAGAAGCAACCGAGCCCGGCGTGCAAGCGCAACCGGACGTGACAGAAGCAACCGATCCCGGCGTGCAAGAGCAACCGGTTATCGCTGGTGATGAGGCCGAGAACTGGCCGAACCTGCTGGCTAAACTAGGCCTTAATGGCATCACCCTGACGCTTGCATCGAACTGTTATCTAAAGCATTTTGAAGGCGATAAGATACTGTTGATATTAGATGCTGGACATTCCAGCCTCTGTAATGAGACCCAGATTGCGCGAATTGCTGAGGCGCTGGCTAAAGCCTATGACAGAGTGATCGATTTAAGCATCGAGATCGGCGAGTTGCCAGGACCCACGCCGGCCATGATTGCTGAACAACTTAAATTACAGATGATGCAGGAAGCAGTGTTGGAAATTGAGAGTGATGACAATGTTAAGTCGTTAATAGCTGGGTTTGGCGCTCGAGTAGTGCAAGGTACTATCTCGCCAATCAGTAAGCAGGGCGACCAGGGGAAATAATGATGAAGGAAGGATTGGATGGGCTGATGAAACAGGCCCAGCAAATGCAGGAAAAATTTCAGAAAATGCAGAGTGACGTTGCAAACACTGAAGTGGTAGGTGAATCCGGTGCAGGGTTGGTGAAGGTGACCATGACCGGGCGCTATGATGTCCGTCAGGTTGATATTGATCCTGGCCTGCTGACCGAAGAAAAAACCTTATTAGAAGACTTAATAGCGGCGGCAATGAATGATGCAGTGCGTCGAGTAGAGGCCAATCAGAAAGATAAGATGTCAGAAATGACCTCTGGGATACCTTTACCTCCAGGATTTAAATTCCCTTTTGGGCAATAGCTGAGTCAACCGGATATGAACCAGAGGAGCGGTGGGAGTTGAGCCATTCACTGATTGATCAGTTAACCGAAGCTTTCCGTTGCCTGCCGGGTATTGGTCCCAAGTCGGCCCAAAGGATGGTGTGGCATCTACTGGAAAGAGACCGGGAAGGTGGTAAAAAACTTGCCAGCACTATGGTTGAGGCTATGCAGAGGGTGGATCATTGTCAGCAGTGCCATAATTTCAGTGAAGATGAAATTTGCACGATATGTAGCTCGGCGAGCCGCGATGATACTTTATTGTGCGTGGTTGAGAGCCCGGCGGATGTTCTGGCTATAGAGCAGTCGGGTAGTTTTCGGGGCAAATACTTCGTGACCATGGGTAATCTTTCTCCGATTGATGGTATAGGTCCTGATGAAATAGGAGCAGATGCTTTGTTGACAAGAAGTTCACAACAGGTAGTTGAGGTTATTCTGGCTATGAGTTCGACCGTAGAAGGCGAAGCGACAGCCCACTATCTGGGCGAGTTATTGAAGGCAGGCGATGTTACGGTGAGCAGGATAGCGCACGGTATTCCTATCGGTGGTGAGCTTGAGTACGTCGATGGCGGCACACTGACTCATGCTCTACAGGGTAGGAAAACTATTTGATGGAACCGATTTACATTAGTACTAATGCTGACCTGGAACAGGTCGCGATCAGTTGCGCGGATGTGTCAGTGGTCGCCCTGGATACAGAGTTCGCTCGCTTTAACACCTACTATCCGATGGTCGGATTGGTGCAACTTGCCACGGATAAGCATTGTTTTCTGATAGACCCAGTTGCGATTAGTAACCTTGATCCATTGAGTGAACTACTAATTCGGCCAGATTTGTTAAAAGTGGTGCATGCCGGGTCCGAAGATATGGAGGTTTTCCAGTATTCCCTGGGAGTGACGCCATCGCCAGTGTTTGATACCCAGATTGCGGCTGCGATATTGGGAATTGGGTTCTCATTGAGTTATCAAAAACTCGTTGCCCATTACTTGAATATAGACGTTCCCAAGGAAGAAACCCGGTCAGACTGGCTGCGGCGTCCGTTGTCTGCTTCCCAGTTACAATATGCGGCTTTGGATGTCGTTTATCTTTACCAAGTCTATTTCGATCAGTTGCGTCAGCTGGAGCAATTGGACCGGGCAAAATGGGTGCTTGAGGAATCAGCAAAGTTGAATGACCTGTTGCCGACAGCAATCGACCCGGCAGACAGCTATTTGAAAGGCAAAGGATTGCATGTCCTGAATCGTCGCCAATTGGGTGCGCTGCAATTTCTTTACGCCTGGCGGGAAAGACTGGCTCGGTCTGAAAATATACCGCGTAACCGTATCGTCGACCCCAAGCAGTTGTTAGTAATAGTTAAGCTTGGCCTGGACTCAATCCAGAAGCTCAGGGAGCAATCTGACTTATCGTCAGGTCAATTACGGCGCTATGGGTCGCACATTCTGGATGTGATGCAGCAGAGCAAAAACAGGCCTGAACCTGATTTACCGCTTAGTATTCATGCCGATTCGGAACCCATCGATAAAAAGAAGCTAAAGTTTTTGAAGAAAACGGTCGATAACAGGGCTACGGAGCTGGGTATTTCGCCGGAATTGCTATCTCGGCGACGCGACCTGGAGAGTTTGTTGCGAACGGCAAGACGAGGCGCTGCTGAATTACCTGAGTTCATGAAGGGTTGGCGCGAGGAGGTGATTGGGCGCACATTGCTCGAGGCCGTCCAATAATTTCTTTATAAAGAGGTAGAGCGATCACAAGTGACCTGCAGATAGCCAATAGCAGAGAGCAAATAGCGGGAAGCGGCAGTTGAATAGGCCTATCGTCATAGGGAACAGGTCATAGGTTTATTTTTAACAGGCTGCTTGAATTTCAACGGCAAAGGGCCAGTGAGGAACAACAGCTGGCGTTTTAATAGGGCTGTAATGGTTGAAACTGTTCAGCCAAAGGCGACGAGCACACTAACATGAGCTTCTGGAAAGAAAAAACGCTGAGTGAGATGTCGCAAGATGAGTGGGAATCCCTCTGCGATGGTTGTGCGCGCTGCTGCCTGCACAAATTACAGGACGTCGATACAGAAAAGGTCTATTACACCAGCGTGGCGTGCCAGTATCTGGATCAGGATAGCTGTCAGTGTGAACATTATCCCCAGCGTCATGACCTGGTGCCTAATTGTGTGGTACTAACGCCCGCACATATGGAAGAATATGCCTGGTTACCCGATACCTGTGCCTACCGCTTGTTACATGAAGGGAAAGAGTTATTCTGGTGGCATCCACTGGTCTCTGGAAGTATGAATACAGTTCATGAAGCGAATATATCCGTTAATGGCAAGTGTATTTCAGAATCCCATGTTCACCCCGACGATTTTGAAGAGAAAATTATTCATTGGGTCGAGCAGTAGGCATGTGCAGGGATGCATGATTATTTACTAGCCTGGTTAGTCTATCTGACTGCTGGTTTTCTCATGGCCATTGTGGTCTGGAAGCTGTCCTCAAAAGCTAGCTCAGCCTGGCGTGGGCTGATCAGGGGAACCTATCTGGTGGTGACCTTCACGCCTTGGATCCTGGCTGACTACCCTGGCTTTTATGCCCCTGCATTTGTGGTTCTGATGATGGACCTGATTTTAAATGAGTCTGGGAGTAGCCTGGCAGGTGCTCTGGCGTTGCTGGCATCTTTTACTTTCATGCTGATTTTCCTCAGTTTTTGGTCATTTCGGAAGGCTAAACGATCCCGCTGATATCTGTTGTGCAGACCATCTTTGAGTGGATTCCTGTAAACGACTCAGAATTGTTGAGTGCTTGCTATGCATCACCAGTCAAATTAAAGTACCCCCCGAGAAAGAATTATATT
>Ga0233433_10001732_pt1 | contig 20247 bp, 18 predicted proteins | sample SI_122_August201_5_FD_179868 | JGI IMG/M metagenome (GOLD analysis project Ga0233433, IMG submission 179868) | Seawater microbial communities from Saanich Inlet, British Columbia, Canada - SI_122_August2016_100_MG | ecosystem: Environmental > Aquatic > Marine > Inlet | place: Canada: British...
AGATGCCGTACTGGATGCCGGGTCTCTGGCTGCAGTTCAGATGCCCGCCCACGTCCGAGATGGCTTTATCGTCGACGATCGTCCGGATACCGCTGCAACACGGTGTATGGAAGACTGTTAAGTAAACATTGTAGTGTGATTGTAAAAACCTGAGGGCTGCCTCAGTGGGCTAGAAACTTAGTCCATTGAGGCATCCTAACGGATTACCTGGAAACAGCGGTGGATTCTCCAGGTCATTTTCCTCCAGATCTAAACTTCAGCGCTCTGCGTCTTAAAAACCTTTAATCGCGCTCAAAACGCAAGATCCCTACAAGTGCATCCTCGCCTGTTACCAATACTGTTTTCTCTGATCCGCTATCTGATTTACTAATAACATAAACTCAGTGGGCTTCACCTAGCCTGATCAGGCGCTTTGTGCAAAAAAAGACCAATCAGGGCGCACGCTTCTACCTGCTCTAACGAAAAACCTAGTCCCGATAACAACAACCCATCCGGTCAAGCTTTCGCAGCCAGCCTTCCCACTGCAGCGTGCCATCGAAGATAGACGCGTTTTCAGGGTTGCCCGTGAACCCGGCCGCAAGTTGCGCAGCGTTATCTAGACCAAAGGTCTTAGCCTTGGCATGCGCCTGCATCGCATCCAGCTGACAGCGGCAGGCATGTTCAAGGGTAATCGTCAGAAACAACACTTCTGCAACACTCTTGCCCAGCACGAAAACACCATGATTACGGATCATGGCAATCTTTTTATCGCCTAGCCGATCAAGAACATCCCGCACAGCGTCTTCGTCGTTGCCAGTATCACAATCCACATAAACGATCTCATTGAAAACAATGAGCGCATGCTGGATCAGGGGCAACAAACCGCATTCGAGTGAGGCCACAACAGTCGCTGCAGGAATGTGCGTATGCAGTTAATATCCGGCCGGCGGCTAAATATGCCGCCAGCCTGCGCCACAGAAGAATAGTTAAGGGAACGCCCTATCTCCTGATCCGGCTCTTTATCAAAACAAACTTTGACGAGATCCGAGGCGCAGACTTCATCAAAGAAAGTCCGATAGGTCTTCAGAAGATAAGCATCCGGCTCATCTTCGACCCGCACCCCGAGCACTCCTTCAACCATATCAGTGAGATGATAAAGCTCGAGCAAATGATGCCCCGCCGCACATTCCACACGGCTCTTCCGTTCGCCTTCAGTCATATTAATCTGGACAACGGGCGTAATTGGACGTGCGTTCTTCGACATCCGGCTATCCTAGGGTGATTTGAAAACCTCAGAGAAGAATCTAGCAAAAAAATCCCGCCCGAAAACGATCGGTTAACTAACACAAATATCAAATTTGAGGAGGTATTGGCCCTTGGCGACGAGTTTGGTGACGCGCTTTCCGCGACTAGATGAGGCAACCGGCGGGCAAGCCACAATATAACCTCAGACCTATTTCCACCAACAGCGTTCGCTATAGTCCACTGGCATCCATACTGAATCGTCCAAGTCCAACGTTAACGGCGGCAGTATTGACGGTGACTTTTCAGGGACGAGAATTACTTCTCGTTATTTCAGTACCTTAAAATATGACCCTAGTTCTTAAGACCCACCGCATTTACGACTTGAGAACGACCACCCGCCCTCCCTTACATTTAAGAGAAGGCGGGCGGGATTACCTTGCAAGGTCTATCAGGAGTCGGTTAGCCCTCGAGATACATTTCGCGATAACTGATAATCGAGTCCTGGGTGTGAACAAATCCCTTCACTTTGGGCGAGTGTCCTTTGAAGTCTGAGCCGTAATGATACGGTACGTACACGGCGTCCTCATTCATCAGAGCAGAGATCTGACGGAATAGCTTCCTTCTTTCGCCAAGATCAGTGACAGAACGCTGCTTGTCCATCAATGCGTCCATCTTCGGATTGTTGTACCCCATCCTCTTGGCCTGCTTACCAGAGGAGTGGAGCATAAGGTAGAGATACTGATCAGGATCTGGTCGATAGCCCCACCATCCTTCCAACATCAGTTGCATTGTGCCCTTTTTCATTGCTGCCCAGTAACCACTTTTCTCGATACTTTCAGTATTTATCTTCACACCGATTTCTTCAGCATTGGCCATAAAGATTTGCGAGGCTCGCTGTTTCACTGGATCAGACGTCACGGGCGCGAGAAGCTCGATCGGCTCGTCGAGACCCGACTCATCAATTAATCGTTTAGCCTTATCGACGTCTCGAGTGAAAGGTTTGTAATCGGGATCATGGAACGGGGTCCCTGGCAGAATTCCATCATAGCCAATAGAACCAGTTCCAAAGTACGCTGCGTGGTGCATTGCTTCCCGATCAATGGCCCATTGGAATGCCTGCCGGAGTTTTTGGCTTCGACCTGCATATTCTTCTCGAACATTAAATCCGAACCACTCCCAGCGAAACCCAACTTTCTCTGAAACAACTATTTCATTAGACCCGCGTAATCTTGAAATATCCTGTAGGGGAAGCGATTCCGCGAAATCAACGCCGCCGGATCGAAGTTCTGCGAGGCGAGTGCTATCTACCGGCACAGGACGGAGAATCAGCTCATCGAGATAGGGCTTTCCGGACATCCAGTAGTCCCCATTTTTTTCCATAACAGACTGAGCATCCTTCATGTATTCAACTACTTTGAAGGGCCCTGTTCCCGCCGGATGCTGCCCGTACTCTTTACCCCATCGCTCCAGTGCCGTCGGAGATGCAACACAACCCGCAACGTCTACAAGAGGAAACAGAAACGCAGCAAACGGCTGCTTAAGTCGAAGCCGAACTGTTCGGCTATCAAGCGTCTCAACGGTATCAAGCGCGCTTATTTCCCCTCCTCGAATCGATCCGGTATCAGGGTTCCTGATTCGCTCAAGGTTGTATCGAACCGCCTCCGCATCGAAGTCAGTCCCATCATGGAATTTCACTCCAGCGCGGGTGGTCAACAATATTGTTTGGTTGTCTTTCCATTCCCAGGCTTCTACCAACCCAGGTGCAAGATTGCCGCCGGAGTCAAGCTCGAACAACGTATCGTGTATGCTTTGCGTTGTTGCCCTCCCCTGCAAACTTCCAGCACGATGTGGATCAAAGGTCCTAGGGTCAGCATACAACGCTACTTTTAGCGTACCGCCGCTTTTACCTGCTGCCGAAGCACGGGTCGAGAAGGGTAAAAGAGTACTTCCCATCGCAACTGCCGCGGTCTTTAGAACATCTCTGCGAGTCGTCATTGTCCTCTCCTTAATTTTGTAAAGATTTTGCGCTTATTATTTTTATTGACGATTTAGCCTATAGCGATAGCGACTGCTGTTCCAAGATTTACTATTTTGTTTTCAATTCATATTTCACAAAGACTTTTGCGCTCTTCACCATAGCTCCATCTATCTAAACATCCAACTTGTTAACTCCAAACCACAAAGAAATCATAGCCCATCCAACTAAACTAATCTCGTTACTTTGACAAAAGATTTACTGAATACATCACGATAGTTTTTCTAATGAACATGCAAAACTTCTACTCCTTTGAATCCCTTTTTTAGGTTGTGTCACCTAGCGGACACTCATTAGTCGGAATTACTAGAAGTTCTCAACGCTGTAACGTTTTATTTGATAGATGTGTATAGCTGAAAACTCAGGTTGTCAGTAATATCTAGTCACCTGTCCCAGTTAAAGCCGTTGCCCTATGCAGCATCTTCTTGAAGTTCAAGATCTACGTATCAAGTTCAATAGCCGAGGAGGAAGCTTTCCGGCCGTTGACGGGCTTTCCTATCACTTGAGTGCTGGGGAGACCTTAGGAATCGTTGGTGAATCTGGCTGCGGGAAAAGTATTTCGGCGCTGGCAGTCCTCAGATTGATTCCCGATCCCCCCGGCTTCTATGATGGCGGGACTATTCACTTCGAGGGCAAAAATCTGTTGGAGCTCTCAGAGCTCGAGATGCAGCAGGTAAGGGGCAAACAAATCTCTATGATATTCCAGGAGCCGATGACCTCACTAAATCCTGTCTTGACCGTCGGTCAACAATTAACCGAAATCTTACTCCTACATGAAAGTATCCCGAGGGAGGAGGCGTACGGAAGGACGATCGAGATGCTGAAGCTTGTACAGATTCCTGAGCCTGAACGACGTTTCGACGAATATCCGCATCAACTCTCTGGGGGTATGCGTCAGCGCGTTATGATCGCAATGGCTCTATCTTGCCATCCAAAAGTTCTTTTGGCAGACGAGCCTACCACTGCATTGGATGTCACCATTCAAGCGCAAATTCTTGATCTTGTCTCTGAATTGCAGAGCAAACTTGGAACTGCAGTAATTCTTATTACACACGACATGGGCGTGATCGCGGAGAATGCCGATCGCGTTATTGTGATGTACGCAGGAAAAAAGGTGGAAGAGGCGGACGTTAATTCTCTTTTCACGTCTCCCCAACATCCGTATACCAAGGGTCTGCTGGCTTCAATTCCCACACTTGATGCGCCCGATTCTGAGAATCAAAGAAAACTGAACGAAATAAAAGGGATCGTGCCATCTCTAGCAGATATAGGACCCGGCTGTGCGTTCGCCCCTCGATGTCGATCATCTAGTGACCGCTGTTCAACAGAAGCGCCGCCTCTGGAGCAGAAACAGTCTAATCATTGGGCTGCCTGCTGGCACTCCAATCAGCTGTAACGTTTAAGCCCAATGCCCATGACCTCGGATTTATCAAGTCAAAAACCGCTGCTTGAGGTAGTCAATCTACGAAAGTACTTTCCTATTCGAGAGGGCTTCTTCTCGCGGGTGTCAGAACATGTACAAGCCGTGGACGACGTATCGTTTTCAATACCTCCTGGAAAGACGCTTGGTTTAGTTGGTGAAAGCGGCTGTGGCAAGTCGACTATCGGACGGACAGTACTGAAATTGATGGACCCAACATCCGGAAAGATCTTCTTCGGTGGACGTGATATTACTGATCTGAATCAATCTCAAATGCGACCCCTGCGTACTAAGATGCAATTGATTTTTCAGGACCCTTTCTCATCATTAAATCCTCGAATGACGGCTGGAGCAATCGTTAAAGAACCACTGTCTTTGCACAAACTCTCTTCTGGCAATCAATCACAGGAGAAGGTACTCGAGGTTTTCGAGCGGGTTGGCCTTCGAGCCGATCAAATAGGGGATTTCCCACATCAATTTTCGGGCGGTCAACGACAACGCATCGGCATCGCACGGGCGTTGATTCTTGATCCCACGCTTGTTGTTGGTGATGAACCTGTCTCTGCGCTAGACGTGTCCATTCAAGCGCAGATCATTAACCTTTTGATGAGCCTTCAAGACGATCTGGGAATTGCTTTTCTATTCATCTCTCACGATCTGGCTGTGGTCAAACACATCAGTCACCAGGTCGCAGTGATGTATCTAGGTAAGATCGTGGAAGTGGGAAATAGGAACGCTATCTTCAACGCTCCCCAACATCCTTACACGAAAGCATTGCTATCCGCGGTGCCCAATCCCAAACCCACTTTCGAGAAAAGAAAGCGCATACTTTTAACCGGTGACGTTCCCAGCCCTATTAATCCCCCCGCGGGATGTCGCTTCCACGAGCGATGCCCTTATGTAATGAATAGATGCAAATCAGAGTCTCCCCTGCTTAAAAAGATAACACCTGAACATTGGCTCGCATGTCACCTAGAAGATTGATGCCCTAACTTCCCGACTGAGGGTCTAACGCGTCCCGCAAGCCATCGCCCAGCATATTAAAACCCAGCACCGCGAGAAATATTGCGGTTGCGGGAGCTATTACACACCAGGGAGCGATCTCTAGGAACTGAAATCCAATTTGAACCATATTGCCCCAAGAAGGTGTTGGGGGCATAGCGCCAAGTCCAATGAAGCTCATACTCGACTCGAGAATAATGGCAAATCCAATCCCAAGCGAGGCTTGAACGATCACAGGGCTGAACGTATTCGGCAGAAGATGGCGCGCAAGCACTCGCCATGTCGGGGCACCGATACTCTGCGCAGCAACGACATAGTCATTCTGCTTTATTGCCAATACCTGTCCTCGAACAAGCCTGGTATAAGTCGGCGCGGTGACGACCGCAATCGCGATTGTCGCGTTAACTAAACCGGACCCCAAGACAGCAGCGATCGTGAGTGCTAGTACCAACGCCGGTAAAGCCATCACGCTGTCCACAACTCGCATCATGATTTCGTCAAATACCCCGCCGAAATAACCAGATACCAAACCAAATGGCACACCTATACAGACAGCAATCAATACCGCTGAGATTCCGACAATTAAAGATAATTGAGCTCCGTGCATCATACGTGTCAGGATGTCTCGTCCGAGTTCATCCGTCCCCAGCACGTGTTGCGCGCTCGGACCTTGCAGTAGTGCCTTATAGTCCATGACATTCGGCTCGTAGGGTGTAAGCACCGAAGCGAAAACAGCGAACACCACTTCGATAATAACCAACACTAATCCTATAATTGCGAGACGATTTCGAAAAAACCGCTTAAGGCCTTCCCGAAATGGAGAGCGCCCTGTGCAGACTGCCTCAGAGACAACTGCCGCGGAGCTAGGCATGAGACACACTTTGCCGAATCCTCGGATCCAGAACACTGTAAGCAATGTCAACCAATAAGTTGGCGATGACGACTGCTAGGGTAATGAACAAGACGACAGCCTGTATGGTGGGGTAGTCACGCGCCAAAATCGAGTCAACCAAAAGCCTGCCAATCCCTGGCACGGCAAAAATTGTCTCCGTTATAACGGCTCCACTAAACAACGCCCCAAGTTCGATTCCAAGAATAGTTACGACGGGTAGGATTGCGTTTTTGAAGGCGTGAGAGACAATCACTCGTTTTCGGGACAGTCCTTTTGCTCTTGCGGTCCGAATGTACCCTTGCTGGAGAACCTCTAAAAAACTTGAGCGAGTCTGACGCATGACAATCGCTGCCAATCCAATGCCAAGAGTAATTGCCGGCATGATCGATGTTTTAAAGCTATCGATAGGATTCTCGAAAGGCGACACAAACCCCGAAGCTGGGAGCCATCTTAAGCGCAGTGCCACGATGTAGATAAGCAAGCCGCCTATCAGGAAATACGGCATCGCCGCGCCGATAAGTGAACCCCCGGTGCTGAGCCAATCCCGCCATGAACCAGGCGAGGTTGCGGCGAGAAGACCTAAAGGAATACCCACAAGTATTGCCATTATCCACCCAAGAATACCGATTTGAACGGTAGGCAAAATTCGAACACGTATGATGTCCCAAACACGTTGATTAGTCTGAAAAGACCAGCCAAGATCGCCGGTCAACATATTCTTTAGCCAGATGACGTACTGCACATAGATCGGCTCATCTAATCCATGCATCGCGCGGAGACGATCGATAGTTTCATCACTCACTTCTGTTTGCGCGCCCTCGACCAATAGTAAGATCGGATCTCCAGGCAATAGGCGCATCAGCCCAAAGACAATTACCGAGGTCAGCAACATCACGGGAATAGTAGAGAGGCACCGTTTAACGAGGTATTGAGTCACACTTTCACTTTATCCCAAATTCGCACGTCAGAATTATGGGATCCCATAATCCGTATGTAGCAGTTGATCACTTGGCCAAAGGTTTGTACTTTTTTAATCAACTCTTTTGTTATCAAATAGTAATTCTCGACATAACGTCGTCTACGAATGTCGTGACAACATTTGAAAGACTTTCCCCGGGGACGGCATGGGGCCGCAAGGTAAGTTGTGTCATTCTAGGGTGAATTGCACGCTGCAACCCTTCAGCTACCCTGTCAGCGTCACCCGACAAAACCATAGCGTCAACGATCTCCATAGGAATAAGCCGGGATGCTTCGCCAATCACGTCGCTGGTCTTTTTGCCTCCCAAGGCAACGAATTTATCAGGCAGAGTAAGGCCCGTTTTCGCAAGATAGTCCCAATGTGGATACTGGCCAAGGATACGCCCAGCTACCCTTCTGCGCATTACGTTTTTTGCCGCTTCGCTATCTGAAGAGATGCAGGCCTCAATACGCAGGCCTAACTCTATCGATTCTCGTGGGCGGTTTTCTTGCCCTAAGCCCTCGTCGACCTTATCCACATATAGTTGAAACGCCCGCGGATCAAGCGTGTTTGCTATCCACATCCCGTCGGCAATCCGCCCGGCCAACTTGCTCATTTGAAAACCATGCGTCGCTATGAAAACTGGCACTTCGGACCGCACCGGCTCAAAGGTCAGCGCACCTCCCTCAAGGGAAATTACCTTCCCCTCGACTGTCACCTCATTACCAGTTAACAAGCCGCGGAAGACGGCAATAGCCTCGCGCATTGCCGCTATAGGAAGTACGGGAGTTATGCCTAACTCTTTAAATCCTGCCGCGCCAACCCCGAGACCCAATACAGCCCGGCCATTGCTCATCTCATCTAAAGTCGCAATCGCCACAGCCGTCAAGGCTGGGTGTCTGGAATACGGATCCGTTACCCCTGGAGCTAAAAGAATATTTTTGGTCGCCGACGCTATGCTTCCCAAAACGACATAACACTCTCTTGCGAATCGAACGTCCGTGTACCAAAAATAGTTGCAGCCAAGCGATTCACTCAACTTCGCAAGCTCGACAGTTTCGGCAATTCCACGATCCGAATAAATCAAAACCCCAAGAGATAGATTCTGATCCGAACCATCAGACGTCATCTTCTTCAATCTGGCTCGGCCTTATATTCTTCCGCGCCACCGATTACAAAGTCTTCGCGGGCGACATTGTTAAAAATCACGTTTACTGCATGTCGTTTTGACCCAGCCACAGACACAAGCGCATCGGTAATTCGCTCTGCGATTTCTCGCTTCTGTTCTGGGGAACGGCCGTCATGAAAATGTACTGTAACTACGGGCATTATTCGCTCCTGTTTCAAATATTTTTAACACCTTTGCTTAAATCCAGCGCAACTTCTTTTCTATTAAGACCTGTCGTGAAAACAACGGAAAAATAACTTTAATTAAATTAATTTTATCTGGCAACAAAAGATATATATTGGATCGATACCCAAAAAATTTTGGATCAAGAGATTATTGGGCGGAAAGGGTTCAGAATTTAGGGGCAACTGGGGGCAAGCCACTTCTCGACACTTCTCCTTAAGTCTCGAACTTAGAGAAGAATAAAATAACGTCGTGGGCAGAAATTATTTCTCAAGCTTAGGTCTGAAAGAATTTGAGGAAGCGACTCAAATCTGATCACCTTGGAGCGTGTCGAATAACCATTCTTCGAAATTTTTCATTTCCTCAGTTTCCTCACGGGAGTCTTTAACAAAATAGAACTCGCGTCGTGTCGGCAACTCATGATCAGTCACTCTTACCAGTTGCCCATTAGTGATTAAGTCGTTTGTGAGCAGACTCCACCCCAACGCCACCCCTTGACCAGCGCAGGCTGCCTGAAACATCAACGGTAAACTGTTAAATGTGACAAAGTTCGTCTCAAGTCTGTTGGCAAGACCTATTTGTGAAAACCAATACCGCCAATCTCCCCCGCTCGATTTGCCATACTTATCGAGAGACAACAGTGTTTGTTCGAGAATACTATTAGGATCATCGGCGGCATCATACTTAGATTGGAAATCACGGCTACATACCGGAAATACGGTTGGACTCCAAAAGTGGGTCGCATGTAATCCCGTCCAAGAACCCGCACCGAAGGCGATGCCAACATCGACTTGACCCGCAATGTCGTCGAACTCTCGGTCAGTGGCTACCAAATGGACATTAATATCTGGATAAAGCGCCCGAAACTTATCCAGGCGTGGAATGAGCCAAAAAGTAGCGACAGCGAAGGTCGCACCTATCCTTAATTGGAGCGCATCCTTCTCCCGAACAATGTCTTCTGCGGCGACCTCAATCATGTCAAAAGCTTCAGATACGGTGCGCAGAAGACGATTACCCTCTGTCGTAAGGGCAAGTCCACGATTTAACCGCTCAAATAGCTGAACACCCAGTTCCTCTTCAAGTAGCCGAACCTGCTGACTGATCGCAGCTTGGGTTACTTTTGACTCGTGTGCTGCTTCAGTAAAACTGAGATGCTTCGCCGCGAGCTCGAACACTCGCAACCGGGACAGCCGTGGTATTTTTTGGCGCCAACTAGACATTTCTTTACCTACCGACAAATTTCGTCTGCAAACTTGTATAAGCGTCTCGGAGACTCTGAACGAAAGTAGATCGTCCAGACCGCCAGGCTAGGTTATTCGGATTCCTTCGGTGATGTCAATTAATTGATTCATCCTCGGTTTATAGCTTAATGTCTCTACACCGCGTGCTCTAATAATTCATATCGTGTTGTGCGTTGTATGGGCTGTCGACCGATTGAATAAATCAGGTGACGCATATCCACGCGGCTGAACTCCTGTCCATAGGTCGCACCTGCTGCGCGGGAAATACTTTCACGCATAAGAGTTCCCCCGAGGTCATTAGCTCCTGCGTTTAGGCAATACTTGGCACCGGCAACTCCCATCTTGGTCCATGAGACTTGAATATTTTTCAGATAAGGATTCAGGGCTAACCGCGCAACCGCGTGAACAAGGACAGCTTCCCGGAACGTTGGCCCTCGGCGGGCTTTACCTTTGAGCCAGATCGGGGCCTGCATGTGCACAAAGGGCAAGGGAACAAATTCAGAGAAACCTCCTGTCTCCCTCTGAAGATTACGTATATCCAGCAGATGCTTAGCAATGTGCTCAGGTCTCTCTATATGACCGAACATCAATGTGGCTGTCGTAGGCATCTCTAACCGGTGGGCAGCTGAAACGATTTCCAGCCAAAGACTACGATTCAGTTTGTCTGGACAAAGCACGGCGCGGATTTCATCATCGAGTATTTCTGCTGCAGTGCCGGGAAGGGTTTTCAGTCCCGCCTCCTTCAATAGGACCAAATACTCTTCTACCGTTAACTTCATGGTTTCAGCGCCATGCCATACCTCTAGTGGAGAAAAAGCGTGGATGTGCAGCTCCGGGTATTGAGCATGAATCGACTTCGCGACCTCGAGATACCACTCACCGCTATAACTGGGATGAATTCCTCCCTGAAGACATACTTCTGTCGCTCCGTTCTCCACAGCCTGTCTTGCCATTTCCAATATCTCATTCAATTCTCTCTTGTAAGGCTCATCGGACCCTTTGAATCGCTTGCTTTTTTTAGCAAATGCACAAAACGTGCATCGAAATGTACAAATGTTTGTGTAGTTGATATTGCAATTCACTACGTATGTAACGTTTTCCCCGGCCGCTTGCTGTCGAAGTTCATTGGCCGCTTCGCAGACCAGTCGAAAGTCATTCCCTCTTGTCGTTAAAAGTGCCTCAACTTCTGCTTGATCTAATTCATCTCCCCGAAGGGATCGATCTAAGATTCGACGTACAAGATGATCACCTCCCCGAACCGTGGGAATGCACGGACAAGTCTCCAATGACTTTGAATTTGAATCCCCTGCAAACCAGTCACTGTCGCGCGCAAGACCTTCTCCATCAGCCAGCGCAAGTGTCGGCCCAGTCATCTCCTGATCTACCCATTGATCAAGGTTCAGCACATAGTCGGGGTAGATTCCTAGCCTTTCACATAAGTTTTTACTACGCTTACCGACGACGTCTTCCAACCTTGCTACTGAAGGCCAGGGTGCTTCGGGATTGACAAAATCTTGGGTTACGGGGGAGATCCCTCCCCAGTCGTTGATACCCGCATCAATTAATGTCACTAATTCTCCCGAAAGCAGGTTTGGAGGGGCTTGGATATTCATCTCCGGTCCAAACAGCAATCGAGCCACTGCAACGGTCCACCGCAACTCGTCAGAATGGGGCTCGGGTTGAGCCGACATCAGAGTGCCGGGCTTGGGTTTAAAGTTTTGAATGATCAACTCCTGAATATGGCCATAGCGGTCGTTGATCTCTCGCAACTGCAAAAGCGCATCTATGCGTTCCTCCCGCGTTTCGCCAATGCCAATCAATAAACCCGTAGTGAATGGAACGGCACACCTTCCCGCAGCCTCAATCGTCTCCAGTCGTCTGGTTGGATGCTTATCAGGCGATCCAAAATGGGGACCGCCGCGTTCACAAAGCCGTTCAGCAGCGGTTTCAAGCATCAACCCCTGGGAAACGGACACACCCCGAAGCTGCCTTATCTCATCTTCCTGTACGACTCCTGGATTGAGATGTGGCAACAGGCCAGTTTCCTGAACGATCAATGCAGCAACTTCTTTTAAGTACGAAATGGTAGTTTTGTGCCCTAACATTTCTAGCTCTTGTCGCGCCTTGGAGTATCGCAGTTCAGGCTTGTCTCCAAGTGTCAATAAAATCTCTTTACACCCGGCAGCGGCACTTCTCTGGGCAACTTCAATCACCTCTTGGGTGCTCATGAATACTGAACGCCCCTTAGCCGGACGCTCTGCAAAAGTGCAGTAATGACAGACATTACGGCACAGATGGGTCAAGGGAATGAACGCGTTTTTTGAAAATGTTATTCGACTCCCGTGGCCGCTATCGCGCATCTCTGTCGCCGCACGAAGAAGGGGGATCATCTGTTCTCCAGCGGCCTCCAGAAACTCGCAAATCCCAAATCGCTCCCACCGATGACCACGCAAGCTGACAGGGTCCTCGTGAAGTGTCTGCGACCGACTGCTTTCAATTTGCAATTGTCCTACCCCCCTTTTGATATCCGAGCGAGTTAAGGAAACTAGCAGTAACCGTCGACGATTTTCTCTGAAGAAATCTTTCTATATCCTCGATAGTATCGATATCAAGACCAATATCGTGCGAGTGGTGTTGGCGCACTGGGGTACCGTAACTTGCAGCAAGATTTTCATTCATTCGGTAACTTCTTCCATCAAATCTGAAATGAGCATAATGTGCGGGAGAGCATAGAACTGCGTTCGTCCCCCGCCCGTCTCCTGAAGGTATCAGTATTGAGCCTGAGGATGCTCGATCAAGCTTTAGAAGCAGCTCTACTTCTCTGGCGGTAAGCAACGGAATATCGCTCATCACTGTCAGCATCGTGCGACACCCTTCGTCCGCCAGCTTTGCTGCCGCCTTCGATATTGCGATGGTGACGTCATCCTCAGGCGAATCGACCAACACCCTAGCGCCATATTTTTCTGCTAGGCAGATTGCCCTTTTATCTCTTGTCACCAACATAATCTGATCAACGTAACTGCAGCAACTCAGGGAATTCAAAACATCTTTCAGCATTGCCTCACTGAGCGCTTGTCTTTCCTGATGCGTCAACGCTGTCGCAAGGCGACGCTTAGCAACCTTTAACTCTTTTGCTGGCACCACAGCACACACTGAAGAGTCAATCATCGGAATTACAACCTGAAATGGTCATCCACCAAAGGGCGAATCAGATCTTTCGCTTCGCCGCTTGATGGGGGAATTTTTAAACCACGAATTATGATTACGGGCTGCGCTTCCGCCGCTTGGCCCATCAACAGCGACGCCGCAGCGGCCAACTCGTCTGCAATGCCGATATGCGTAGATTGCAACACCCGACCATCAAGATCCTCCTTGCCAGTCATATCAATCAAAGCTGGAATTCCAGCGACGCCCAACGCAAAACCAACCGTTCCTAGCCTCCAAGGTCGTCCCCAAGAGTCAGTAATGACGACACCAACGTTAACCCCAGTTCTTTTTCTTATTGAAGACGCAAGATTTTGAGCCGTTGAATCTGGATTCTCAGGCAAAAGAAGCACCTTATCTGAACCGCCAACGTTCGATGCATCAATCCCAGCGTTTGCCATTACGAATCCCAAGCGGTGCTCCACGATCATGATCCCTGGAGCTGCTCGTACGACCCGCTTAGATTCACTAAGAATCAATTCCAATAATCTCGGATCTTTATCGGTTACTTCCGAAAACTGTTCGGCCTGTTCGGAAGGAATCACGTCAGAAAGTGATCTCTGTCGACCTTCAGCTTTTGATATTACTTTCTGTGCAACGGCAATAACATCGCCCGGAAGCGGGCCATAGGCAAGAATTAACTCGGAAAGATCATCGCCCTCTTGGATAAGAGGAAAGTTATCTACCGCAAACATCTGGCAAGAGTTTGAGGTCATAAATCTCCCCGAAATTTCCCAAACATAGCTGTGCTAAGAAGAATTCTGCCTCGCCAGGGAATCAGCAAAATTTAGCGCTTCCAAAGCCAGGTTTTCACGATCCTCTATACTTTGCATCACAATTGATGTAACCACCATGGGTACGGTAGCTTCGTGGATTTGATCAGCATCGACATTGTCGATGATCATGCCGGAGAGGAAATCGGCATAATGTTCCTCCAAACTGGAGTGATTTACGGCTTTGCCCATCTCCCGATACATCTTTCCTAAAGGCCCGCGTACTGAATCCCCATTCACGATTGGGCTAACGCATATCTTGGGCGCTTTACACGATTTGAGAGCTGCCCGAATGTCAGGGACTGAGAGGATAGGGTTTATGCTCACGAAGGGGTTTGAAGGGCAGAGAAATACGGCCCTAAGCGCCGGGTTCTCCAGGGCTTCTAAAACTTTCGCGTTCGGGCTTGACTCTTTCGCACCATCGTAACGGAAACCTCTTACGCTATCTTGACATTGTCGCTTTACAAAGTAGTGTTGAAACGGCAACTCGCCGACCTCTTTTGTCAGGACTATCGTCCTGACTGGGTCATCACTCATAGGGAAAATATGGAGTTCAAGGCCAAACCGACGGGCGATTTCGTCGGTAACCTCGCTCAACGACCATCCTGATCTGAGTAACTCCGTTCTTCGAACGTGCATCGCCAAGTCTCCGTCACCCAGGCGAAACCAGGTGTTCCCACCGAGCCGTTCTAACTGTTCCAAAAATGACCAGGTTTCTCCCTCTCGCCCCCAACCTTGGGAGATATTGTTATTTCCGGAAAGAGTGTAAACAGCAGTATCAATGTCTGGCGCTATGTGTAATCCGAAGTGCTCGAAATCATCACCGGTATTTACGATAAGGCCGAGGCTCCAACTTTCCAAAACTCGGTATAAACCTAACGCGAACTTTGCCCCACCTACACCACCGCTGAGAGCGAGCACGGTCGGTAACGCTTGACCCGTCATGGTTGATTTACTGCATTTCCAAGATTACACAACATATCGTTCCAAGAGGTTTTGATAATCTGAGAGGTGTTTCTTGACGTTAACATCTATCAGAGCCGGTGGTGATACCGTAGTGAAAGCGGCAACTTCTCTCTCAAAAATCAATCCAGTTAATATCTTCCTGGTTTCTCTCGCCATCGATATTTTCTTAAAGGCCTCAATGTGACTTCCACGATCGTAATTCAAATCATCATCGACATTTAAAATTCTTCCTGCCCAATTCGAATAAGTATCGTTATACGTGACACAGGGAGAAAGCACCTCTAGGAACGAGAAGCCTCTCCTCTCACGACTATGCTTAAGCGCAGCGATCATTAATTTAGCCAATTGTGCCGGATTGCCACTGTATCCTCTCGCAAGAAATGTAGTAGTCTGCAGCGACACGCCCAAAGCAATTCCATCTAAACCGGCTTCTTCACCATCAGCAGATTCTTCCGCTGTCGGTGAGTCTTGCCCTTTAGTAAGCCCATATGTTCCGTTATTCATAAGAACATAAACAAAAGATGGATTACGCCTGAACGCATGCACTAGGTGACCCATTCCGATCGCGTAGCCATCGCCATCACCTCCAGATGCTATCACCGTCAGGTCCCTATTTGCGAGATGGGCACCAGTTGCAGTGGGCAATAGACGTCCATGCAAGGCGTGATATCCGTATGCACTGACATTGTTCTGTAATGTGCCTGAGCACCCTATTCCTGAGATGATTAAGGTTTCATGAGAAGGAATCTCAAGTTTGGCAAGAGCCGCCACTACGGCGTTCTGAACACCAAAATGGCCGCAGCCCGCACACCAGATTGGCTCACCGGGTTCAAATGATTTAGCCATGAGCGCGGTCCTCCGATGAACACTCAGGCTCGATGTGATTGTCTAGTTGGCTGATTATCTCATCCACTAGATTCCCTACTGACGGAGGAACACCGTCATACCGACGAAATCCTATCAAGTTCTGTGCTGGAGCGCCTTGAGACATCAACAGTTGCTTTAGCTGACCTTCCATGTTTTGCTCCACCACATAAACGCTTCGGCAGGATTCAATAAACTCAAGAGTTTCATCCAACACCGGCCACAGGGTTCTTGGCTGCAGAGCTTTGGATGAGATGCCAAGACTTTCAAGTCGCTCGACGGTTTCCGCGATCAGGCCTGTTGCCATCCCGATACCGATAAACCCTATCAAAGCATTCTCATCACCCCATTTTCTCCCCCGGGGAAGGTCCGCCATGACGCTTTCAATTTTTCTTGCTCGTTTACTCATCATTGCGAGGCGATTAACAGGGTCCGTGCTCACCAATCCCCACTCATTTCGCTCATTACCTGTTACCAACGTCATTCCGTCTGGTGTTCCCGGAACGCTCCAGGGAGACACGCCATCTTCAGTGATTGCGTATCGTTTGTATTCCTGTATTCTGGCAAGATCCTCTTCATTCAACCGCTTCCCATCGTCAACTGTCACTGCTTCCAGGTCAAACTTGTCGACAGTTCTAGAATCTTGAGCGATGGCTTGATCGATAGCGATGATCACAGGTCCTTGAATCTTCTGCGACAGATTCGTGGCAATTACCCCAGCATGAAAGCAATCTGAGGGCCCACCGGGAGCGAGCACAATCCGCGAGAACTCGCCATTGCCCCCATTAACAATCATTCCAATATCGCTCTGCTCTGGTTTTGTTGGCATGCCAGTGGACGGACCAGCGCGTTGACTATTTACGATTACCAGCGGGATCTCTGCAGACCCCGCCTGAGAAATCCCTTCCAACATGAGTGCGAACCCGGGGCTTGACGTCGCGGTCATTGCACGTGTGCCCGTTAAGGCTGCGCCGATAGCCATGTTGACTGCTGCAAGCTCGTCTTCCGCTTGTAATGCGACGCCCCCAAAATCTGGGAGATGTGAAATGAGCCACTCGAGTATCTCGGTCGCTGGGGTAATCGGATACCCACAGTAGAACCGACCACCGGCCACCATAAACCCAAACGCGAGCGCCTCGTTACCCCCGATGAGAATCTTATTCTTTCGCTCAGCTTTTTTTAGACGAAATAATGCTTCATCCTGATGCAACCCAAACTCATCAGCAATTTCGAGCCCAAGACAAAACGAGTTGATATTCGTCTGGATAACATTTTCGGGCAAGCGCCGCATAACATGTTTAAGGCACGCAATCGCTTGATCATTCTCGACACCGAATATTCGAGCCAGCAACGCAAAACTCAACGAATTCTTGAAAATATCCCTCCGAAGTTCCCGAACCGCATACCGACCAAAGGGAACCTCGAAAACCTTTACGTTATCAGTCAGATTGGAACGATTAGCCGCGCCATCAGACGCGTCAAAGATCACGACCCCAAATTCTGAGAGCATAGGAGAGGCTTTTTCCAGCGCCTCGTTATCAAAAGCAAGTAAAACATCAATTGAATCGCCGATACAACTACGCCACTTCAGCGATCCCCGAAGAATTGCTCCGGCATAGCCTCCTTTGATACGCGAGGCCACGTCTCTTGCGATGAAAAGGTTATATCCGTGCTGAGTGAGCAGCTCCGAAAAGATCGAAATAACGGTCAGTGACCCATCACCGCCCTGACCCGCTACCATCATATTGATATCAGTCTTTAGCTCTGGAGTTCCCATCAACTTTCTTCGATCTCTGGTGCACCCGGTCCCTTTGTATAAAACGTCTTCGGATCCAGATAATTAAGCCTCAACCGTTCCTCATAACTTGGCATCTTGGCGGGTAAGGGTCGGTTTTTCTTTTTGTCGGCCGAAAGCTTCTTCATCAAGAATTCGCCTCTAGGCTCCGTCTCTAGAGGACATGTTTCGAGCCACCCGTCTTTCAGTGCTGCCTGAAAAGCCTCATGGCCTCTTTCAGTTCGAATTAAGGTGTAAGTCCAACCATCCAAACCAATACCACCCGCAGCTATGTCAGCGTTCTCGGCACCGTAATCAAGGCAATAGAGGCAGGCCGGTCGAGCAAATTCCCGATACTTTTTTAGCGACGCCGTGATCACCTCACCGTCGTCTAGCCGGACAACAACCTTACCTTTGATATTTATGTTTTCGATCCTCGACGGCTCAACCGCAATGATTTCGGCAAGCTTCTTAATACTCTCGTGTGTAAAGGCTTCTGAGCAAAATAAACCAATCACCAAAGACACGTTATTCCGATACCATCGTGGCAGATCTAAATTGATCCCGGAATTTTGCTGAAGGCGAACCCCATCGACTTGGCACGGGACGCCGACAACAGCCAGCGGGCGAATATTCCGTCGAACCGCTTCCTGAAGGGCAATCGTATTTGGAGAATAGGTGTATCGCGAACCTCCACAAGCCAAAATTGACTTTCGATCTGTTGCCAGTGTTTGAGTTCCTATCTGGCTATCTTCCTCAGTGACATCTCCAAGGATTGCTCCAGCTAGGGTGCCTTGCTCAAGGCCATGAATCAACACCGCTGAGACCACGCCACCGTCTTGGCCGCGCGCGAGGATCTCATCATCCGTAGCGCGCGCGTAGACACCATATGCGTAAGGCCCGTAACCTTCATCCTTTGCAGGTGCCCGAAACCGTAGGAATTCCGAAAGATCCTGATCGACGGGTCTTAAAACTGGGCAAGCATCAACACAGAGAATACACTGCACGCAGGCTTGTTCGCGCGTATCTTTTGGTTGCTCATCAATGTAGTCAAAAACATCAACCGGACAAACGGTTAAGCAGGACGCACATCCAACACACTTTCCTTCGTTCACCACCGCTTGCATTAGAAAGTCCACTGCGCGGAATCCACCGCGATTGATTTCCCTGCGCCACGCGTAGGACCACTCGTGTGGACTTTCAGCATCGCTCAGCAGGCGCTGATATCTCTGAACGACCCGATCTGTGCGAGCTTGCGCTCTATCCATTTGCGTCACTCAAGGAGTCCTATTTAATGCCGACCGGGAAGTCTTCGACAGTGTAATTGGTGTGGTGAACTTCTCCGGTGAACCCAAAGAACCTACCAGTAGTTGGATCTCTATACTCGGCCATATCTTTTCTGGTCTGCTTTCTTTCCTCAGATGCCATAGCTATGTCTATATCGCCCTGGCTTGCAAAAGATAATTCGTAAACATGGTAATACTCGGGCGCTTGGCCGACAAATTCTGACCCGGTTTTCTTAAGATGTCGTAATCTAGTCAATCGCGGCCAGCGAGCGACGTCTGGCAGGTGCTCGGTTACAGAAAAGGTGTCCATCCACGCTTCTCGATCAGGTGATACATCACCCATGTAATAGGCGCACCGCAACATGTTGACCTCTCCCGGGGCTACCACAGGAATCTCAGTCACAGCGTAAATCGTATGCAGAATGTCCCCTTTAAATAGATCTTTGAATTGTGCGTGATCCTGTTGAGAGAGCTCTTTCGTTTCGACTCTCTCTTGTGAGGCCATCGAGCTTTCGAGGTCCTTTTCGGAATCAAAGCTCAGCTCGATGGCCTGATAGTATTGCGGCGCTTCCTCAAGATAAGGCTGTCGATCATTTGTGAGGAGCCGAAGACCTCTTAGTCCTGGCCACCGAGCGACACTAGGCATATGGACGTTCTTTAGATAGGAGTTGAATCGTTTTCGATCATCCGGACGGACATCCCCCCGGTAGTAGGCGCTGAGAACAATCATGGCAGTTTCCCCAAAACTGAAGTGCAAATACCAATATCGAGAAATTCGATGGAACGGTGATCTGCTTTGATCTTAAATTGCATTATGACGAGTATTCTGATCGTAAAAGCCTGATAGGCTCAATGAAAGATTTACTCGTGGACAAGTGATAGTTTTCCTTATATATGGTTTGCTACTCCTGCTCTTAGCCGATAAATGGGGATAGCCAGCAACGACGGCTGTTGCCTCCACAACTACGATCGGAAAATACGATTAGATTAAATTCGGCCTCCTGTGCGTTGTTCCTAGAACTTTCTAGCTAATCGTTGTTTGGCGTTTACAAGCAATGCCAAACGCGTAGTATCCACATTGCAAGGGAATCAAATTTAAGGGGGTATTGGCCCCAGGCGACGTGTTTAGTAACGCGCGATACGCGACTAAGAGTGCGGGATTTGGTTAAATACGAGTAATAACTTTGGGCGCCTCTTTAGTGCTCAAGGTACATCATCGAGATACCGCTCAAGTCGGCCCTTCCCGTTTATGAAATA
>Ga0233433_10001737_pt1 | contig 20186 bp, 17 predicted proteins | sample SI_122_August201_5_FD_179868 | JGI IMG/M metagenome (GOLD analysis project Ga0233433, IMG submission 179868) | Seawater microbial communities from Saanich Inlet, British Columbia, Canada - SI_122_August2016_100_MG | ecosystem: Environmental > Aquatic > Marine > Inlet | place: Canada: British...
CACCTCAACGTCGGGGTCGAGGGATACGGATCCCAGTTTGGAGTTTAGGCCGCGGACTTTTTCGTTGAACTCGGGCTGAGCACGTTCCACGGCGGGCCGAACCGAATCCCACAACATCTCCTGGCAGGTGTGAATCATCGACGACCAGGTCTTGCCGTAGGTATCGCGGAGCATGGCCTTCATGGCTTCGCGGCCATCCTTTGGCGCCCGACCATTGGTTTTCTCAAAGGCTGGTGCAACCCGGTGATCGTAGACGTCTTTCAAGCCGTCTCCGATGGTCGTCAACACGTGCATGCGAAGGGTGGCGGCGTAGGCCTGGCGATTGGCTTCGTCGTGGCTACCGGTGATCAGAAAGTCGTGCTCAGTCTGCATGGTCATGGCGGCGATCCTCTGTCTGTGACACAGGTATGCTATCACGGCTCAAGGCGTGGCCAAGGCCTGACGCCCCCGTGATCAAGGGGCAACCGGGGTTTAGAGCCCTTTTAGGTAGGCGAAGACGTCGTCCATGCCTTTGACCTCGGCATACTTGGCCTGGAGGTCAAAAAGGTTGGATTCGTGGGGTCTGACATCCCGGTCGCCAACAGCTTCCCGCACAACAATGGGGATAAAGCCGGACTGGCAGGCATCCAGAGTTGAGGCGCGAACGCACCCTGAGGTGCTCCAGCCGCTAATCAACAGGGTATCGATCCCATCGGCGGCGAGGGTCGAGGCCAAGTTGGTGCCAAAAAAGGCGCTGGCATATTGTTTGGTAATCACGACTTCGTCGTCGCGCGGCTCTAGGCCATCAACGAACTCGGCCATGGGGTTGCCCCGGTCAAAGTTCTTTAGCGCTGGAACCTTGCGGTAGAAGACACCGCCATCGGCACCACCGGGTGTGAATTCAACCCGGGTGTAAACGATCATGATGCCGGCATCGCGCGCGGCGGCGAGCAGTTTGATGGCCGCTGCAGCTGAATCCTCAACGCCGGCGTATAGGCCGCAGTCTTTGGTGATATACGCTTTGGCAAAATCGATCAGGAGCAGCGCCGGCTTCTTGCCGAAGGCGAGCGCCCCGCCGAAGCCAGCCTTGTCGTAATCCTGATCGAGGTTTTTATCTTCAGCCATTGTGACGTTCCTTTTAATTGGGGCATCGAAATCAAATGATGCCCTTTTCTTTGTATTCGCCGATCTGGCCGTCCGTCATGCCGAGCAGGTCTTTGTAAATTTCTTCATTGTGCTCGCCGTGATCTGGGCCGGTCCAACGCACGTTGCCTGGCGTGCGCGAGAATTTCGGGAACGTATTCTGCATTTTGATCGAACCGATATGCTTGTCGGCCACGTCGATAATGGCTTCACGGGCTTTGAAGTGCGCGTCTTCAAGCATTTCCGGAGCACGATAGATCAGGCCTGATGGGACACCGGCCTTATCCATAAGTTCTTCCAGCTCTTTAACCGTTTTAGTCTGGGTCCAGGCGTTGATGATGTCGTCGAGCTCGGTCTGGTTCTCTCCGCGCGCCGTGTGGTTCGAATATCGCTCGTTCTCGAAAAGTTCAGGCTGGCCCATGGCTTCACAGAGGCGCGAGAAGACAGTGTCTTGGTTGGCGGCAATCAAGAAATCGCCGTCACTTGCACTGTAAATATTTGACGGCGAGACCTGCGGGAGGATCGAGCCGGTCCGTTCTCTGATGTGGCCCACTTTGTCAAACTCGCTGACGAGGCTTTCCATCATCGCGAAGACGGCTTCATAAATTGCTGAATCGACCACCTGGCCTTTGCCGGTCACATGACGGTTATGCAGGGCCATCAAGCCACCCAAGCAACCGTATGTTGCGGCAAGGGTGTCGCCGATGGAAATGCCGGCCCGGCTTGGCGGTGTTGATGGATCTCCGATGACATAACGCAGGCCGCCCATCGCTTCGCCAACGGCGGCATAGCCAGCTCTGTGGGAGTACGGGCCTGTCTGGCCGTAACCGGAGACTCTGATCATGATCAGAGCTTCATTAAGAGCTGAGAGGACGTCGTAGCCCAGATTCCAGCGTTCCAGCGTGCCGGGACGGAAGTTCTCCAGCAGGAAGTCTGATTTCTTTGCCAATTCCTTGATGATCTCCTGACCTTCAGGGACCCGGGCATTGAGGGTGATGCATTTTTTGTTCCGCGCCAGGATCGGCCACCATAGGGATTTGCCGTTGATCTTTTCGCGGCCCCAGTCGCGCATGGGGTCGCCCACCGTCGGTTGCTCGATCTTGATGACCTCGGCGCCAAAGTCGCCCATCAGTTGGCCGCAGAACGGGCCAGCCAAGAGTTGTCCCATTTCGATCAAGCGAAGTCCCTTAAGGGGGCCTGTGGCCTCTTGCGACATTATGTACGTCCTTTTCTCTGGCGGCCCATTTCTTGGAGGCCTTGTTTTTCATCCCGTAGCCGGCGTTTAGGCGGCTCTTTTAGGGTCTCTCGTTTTCCCCTAAGGCGCAATCAATGGCCCTAGATCTAGGGGTGAACAGACCCAGCAAGGTGTTTAGCGACCGACAAGCGACGATTCAAGCGCCCAGCCTTGCAAAGGCATGTGTCCGGACTAATATCGTATTTAACGGCGGAAACCTATGGTTTCCGCCTGACCTCGTAACAACAACCTTCAAAAGTGAGACTTAAGCCATGACGCGCGCAGTCACCTTGGTCGAAGTCGGTCCCCGTGACGGCATTCAAGCCGAACCGACCATTTTGTCGACCGAAGATAAAATCGAATTTATTACCCGCTCGATCGATGCGGGAATGAAACGTATCGAAGTCACCAGCTTCGTGAACCCTAAGCGGGTGCCGCAAATGGCTGATGCTGTTGAGGTGCTGGCTGGACTGCCTAAGGGCACCGGCTGCTCTTTCATTGGTCTCATTCTTAATATGAAGGGTTATGAGCGCGCTCGTGATGCTGGCGTTGACGAAGTTGGCTACGCGGTTGTCTCGACCGATACCTTCGCCACCAAGAACCAGGGCATGACATCGGCGGAAACCGTCGACGCGTGGAACACGGTTGGCCGGCTGGCCAAATCTGAGGGTGTTAAGGCCGGGGTCACCATTGGTGCCTCCTTTGGCTGTCCGTTTGAAGGCGAAGTCTCGCCCGATCACGTTGCAGACATCGCAAAACGATGCGCCGAATCAGAGCCTGTCGAAATCGCTTTGGCCGATACCATCGGCTGCGCTGATCCGATCCGGGTGACCGATCTGATTGGCAAGGTAAAGGAAGCGGTGCCGGGCATGCCGATCCGTGTTCACCTGCACAACACCCGCAATACCGGTCTGGCCAACGCCTATGCAGCGGTCGAAGCGGGCGTCGATTTCATCGATGCCTCGACCGGCGGCATTGGCGGTTGTCCGTTTGCGCCGCGCGCGACGGGGAACATTCCGTTGGAAGATTTGATCTACATGTTCAACCGTATGGGCGTGGAAACTGGGATTGATATCAATAAGGTCATCGCCACGGCGGAGTGGATCGGGGACCGACTCGGGGGTGCCGTTCCAGCGATGTTGGGCAAGGCTGGGGTGTTCCCGGACGTCGCAAAAGCGGCTTAAACAGGCGCTTGGGGCTGGTCATAGCTGTTATTTTGCGCTAGTTGGGCGACGCGGTCTTAATCTTGCGACGTCTAGAGTCGATTTAGCCAGATTGCTGAGTTAGGTTTGCGAAGCCGCCTGTCTTTCGGTTTCGTGGGGAGTCGAGCGGTTGCTCAGTGTTTTGCGCTGACGCAGCCAAATTAGAATAATTCAAATAAAGGGACGTAACTGCACAATGTCTTACGTACTGGGGTGTGATGTCGGGGGTACTTTTACGGATTTACTCCTGATCAATGAGAAAACTGGTGAAACTTTCCGAGGCAAGACGCCTTCTACACCAGCCGACCAATCCATAGGTGTGATGAACGGTATTACCCGCATCTGTGCAGATGCAGGGATCAAGCCGACCGAAATTAGTGAGTTGATGCACGGCACGACCGTCGCGACCAACGCCATTCTTGAAGGCAAGGGCGCAGCAGTTGGCCTCATCGTAACGGATGGCTATCGCCAGGTTCTGCAGATCGGCCGGTCATACGTGCCTGGTGGTCTCGCTGGCTGGTTGATTTGGCCGAAGCCGACCCCGTTGGCCCTTTTGGAAAACACCGTAGAAGTGAAAGAGCGCACAGGGGCCCGCGGTGAAGTGGTTCGCAAACTTGAAGCAGACTCAGTCGTCGAGGCCTGCAAAATTCTCAAGAAGCGAAAAGTCCAGGCCGTTACAGTTTCTCTGATGAACTCTTTCGCGAACGGCGATCACGAGCAGAAGATCCGTAAGATTGTTGAGAAAGAAATGCCCGGTATTCCGGTCAGCCTCAGCCACGAAGTGCTGCCCGAAATGTACGAATACGAGCGCACCTTGACGGCTGTTGCGAACTCTTACGTTCGCCCGACAGTGGCCAGGTATCTTGGCAACCTGGAAAAGGCTCTCAAAAAGAAGACCGGCGATTGCAAATATAAAGTGCTTCGCTCCGATGGTGGTTTGATGGCGTTTGATACCGCCTCCGATCGCCCTGTCTCTCTGATGATGTCTGGTCCTGCCGGTGGTGTTGCTGGAGCCCTTTGGCTCGCCAAGCAAGCCGGCTTTAAGAACCTGATGACCTTCGATATGGGCGGCACGTCGACTGACGTGGCGCTGATCGAAAACGGTGAACCTCAGCTCCGCCGCGAAACACGCGTTGGTGACGTTACCGTGCGATCATCCTCTCTTGATGTTCGTACCGTTGGTGCTGGTGGTGGGTCTCTTGCCCGCGTGCCTGAATTGACCGGCGCCTTGCGTGTTGGTCCTGAAAGCGCTGGCGCTGATCCAGGCCCAGCCTGTTACGGCAAGGGTGGCACGGAGCCTTCGGTTACTGACGCTAACGTGGTTCTCGGCCACCTTCCGCCATCGTTGATTGGTGGCGAAATGAAGCTGGACGTTAAGGCGGCCCGCGCAGCCATTAAGAAAGCAGTTGCTGACCCACTGAAGATTTCCATTGAGGCCGCCGCTGAAGGCGTGATGAAAATCGTCAACGAAAACATGTTCGGTGCCCTGCGCTTGGTTTCGATTGAGCAAGGCTACGATCCTCGTGACTTTTCGCTCATCGGTTTCGGTGGTGCCGGTCCGCTCCATGCGAACGCACTTGGTAAGTTGACGGGTGCCTGGCCGGTCATTATTCCGCCAGGCCCAGGTGTGCTGTGTGCTTACGGCGACGCGACGACGCGGGTTCGTAATGAAGCATCGCAAACATATGTGAGGCGTTTCTCTGAGACGAACAACAAAGATGTCTTGAAGATTCTCAACGGTCTGACCAAGAACGCCGCTCAGTCGCTCATCAAAGAAGGTATTCCTAAGAAGGAACACCAAATTGTTTGGGAAGTTGACCTTCGTTATACGGGTCAAGGTTTCTCCCTGACTGTGCCTTGTAAAGTGAATGGCTTTGACAAAAACGGTCTTGCTCAAGCAGCGAAGTCTTTCGACGCAAGCCACACTCGGATGTTTACATTCGCGCTCGACGCTGAGCATGAAATTGTCAACCTTCGTGCCATCGTCATGGGTGATGCGCCAAACGTGAAAGCGGTTAAAGCGAGCAAGGGTTCTGCCAATGCTAATGCTGCTATCATCGACAACAAGCACACCATTTGGGCTGACGGGAAGAGTCACAAAGCCAATATCTATGATCGTGCCAAGCTTAAGGCCGGGAATAAGATTTCAGGCCCAGCCGTTATAACCGAATTCGATTCAACCACCGTTATCCTCGCGGATTGCCAAGGTGAGATCGATAAGGTGGGTTGCATTCTCATCACCCCGAAGGGTTGGAAAGGCAACAAAGCTAAGGCAACCACAAAGGCAAAAGCGAAGCCCAAGGCCAAAGCTAAAGCGAAGCCCAAAGCGAAGCCCAAAGCTAAGCCCAAGGTCAAAGCTAAGGCGAAGCCTAAAGCTAAGGCAAAAGCGAAGCCGAAGCGTAAGGTTGCATCCAGATCCAAAGCGAAGAAGTAGGGCACAGGTTAGGAGAAAGAATTATGGCTAAGAAGACAAATACAGCGCAGATCATCCAAACCAACAACAAGCCCTTTAAAAAGGTCAAAGTTGACGCCATCACGCTCGACATCGTCGAAAGCGCGCTTCGCAATGCGCGTTATGAGATGGATGCGACCGTGTTCCGGACGGCGATGTCCCCAGGGATTCGCGAACAGCATGATGCCTTTCCGCTGATTGCTGATCGCAATGGTAAAATGGTTGTTGGCCAGTTCGGGTCGTTTATCTCGGGCTTTCTTGAAGGCTACGATGGCACCATCGAAGAAGGCGACGTCTTCTTCACTAACGATCCGTACAAAGTTCAGGGGGCAGTCAGTCACGCTAATGACTGGCTCATCGTGCTTCCGATCTTCTACACCGGTCGTTTGGTTGGGTGGTCTTGCCACTTCGGTCACATGACCGACAACGGTGGTAAGGTTCCTGGCTCAATGCCGACGGATGCCACGACTATCTTTGAAGAAGGTCTCGTGACTCCACCGACCAAGCTCTACAAAAAAGGCATTCTGCAGGAAACATTGCTTGAGCTCATGCTCAACCAAGTCCGCCTGCCGACGTGGAACCGGTCCGATCTCAATGCCATTCTTGCCGCCTGTCGTGTGGCCGAGAAGCGCGTGAAGGAAATGTGTGATCGCTTTGGTGTCGACACGTATGTGTCGGCCACCCAAGCGGCTCTTGACCGGAACTTGCGCGCCGTTAGTGGCTTGATTCAACAAGCCATTGGTGTCGAGCCAGTGTCGTTTGAAGATTACATCGACGACGACGGCCGTGGTTATGGCCCGTACAAGATCAAGTGCACCATGTGGCGCGAAGGCAAAAAGGTGATTCTCGACTGGGAGGGGACTGACCCCCAAGCTGTCGGTTCCATTAACTTCTACCTGAATGAAAACATGCTCAAGATGTTCTGGGGCGTGTACATGATCATGGTCTTCGATCCGGAAATTTTGTTTAACGATGGGTTCTATGATCTGGTTGATGTGCGCATTCCACAGGGCACATTGCTCAAGCCGAACTTCCCGGCCGCACTTTCTTGCCGGACTCATGCTCTCGGCCGTATCTTTGATACCTTCGCGGCTCTGCTCGGTCAGAAAAACCCTGATTTCTTGGCAGCTGCTGGCTTCTCGTCTTCCCCTCACTTTATGTACTCAGGGACAGACAGCCGTGGCGAATGGTACCAGCTTTACCAAATCGGCTTTGGTGGCATCCCCGCTCGCCCACATGGCGACGGACCGGATGGTCACTCGATGTGGCCGAGCTTCACCAACGTGCCGCAGGAATACCTGGAAGCGTACTTCCCCCTGCGTATCGAGAAGCATGAAACGGTCGCCGACACAGGTGGTCCTGGATTCTATCGCGGTGGTAACGCCCTTCGCGTGGATTACGGCTTCCTCGAAGATGGCGAAATCTCAATCCATGATGACCGCTGGCTGACATACCCTTGGGGTGTCACAGGTGGTGAGCCTGGTGAGCGTTCAATCAAGGTTATGTACCGCGGTGGCTATGACACAGGCGTCGTCGAATATCACCTGTCTAAGTGCGACAACGTTAAGGTTAAGGCTGGCGATATCTTGGCCTTTATCACTTGGGGTGGCGGCGGTGTCGGCAATCCGCTCGAGCGGCCTGCTGAAACAGTTGCCCTTGAAGTGACCCGTGGACTGGTAACCTCTGATGGCGCTCTGCGCTATGGTGTCGTCTGCAATGCAAGTGGCAAGGTCAATGAAGACGCGACCAAGAAGCTGCGTAAGGAAATGCAGGCCAAGCGTCCTAAGAAGACCCCGGTCTTCAATAAGGGACGGGATATGAAAACCATCATGGCGACGTGTGAGGAAGAGACGCATCTGACAGCGCCCCGGCCTCCGGTCTTCCAGCCTGACAACCAATTGAAGCAAGCGGCCGAGTAAAGCCACATCACTTCGAGTACGTGTTGAGCGGGGCGGCCTTCTGGGTCGCCCCGTTTCTTATGAGCCCATTGAAGGGACCGCGGGTGATAACAAGCCATGATTAACCCAACGGCAGAAAAGTTATTTGAGCAGGCGCATCCGTCAGCCCAGCGCAACGTTGGGCCTATTGTCGAGGCCGCCTCTCCTTTGTTGCCCAGTTCAGGCCTGGTGCTTGAGATCGCCTCGGGCGGCGGTTATCACTCCGCCGTGCTGGCAGACGCCAATCCCAATCTGACATGGCAACCAACCGACCCTGATCCGGACGCGCAAGGTCGCATTGCCCGAACGGTTTCTGATGCGGCGCTCCCCAATCTCCAGGCGCCCCTCGAACTCAATGCTGGAGCTGAGGTGTGGCCGGTCGAATCGGCCGAAGCGATTCTCTGCTGCAACATGATCCACATCGCACCCTGGTCAGCGGCGCAGGGTCTCTTTGCCGGAGCCGGGCGAGTTCTGTCCGGTGGTGGTGTTCTGTTTCTCTATGGGCCGTTCAAGGTCGGCGGCGTTCATACCGCGCCGTCCAATGAGTCGTTCCAAGACTGGTTGATCTCGCAGAATCCGGAGTGGGGCGTGCGTGATGCGGAAGCGGTTGATGATCTGGGCGCTGCGGCCGGACTGTCGCTTGAGCAAAGCATCGAGATGCCGGCCAACAACATGCTGCGTGTCTATCGTCGCATCCCATAAGCCCCACATCTGCCAGGCTCCATTTTTGGACAGGCGAAAGTTTATAATTTCTTTTCACCGGTGAATCCGCATTATCTCATCACCCGTTTGATTTCAAACCATCAAGGCGAGTTAGTTTGCATGGCCAACAACCCGACCAAGGATGAACTCGTCACCGCAGCGCGAGCGCTGATCCCCAGTCTGCGTGATCGCGCTGAGGAAGCAGAAGACCTCCGCCGTCTCCCCGATGAGACTGTGGCCGACCTCAAAGTTGCGGGCCTTCATAAGGTTTATATGCCGCGTCGCTTTGGCGGCTGGGAAATGGATTGGGGCGCCCATATGGACGTATCCCGGGAAATCTCTCAGGCCTGTGGGTCGGCAGGATGGATTGCCGGCCTGGTGTTCTCTCATGTCATGTGGGTCGCCCGTTTTGGCGCGGACGCCCAGGAAGAATTTTTTGCCGCCAATCCAGAACCCATCGTCGCCACGGGCTCGGCGGGCGGCGGCGGCCTCGTGGAAACGGACGACGGCTATGAATTGACGGGCCGGTGGGGGTTCACCAGCGGTATCGATCACGCCAATGGGGCGATGGTTACAGCCAAGCTCGGTGACGGGCCGATATTTACCCACTTCGTTTTGCTTCAGCCCAGCGATTGGGAGAACGAAGGCAACTGGACCGCAGAGGGCTTACGCGGAACAGGAAGCCATCACATCAAAGTCAGTGGTGCCCGCATCCCGGCCCATCGAGTCATCACCATGCAAGACATGTTGTCACCCAATCCACCGGGCTCAAAACTACATGACAGCTATATCTACAAAGTGCGTCCCGCGGCGTACCAAAAGAGCTGGTTCGCGGGCATTCTTGTCGGTACCGCGATGGGAGCGTTGCAGGACTACGCGGCGATGACGAAAACCCGGAAGGGCGCCCTGTTCGGAGAGTCTATTGTTGATCAGGTGCCGGTCCAGGTTCGGGTCGGTGAGGCGGCCGCGGAAATTCATGCAGCCAATTTGATCGTCGAGAATTTCTGCACGCTTCTGCACGACCGTGGATCTGCAGGGCAAGACATTGTCGGCGAAGACCTTCTGTCCGCGAAACGCGACATGACTTTCGCATCACGCTTATGTGTCAAAGCGGCAGAGCGGTTGTCGGGTATGATGGGTGTATCTGCCCAGACCGGCCGCAACCCCGTTCAGCGTCACTTCCGGGATTGCCGTACGGTGACAACGCATATCGAACTGCAATGGGATCATTCGATGGCCCCGACCGGAAAGTATCTGCTTGAAGTGCCGACCGGTGATCCCTTAATCGACGGTGCCGAAATGGCGTCGGAAGACGGTAAAGCGCGTCTGGGCACCCGGGTCTAGCCTGGCGCTGTCCAAACAATTCTATCGTGCTATGTCTGGCGCATGATTTTTGCAGACCTTGAGTTTGTCACCCTGCTTGTCGTCGCTGCCGGTGCTCTCGTCGCCGGTTTCACCACGGGCTTCGCTGGGTTCGGCACCGCCCTCATCGCGTCAGGGCTGTGGCTACATGTCTTGCCGCCGATTTTAATTCCACCGCTTGTGACGATTGCAGCTGTAGTTGCCCATATTGTTGGCTTGGCAACGACCCGCCCGACGTTCGATTGGGCTACAGCCAGGCCCTATTTGATTGGCGGACTGGTCGGGATACCCCTCGGCGTGGTCGCCTTATCTCTCGCTGGGCCCGGAACGATACGAGTGGCGGTGGGTGTTTTTCTCGTTGTATTCGCCATATCTCAATTGTCCGGCGCGGCGCGCTTTAGCATCGGATCCTGGGGCGGACGCGTTGCTGATGCTGGGATCGGGCTTGGTGGAGGTGTCCTTGGCGGCTTTGCCGGATTGTCCGGTCCATTCCCCATCGTCTGGTTGCAGATGCGAGGTGGACCGTCGGCAGGGCAACGGGCGATCTACCAACCGTTCAATTTGGTTGTTCTCGCTTTCGCCGCTGTAGGTATGGCGATCGCAGGACTGGTCGATACTACAGTCTTAACGCTCGCTGTCGTTGCGACGCCGCTCACCGTGCTTGGGTCATGGCTCGGTGCGCGGACTTATCTCAAAGTCAGCGAACAAACCTTCCGCACTATCGTCTTAGCTCTTTTATTGCTCTCGGGCGGCGCGTTGATCGTGGATGCGCTTTAGACCCGGGCCAGCCAGTCCAACACAATTTTACAGAACTCAATTTTCTGTTCTTTACCGGCAACCACGTGGGCGACTTCTAGCAAGTCCAGACCTTCCGCATTCGGAATGCCCTCTTGAATCGGCCGGGTCATGCGCGGACTTGTGACCGTATCCATGTGGCTGTGGATGACCAAGGTCGGACATTTAATCTGCCCCAGTTGATCGGTGACGTTGTGATTAAGGCAGGCGTGAATGAATCGCTCGTGCGCCGGAAGCCTGCCATTCAACTCACGCCACGGGCCATCGGGGCCGAGTAGGCGTTCGTAATTCTCGTTATAGAAGTCAGGCCGGAAGGACATCATGCAGACAAAGCGCTGAAATGCTTCCCAGCCCATTTCGCGGTGAACATCGAGGAAAAGACGAATCTGTTCGTTAAACAGCGGGTCGGTGGCATCGGACCATGCGCCCATGTTCATCATCGAGCGCACCATGTCCGGCCGTTTAATCGCCATCACTTGGGCAATGCAGGCGCCCATGCCCACCAAGCCGATCAAGTGCGTGCCGTCGGTGTGACCGAGATGCTCCAGCAGTTGGATGGCATCATCCGCATACATGTCGATGCTCGACTCCTGTGACAAATCGTCGTCAGAGTCATAGAGACCGCGATAATCGATAATGATGGCTTGATAGCCGTCGCTTAGCCCTCGCGGCAAATGCCCATGTCCACCGTGACAAAAAGAGCCCCAGCCGCCTTGAACCAGCACGGGCACCCCTTCGCCATGGGTTTCGTAATACATCGAATGACCATTGATATTTGCTGTGGGCACGGCCGCGCTCCTAATTTGGTCTGGACAAATATAACCATTCCTTAGACGGTCGTTATGCTTCACGCAACCTCGGATATTGGGTGATCTCTATGCTTCCTTCTGGCTTTCTCGGCACGCGCGGGGACATTCTTATGGACCTCGTGATTCTCTCTTTCATTGTCATTCTGCCGGTTCTGATTTTCTCCTGGCGGAAGGTCAGGGTTGGTCACTATCAGACCCATAAACGCACCCAGCTGTGGCTGGCTGGTGTTTTGGCGGTCGCGGTGATTCTTTTTGAAATCGACATCCGCATTAACGGCGGCACGTTTGCCTTGATTGCACCAAGCCCCTATGCGGACGCGTGGTGGCTGACGGCCATCATTTACATCCATCTGCTCATAGCAGTGACGACCTCGATCATTTGGACTGGGCTGATTATCTTTTCGTTGAAGCGGTTTGATCGACCGCCGGTGCCGGGCGCGTTTAGTGCGACCCATCGCCGTTGGGGCAAAGCTGGGATGATCGCCATGACCCTGACCGGGCTGACGGCCTATCCGTTGTACTTCTTTGGCTTTGCGGCGTGAGCGTGCCCTAAAACTTCGCCACTGAAATCCAAATAACAACCGCAACCAGCGTCCAGATCGTCTTTACAAAGATCAGCATCTTGGAGCGGCGGCGTGTCAATTCCGCTTCCCGTTCAGGTGTGGAGCCGTTGGCAAAAATATCGGCTATGGCTTTGCGGGTATCCGGCAGATAAATGCGGATGCCGATGCCGCAAGACACGATGATCGCGAAGAGAACCAACTTGACCGCTAACCATGTGGCAATGATGGGGCCGTCTCCGACCAACGACCATATCGCTGTCCCGGCGAGGATCGCAGTGACGATGATCCGCATGGTGAGATCAATGCGCCGGAAATGCTGCTGAAATTTGACGTGCTTGTCGGGCCGCGTCTCGCCAAGGTTGGGATGGTCTACCCAGAATTGGTGCCACAGACCGGAGAGCCAGACGACGCCGACCACGGCTGCGGCCAGGGCAAGATCAGGGCCATAGCCGCCGGTGAATCCCCAGCCGCCGAGAGCCGTCATGGTAATGCCCAGCATCAATAGAATGACCACGGCTGAGCGTGGTCCCATATCGAGGAAGCCGCCCAGTTTGCCCATCGCAGCTCGGGTCTCGATGGATAGCTTTGGATTGCTCAGCCGAGCCCCTGCGTTATAGACGCCCATATCCATGCCCAGCCAAAGGCCGGCCATGATGATGTGGAGGAACTTGAGAACCGTATAAGGGTCGAACATTAAATCCATAACGATACCGCGCGGGCCTTTTACTCGGCCGCGACGCGTCCTTTTGATGTGTTGAGATGTTCCATAACGGATGCGGCATCCATGATGTCGGCGTAGCGGCGGCCGACGTCACGTAGGTTGTCGTCGTGCGGCCCTTGATCCATATCCCCACAACAGTCGTGAGGTACGATCACGCGGTAGCCATAGGAAAATGCGTCGTTGATTGAGGCGCGCACACAACCCGATGTGGTGCAGCCAGTCACGATCACCGTGTCGACGCTGTTCTTGTTCAAGAAGTTGGTCAACGGTGTTCCGAAGAAAATGGACGGCGCGTGCTTCCAGAAATTGAAATCGTACTTTGAGTCGTAGACGCGCGGGTCCATCGCTGTCTGTGGATCATCGTAAAACCAGTCTTCGTAGAGGCAGCCGATTTTCCAATAGCCCATATCGCGCTTCGATCCCCAGCCAACACGGCAGCTGGCGACGGGCACGTCATTTTCCCGGGCCACGGCCAACAGTTTGGAGGTTTGTTCGACAGCGGCATGAACATGGGGTGATCCGCCTAGGGCGTATTGTGGATCCGTAAAACCGAGTTGGAAATCGACCACAACTACGGCGGGGCGCTCGCCAAATCCGATGCTCAGTTCGCCATAGCTGGCGTCCGCGTATTTGGTGTCTGTCATGGCGTGCTCCTTCGGTTGGCGCAGATTAGCGCTGGCAGTCGGGTCTGTCCAAAGAAGAACAGCATGTCGCTCTCTAACTTAGGGCGTGTAGGTGGCCCCTTCTTTGGGTGCCTCGACAAGCGTGTTGGAACTAAGCCCCGTCATCGCGTCGCGGGCGACCGAGAGCTTGCGATCAATATCGTCGTCGGACTGATCGGGGTCGTGATGAAACAGGTGAAGAGATTTAACCTCGGCAGCAGCGGCAATTTCAACGACACGCCCGACGGCCGAATGCCCCCAGTTGATGTGCTTTGGATAATCTTCGTCGAAGTATGTGGTGTCGGTAATCAGAATATCCGCGCCTTTAATGAAATCGATGAGTTTGGCTTCATAGGGCAGGTTCTGAAAACCAGACTCTGGGGTGTAAAGCTCGTTGTCGGTGACGTAACAAATCGACTTGCCGCCGAACGTGACGCGGTATCCCAGGCAATTGCCTGGATGAGACAACAGCATGGTGTCGACCACGATGTCATCGTCAATGGTGATCGTCTCCTCGCCGATGTTGCGGAACGTAATCGACGCTCCCATGTCGGTGACAAGGATGGGAAAAAACACATCGTCCATCTGCGCCGAAAGGAGGTCTTCCATTGTGCGGTCGCCGTGCTTGGCACCAATAACTTCGAATTTATTGCCCGGCACGAAGAAGGGCGCGAAAAACGGGAAGGCGTTGATATGGTCCCAATGGGGATGAGAGATGAACAAATGGGCGGACATCTTTCCACCGTGGTTCTTCATAATCGAGTCCGAAAGCGCTTTGATACCAGTGCCGGCATCGAAAACGAGAGTGCGGTCGTTGGGAAACGCCATGGTGACGCAGGAGGTGTTGCCACCATACCGAATTGAATTCTTCCCGGGCACCGGAAGCGTTCCGCGGACACCCCAATAGGTCACGCTGAACGACGCCTCAACAATGGCGCGGATATCCTCCGCGAAGCGAACCGGGTTTAACGGTTTGGTGATGTAGCCGTTGGCACCGACTTGCTTGGCTCGTCGCTTGTCAAAATCGTAGGCTTTACCCGATACGATAACCACTTTGACCGCATCAAAAGCGCTGTCGCTTTTGATCTGCCGGCAAAGCTCGATGCCATCAACATTCGGCATCGTGATGTCCATCAGAACAACATCATAGGTGCCGGCCCGCAATTGCGTGATGATATCGCCGTTGAAGTCCGCGACGTCAGACTCGATGTCGCCAGCTTTCAACAGCCCGGTCGTGATACCGGCAACCGTTTTGTCATCGTCTACAATAAACGCGCGCACTCTATTTACTCTTTTTCTTTGGGCCCCTTAACCGGGCGTCTAAACCGTCGGTCGTACATTGGCGTTGAGGCGGAAGAAGTTTGTCGGGTCGTATGTGTTCTTGACCTTAACCAGGCGGGCATGGTTGGCCCCGTAATTTGAATTCACTTGGCCCTGGTTCTCGTCAATGAGTTGGTTAACGTAGAAGCCACGTGTGAAGGGCTCAACGTCTTTCCAATAGGCCCGGTTCCAGGAGATGTTTTCTTCATCTACGTCCGTGTTGTCCATCGCCCAGGTGCTGGTTGAGTCGATGTTGAAGGAGGCATCGCGGTGCGCCCAGACGGTGTCGCTTGCGCCAACGCGGCTCGGAGCGCCATCCATGGGTAGCAGTCCAACGCTGAAACTTCGGCTTGCTAGTGGTTCCATACGCTCAACCATGGTGGTGATGAGGTCGTCGCTGATCTCGCGCAGAAATCCACCTTTGGCGTAGCGGCGTTTGCCAGGCGCGTTGAGGCCGTCATCGGCTACCTGTTGCAGTTTAACGTATTCAATGGGGATCACCCGGTCCGACGTGGTTTTACCGAAATCACGCAAGGGTTTGAGAACACGATCAACGTCTGATGGCGGCCCAAAGTAGTTGCCGCCGATGCTGACGCCACCGGTGCCGTCCTCGCGCATCGAAACACCACCTAGAATGAACAAGTCCTCATCAGCGCCCGTGGTGAAATCGAAATACAGTTTCAACGCGTCTTTGGCGACCGCCATCGGAAAGCGAATACCAAAATTGATGACCATCGGGTTCATGTTGTGTAGGCGGAATATAAACTTGGTGACGACGCCGAAGTTGCCACCGCCGCCGCGCACGCCCCAATACAGGTCGGGGTTTTCCTTGTCATTGGCGGTCAGGACTTTGCCGTCGGCAGTCACGATCTCGACGCCCAACACGTTGTCGATAGCCAGGCCGAAGCGGCGCTGCAAGCGGCCCATGCCACCGCCTAGGGTTAGTCCACCGACGCCTGTGTGGGAAACGACACCGGCTGTCGTCGCCAAGCCCAACGGCAAGGCCTTGCGATCCATGTCGCCCAGTTGAGCGCCGCCTTGGACGTATGCGATTTTCTTATCGACGTCGATGTCGACTTGATTCATGTAAGAAAGGTCGATGACGAGGCCGCCGTCACAAACGCCTTTGCCCGACATGCTATGTCCACCGCACCGCACGGCTGTCAGCAGACTATGAGATCGGGCAAAATTTACTGCGGCGACCACATCGTCGACGCTGATGCAACGAACAATGAGAGCGGGACGCCGATTCCAAAAGCGGTTCCAAACCTGCCGGGCGATGTCATAGCCGGCGCTGTCCGATTGCAGAACAATACCACCAAGGCTGTCCGCGAAATCCCGAATGTCAGCTTTATCAAGGGTGATGCTGTCGCCATCGAGTGAAATGGCTGGCACATCTTCCGCCCACGCTTGCTTGAGGGGAAGGGCGGATACGGCTGCGGCTGCCATGGCGGATTTAAGAAGGTCTCTGCGTTGCATAGTCGTCTCTGCTTTAGTTTCGAGTGCTACATCAGCATAGGCACGGGAAGGGCCCCAGGCCAGGGGTATACTTGTGTCGCGTCCATATGGGGGCGTCACCAAGACGAGGGTTGGGTGGTTATTCAAGGTTGTATTGGGGGAAGAACAAGACCGACGCCATGCCCGGGTAGGAAGGGAGAGTTAAAGCAACATGACGTCGGTCTTATCCAACGGCTTACACTCGCAAAGTGTCGCAAGCCGAAGTGGACGGACCGAAGGGACGGTCGATCCGTCGTTGGGATTTCTATGGATTAGGCGTGTTGGGGGAGCACCACACCGAGGCTCTGCAGAGCCCCATAACGATCGGCTTCCAGCATGTCTTCCAGGTCGGCGTTCACCATATCGGCGTCAAATCCGAGCTCATCGAGTTGGGCATTGATGGCTGCTGTTTCCGGATCGATGGCGCTGTTGGTTTCAGCCATGGCGCTGGAGAAAGCGCTGCCATAGGCGAAGCTGCGAAGAAGAAGGCTGTTTTTCCAATCTTGGGTGGTCATTTTTCTAATCCCTTTTATGTTCGGTTTCTATTGTGTGGGTAATATCCCCACGAACTGGAATGAACATACGTGGGGAAAATATCCACGTCAATAATAAATTGTGGGTTTTTTCCCCACGAATTTTAGGTTATGGTGTTCCGGACATGACAGAGCTGACAAACCGATGAGCGGTCCCTCAAGCCCGCAGAACGTAACGCCTGGAGAGCCCTCAAAGGCTTTTGTGCGCGCCGTCACGCGCCTTATGCGGCCGTTGATTCGGGCGCTTATTGGTCAGGGTATGACCTTTCCCTACCTGTCGAATCTGCTGAAAGCGGTCTATGTGGACGTCGCCCGCACGGATTTCCCGGTCGACGAGTCGGAGCCCTCGGTTAGTCGCCTGAGCGTTCTGACAGGCCTGCAGCGAAAAGACGTGAACCGTATTCTCTATTCGCCGCCGCCTGACCGGACGCCACCTCAGTCGGTGTCCCTGTCTGCGCGCCTTGTTGGTATATGGACGGGAGACCCGAGGTTTATCGACGGTGAGGGCGCGCCCAAAGCACTGCCTCGAACCGCAGAGGATCCAGACGTTGCGTCTTTTGATTCCCTCATGCGGGCCGTCTCTACGGATGTTCGGGCGAAAGTGATTCTCGATGAATGGGTCAGGCTGGCGGTCGTCAGTATTGATGACGCTGGCATGGTGACCCTGAATCAAGGTGCTTTCGTGCCAAGTCGGGGCTTTGACGAGAAGGCGTATTATCTCGGGCGCAACGTTGCGGACCACATGGCAACCAGCGTTCACAATTTGCTCGGCGACGGAGAGCCTTTGTTCGAACGCGCGGTTTATTACGACCGCCTGACGCCAAAAAGTATTGAGCTGCTGCGCGAACGTGCGCGTGACGTTGGTATGCAAGCTCTGCTCGAACTCAATAAAGACGCGCTCGCCTTGGCGGATAAAGATGAAGGAGATGCTGAAGCGACAGAGCGCATGAGCCTCGGCCTCTATTACTACGACGGCCCTGACGAGAAATTAGCCGGAGGTCCCGACGCCGACGACCAGCGAGACGACAGTGACGACTCTGAATCTGGCAAGACGGGCGGGCAGGTCTAGGTCATGTTGCGTTTCTTAACCTGGGCCGTGGCCCTCATCGTTTCCTTCAATATGAGTGCGCTCTTTGCGCCGTCTTTACGTTTACCTGAAGCGAGAGCCCAAGACGGCGCGGTTTGCCGATTTGAACGTTCCGTTGAGCAAGGGCTGGGCGGTACCGGAATCAGCACAGATGTGTTGTCACGCCTCACATCCATTATTCCAGTTGAACAGGGAGTCGGCGGCACCGGATTGATTGACGCGGGTAATCGTGGACTCGGTGGAACCGGTGTTATCGCTTTCGATGAACGAGGGATCGGCGGCACCGCCGTTATCGCGGCAGGAGAAGAGCGCGGCCTCGGCGGCACTGGAATCATCGGTCTTGTCACTGGCTTCGCGTCGATCTGCGTCAATGGGTACGAAGTCGAAGTCACCTCTGACACGACGGTTTCTGTTGAAGGCTTCGCCGGTGCGGACGGTGACATTCAGCTCGGCCAGTTGGTTGCGGTCGAGGCCTATCCGGTAGATGGCACGTTGGTTGCTTCTCGTGTGGCGGTTCAAGTGGCTGTCGCCGGCCCGATCGACTCCGTTGATGCCGAACGTTCCACCCTCTCGATCGCCGGTCAGACTGTCGCCGTGTTGGGCTTTGGCAACAGTATTGATACCAACGGATTGGAACCAGGGACCTGGGTTGTTGTCTCTGGGTTGCGTCGCGCAGACGACGTGGTTGTCGCATCCTCAATTCAGTCTCTGGCAACGCCTGGAGACACTGTCCTCGTTTCCGGACCCGTGCGTGCAACACCATCGGGCAGTTTGCAGGTCGGTGATGTGACAATCACAAGTGACGGCTTGTCAGCTGGCGACGTCGTGGTGGCCCGCGGTACGCTCGAGAATGATCAACTGACGGCGCAAACAATAACCGTTCGTCCGTCTCTTCCGTTCTCCGCCGGCATTCAGACGTTCTCTGTCCTTGGCTTCCCAGAATTAGGGGCGAACGGGGCCTTGGCAATTGGTGGTGTACCGTTACCGCCAGGCGCGCCGCCATCGGATCAGCAACCGCTTCAAGTCGAAGGTACGGTTGAGCCGAATGGTACGCTCACGCCATCGAGCGCCCTACCGCCGCCGCCGCCACAGGATGGCGCTGTACCAAACCCGCCACCTCCACCGCCCAATGGCAATGGGAACGGCAACGGCAATGGTCAGGGTGGCGGTCAGGGCGGAGGCCAAGGCGGCGGGGCCAATGGCCCCAACAATCCACCACCACCTCCCAATAACAACGGTGGTGGCAACGGATCCGGCGGTGGCGGCAATAGTCCACCACCCCCGCCTCCCCAGGGTGTCGGCGCCCCGAGTTTGGCAGCGCCAAGTGGCGGTCTAGCAACGCCGCCACAACTGCCGGTGCGGCCGCAACAATCGTCGCCACCAGAGCGTCCCGAGCAACCAGCCCGACCAGAGGCTCCGGCGCGTCTTGAACGTCCGGAGCGTCCCGAACGCCCACAAACCGTGGAACGTCCGGAACGTCCGGAACGTCCTGAGCGTCCACAGCCGCCGGCCCGACCCGAACGCCCGGAGCGTCCGCAGCGTCCTCAGTAAGACCGAGCCGTTTGACCGTCGTGTCACCGGATGGAACACTCGCAGTATGCGTAAGATTTTGTGCACTGTTTTCGTCGCAACACTGTTCTGTAGGACCGCGTTTGCCGAGGAAGTCGACCTCACGTTTATCACGGCGTGGAATCGGTCCATCGAGTTCGCTCAAGACGTCAACGAACATTTTGTCGCGCCGTTTAACGAGCGCGCTCGGGGCATCGCGCGGATTCGGTATCTCGGCGGGCCGGAGGTTATTCCCCAGCGACAAATGGTTTACGCCCTCCGTCGCGGTGTTGTTGATATGTACTTTGGTGCGGCGACCTACATGCTTGGTCTGGCGCCCGAAGCTGATGCTTTCCTGGCGGCCTCTGTCACACCGACCGAGGCGCGGGCCAACGGCGGATTCGATGCGATTCAGGGCATTTGGCAAACAAAGCTTAATGCTTACTTTCTAGGCTGGCATCAGACCGGCCCGAAGTTGCACATCTTCACCAAGACAGAACCTGTGCTGCGTGCCACAGGACTCCCTGAACTTACCACGCAGCGTATCCGAACCACGCCGACCTATCGGGCATTTTTAGATTCCGTCGGCACCATCCCAATCGATATTCCATCCGGCGAAGTGTATACGGCGCTCGAGCGC
>Ga0233433_10001739_pt1 | contig 20180 bp, 13 predicted proteins | sample SI_122_August201_5_FD_179868 | JGI IMG/M metagenome (GOLD analysis project Ga0233433, IMG submission 179868) | Seawater microbial communities from Saanich Inlet, British Columbia, Canada - SI_122_August2016_100_MG | ecosystem: Environmental > Aquatic > Marine > Inlet | place: Canada: British...
AACACCAACCGCAACACCAACCTCAACACCAACTCAAAATCCTGCGTGTCCCCAAATAACCACAAATCCTCGTTTAACTAATAAATCTATTATGTCCCGTCATTTTGGTATTGGTTTTAATATAGAATATGTTAAAACAATAAATGGAACTGATTTTTATTTAATTAAACATATACCAACAATTGCTAATAAAACATCAGGTGGGTGTTATTCAGTTTCAAATAATAATCTTTTGTCAATTAAATTAAAAAATAGCACTGACGAATCACAATTATGGACTATTACTGAAAATGAAGATTCTATATCTAAGTATTTTGTTGCCAAACCTAAAATAAACGATGGTTTTGCTCTTCAATATGAAAATGGAAATCTTGCTTTAAGACCTTATTATTCAACAAATGTTTTTGAAAGTCAAAAATGGCTTATCAAAGATATAGAAATTACAAGAGGTATTCCTGTATTAAATTATAGTCCTGGAAGTTTATTTACTCCTGAATTTGACCCTTATTCTTCAGAAGCAACTTATTCTAGTGATATGTCAGAACAAAATGTTCAACAAGTAAATGATGTTATTACTTCAGTTAAAGTAGGAATACAACAATATTTAAATCAATTAGATAATAATTATCAAGAACAATCACAAGATGTTTCTATGTCTTCTTTAGGACAAAAAGAAACACCTTTAAATGTTAATATTAATTTAAGTAGCAAAGCAGACCAAAAAGAAACATTTAGTGATACAAATAATAAAAACAAATTATCCAATGAAATGTTATCTATAATGGATAAATATGGTGTTAGTGCAAGTAATCAAGGTAGTAAATACACAGAACTTTATAATAAAACTGATTTAGAAAATGAACTTAGTAAATATCAAGGGTGTAAAATTCTTGATATAAATGATTATACAAGTAATCGTGTAGGCTCATGCAATTGCAAATTATAAACTAAATTAATACAATGGTTTAAATTTAAATTTTAATTATTTATTTTTTTTCTAGTTTTAAAAATTATTTTCTAGTTTTTAAAAAATGTTTATATTTTTCAAATTATTTTATTTTTATAATAAAAAATAAATAATTAATAAAACATAATATTATTAATAAAAAATAATATTATTATAAATTAAATAATTAATTCATAAATTATAATATTAATATAAATTAGTAAAATAATAATATTAATAATTAATAAATAATAAAAATGAATACCACTAATTTTTTACTTGCCCTATTAGGAATTAGTTTAATATTATGTTATATTTTAATGCTTATTAAAGATAATGAAAAAAGCGTTGAACCTTTTACAGATCCTGTTTTAGAAGCCATTCAAGAACAATTAAAAGATGAATCTCCTGAACAATTAAAAGGAACAGTTAAAGCACTTCAACAAAGATTAATTGATTATGGTTATGCTCCTGATGTTAATAATTTTGTTAAAAAAAGCGAACTTGGTCCTAATGATGGTAAATGTATAGTTGCTACTGCTGAAGATAGAGATAAATATATTTCAAAATCTGATATTCCATCTCCTGGTCCTCGTATTGATTTAAGTCAATATGTTTTAAAATCAAGCATTCCTCCTGAAAAAGTCTGTGCACCTCCTCCTGAAATAGATTATTCAGCCTACGTTAAAAAATCTACTTTACCTCCTAGAACAAACTGCCCTCCTTGTATTGCTCCTAAAGTTAAAGTAAGTGCTGGGTTATGCCGTGAGTGCCCTCCCGCTCCTGAATGCCCTAAACCTGAACCCTGTCCTGAAAAAAATTGCCCTGAACCTAAACCCTGTCCCGCACAACAAAAATGTCCAGAACCTGCTCCCTGTCCTACTCAAAAAGAATGCGAACCATGTGATGCTGTTCGTTATATTAAAGTTCCTGCTGTTATTACCAAAACAGTTACTGTAGATACTAATGGCAATGTTATTTCTCAAAAAATAGATTCTGGTAATACTAATCCAACTCAAGGAGCAACTCCAACAATGGCACAAATGTTAAAAGCACAACCTAAACCTACCCCCACACCTACCCCTAGCCCTACCAAAAAAACTACTATTTTAAGTGCTATTTTTAATAATGATATACCAACAACCACTTTCCCAGTTATGTCATCAAATCAACCAAATACTACTTTAGCACAAAATTTAGATACAAATGGTCATAATCCTGCTCTTTGTCCATCAAGTGATTTAAATAGTGAATTTAAATCTCACGGTATTTATGGTCCCAATTAGATTTATTTTATTTTAAATTATTATTAATTATTTTTTACTTTTTTATTATACTATTTAATTATAATACGTAATATTTATCATTTTAAAATACGTTTATTTATTAACTTTAACTTTAACTTAAATTTCATTTTAAATTCTAATTTAAATTATAATTATAATTATAAATACAAATGCTAGAAGAATATATTACAAATATTTATGTATTACCATTAATTGCTACTATTATTGGTTTAATTTTAGTTTATCTTTATGATAAATTTGAAAAGAAACAATATACATCAGCACAGTATCTACGTATTGGATTATTACTTTATAGTTCAACTTATGGTGCTCTTTATATTAGTAAATTAAATTTTTTTACTTCTAGTGATACTACTATACAATCAGGAGGAGACCCACAATCTGTAATGCCACAACCAAATGCTATTCATAACCAATTTGAACAATTTAGAAGCGGGGTTCCTACATTTTAAAGTTTAATAGTAATACTATTAATGTTAATACTATAGTTTATATAATTTTTTATATTTTTCATTATTTATAATAATTATTTCTTCAAATATATATGTAAATATATAATAATAAATACTTGTAAAAATATAATAATAAATACTTGTAAATATATAATAATAAATACTTGTAAATATATAATAATAAATACTTGTAAATATATAATAATAAATACTTGTAAATATATAATAAAGTATATTCTATAAATACTATTATAAAAATGATTTCAACACCATCTATGTCTCCATTAACCCCATTTACATCTATACATAATAAAATTCATAAAATTTTTAATAATCCAAATATAAATTTCTTTATTATTATGAATTTAGTTTTACTCATTAGTTGTTATACATTTATAAATACATCACTTAAAAATTCAATCAGTTCTTTTATATCAAATCCTGCTATTATATTAATTGTATTAATAATAACACTTTTTATAGGTTATTACAATATTAATATATCCATACTTATTGTATTGTTATTATTTACAATTCTCTTTGGTTCATCATTTTATTCTAGCAATACTAATAATAAAAATAATAAAAATAATAATAAAAATAATAATAAAAATAATAATAAAAATAATAATAAAAATAATAATAATAATATGATAGAAGGTTTTACAGATAATACAAATAATAATGAAGAAGATGATGAAGACTATAATGAAGATACTCAAGAAACAGCACGTGAAAAAAATGTAAAGAAATATAAACGCAAAACACGCGAAGATAATAAAAAATCAAGAGAAGACAGTATTAATAAATTTAAAAATGTTTTATTAGGTAGTTTTAATAAAATTAAAAATAGTGCAGATAATGAATATAAACAAGGATTATTAGAAAATAAACAAATAATGTATGAAAATGAAAAGAAGAAAAATAATAAAAATAAAAAAAACTCTTCAACTAAAAATTCTTCAAAGAAACAACAAAAAGAAGACTTTAAAACTATAAAAGAAAGAGATTTTGACCCTTCTAATGAAGAAGATACTAATTTTCTTATCACAAAAGAAATTTTACAAGATATGATTAATCGTATTGATTATAATTATGAATCAAATGAATATTTAAAACAATATTTAAAACATCGTCTAGAAGAAATAGTTGAAATCAATAAACTACTTGATGATAGTGATGAATAAATGTATAACTATATAACTATAATTTTTAGTTTATGTTTTAGTATTTTTTTATATTTTTAATTTATTTTATTATTTTTGATTAATTTTATTATTTTTATTTTACTATTATTATATAATTATTTAATAGAATACGATTATTATATATTAAAAATAATAATTATGAATACTTCTAAAAAAAAGAGTGTCTCCAGAGTAATCTGTAATAATTCTATAGATTATATTAAGGATTTACTTGATTATACTACTAATACTAAACATAAAACACTTTATACTAACTATGAAACTAAAATTACAACACTAGTAGATACATTTTTAAAGACACATTCTCAACTTATTGAAAATTTATTTACTATTAAAAATAATTTAACATTTACATTAAGTTATAAAGAAGAAAACTTAAATAATAATTATAATAATACAATAAATAATATACCATCACAACATACTATACCATCACAATATAGTATACCTTCTTTTATAGATATATTTAGACATCTTATAACTATAAATGAATTTATAACACAATTTACTCTAGATGAACAAAAAAGTTTAAAAGATAATTTAAGTAATAATAAAACTAAAAAAGAATGTTATACTTTTCTTAATAAATCTCAAGTTGGAACAAAATTATTAACTATTTATAATAGTTTTATTTATACTTATCCTACTCTTTATACTAATTTACTAAACTTATTTCCTTCTCTAGAGTTTCATTCTCTTCTTATTAATAATTTTACAAGTTATAAACTATTAGAAGAGATTGAACTTAAAATAAAAAAACTAATTACTTATTCAATAGTATGGAAAGGTAAAACATATCCTAATATTGTATATGTATTTATGTATGATGATAAACATACTCCTACCACAAAAGAACAAATAGAAACTTTAGGAACACATATTATTAAACGTTTATTATTTTTTAATGAATTCCTAAATACAAACCATCTTCCAGAAAGATTTATACTTTTTCTTACAGATAAAAAGAAAGAAATAGATAAAGACTTAACCGAAAACTATCATTTTAAAACCAAACACGTCAATACTGCTGTTACTAACTCTAGAGATATCATTATTTATAGAAAAGAAGAATTATTTAAAAGTATATTTCATGAAGCAATACATTTTCATCATCTTGATTTTAGAAATCTATCATCACCTTATGCTAAATCTACACTAGAACATTTTATTAAAACACATCATATAAATACAGATAATACCTATTTACTCTATGAAGCAATAACTGAAACCCTAGCAAATGTATTAAATAGTTTATATTATTCTAGAGACACTAAAGAAATGAAACTAAGTTTAAAAAATGAAATTATATTTAGCACATTACAAGTCAGTAAAATATTACATTTATGTAATTATTCTCAATGGAATGATTTTTCATTTAATAAATCAACTAACTCTCAACTAACTAAATCTAAAACACTTAAATCAAATCAACATAAACTTAAATCAAATCAACATAAACTTAAATCAAATCAACATAATAATAAAAAATTTAAACAAGACAGTTGTGTTTTTTCTTATTATGTTATAAAACTATATCTCTTATTAAATTTACCTCTTTATTTTAAAACTATTCTGGATAAACACTTAAAATTTATAGAGACAGAAAAAAGTTTTAAACAATTAAGAGAATTAATAGATGTCTCTAGAAACAATTTATTATTAAAACAATTTATTAATAGTTTATTACAAGGTATGAATAAGAAATTAACTAATAATAAAGTAAATAGTAAAGTAAATAGTAAAGTAAATAATAAAGTAAATAGTAAAAAATTAAAAAGCAAAAATATAACAAAATACAATACTATTAAAAAAACAATGCGAATGACGTGTAATGAAAACACTATTATTTTATAAAATCATATGTAAATTTGCATATGTAAATTTACTTTAATTTTTGTAATACTAATAATGTATCTAAATTTTCATTTACAATTTTATAATGAGAATGTTTAATTCCTTCAGTTGATGTAAATTCTTCAAATATCATAATTAATTTAGTTTGTGTCGTTGGTAATCCTAACATAGTTAATAGTGGGTCTATAATAGTATCTTCATACTTTTGGTTAATTATATTTTTATCTTTTAATATAAATTCAACAGCACTATTTCTTAATTTATAATTATCTATTTTACGAATAGTATAAACAATAAATAAATCATCATTACGAATACTAAGCATTACAGGTTTAGATTCTGGTAAATTTTCAGGGGCTTCTTTTAATGATTTATTATCTACAATTGTATGAGTATAATGAGACGTATCGTATTCTAATGATACAATTAAATTACTTAATGCTAAAAATTGTCCTGGAATAGGTTTATAACTACCAAAAAATAATTTTTCTATTTGAGGGTCAACACTATTTGTAAATGTTTCTTTTGTTTTTGTTTTTGTTTTATTGTTATTTTTATTTACTCTAGATGAAGTAAAATTTTCTCTACTTTCACTATATCTATCGTGGTAATAATTATCAACTAATCTTAAAGCATCATCCGGAGTTTCAGCAATTTGGTCATTAATAATCATATTATTACGAAAATCATTTTGAACTTTACTATAAATAAATGGATTTAATGCTGTTTCAATATTATGTAATATATTTGAGCGTTCGTTAATACGATTATTAATTGAATCAACCATATCTAAATTAATATTATCTACAATAGTAGCAGTATTTGTATTTGTATTTAATAATGATTTCAAACATTCACTATATTTTTCACTTTTAGAAGAAACAGGACATATTTCAGCCAATGTATTCTCACTTTCATATTTATTATTTATATTAAGATTTTTATGTAAATAATCAATATAAGCACTTTGACAATCATTATAACCTATTTCTTGAACTTTAATATTATCATCATAAACATTAGAACATCCAGGCATATCTGTTATTTTATTATTTTTTTGAATATTATTAATGTGTGCAATAATTGTTTTTGGTTCAGTAGCAAGTTTAATGTCATCGTATTTTTCACGAATATGTTTAATACGAAAGATACAATAAAATGTAAATAGGATTAAACCTAATATCCAGAATAAAATTATATGTTTCTTATCAATAATCATTTTTTATTATTCTCTATTTATATAATTATTATATATTATATTTTTTATAATTATATATTATATTTTTTATAATTATATATTATATTTTTTTATTATTATTATTATATTTTTTATTATTATATATTATATTTTTATAATTATTTTTTATTTACTATTAATTATTATTATTTTATTTATAGGATATAAGATTATTTATTATGATATAAAATAACTTGAAATGATATTATAAATTTGAAATAATATTATAAATTTGAAAAAAATTAAAATAGAATAAGTTTTATAGTTTATAAAATAAAGTGTTGAAAATTAATTAATTTATGATCCCGTCGCGTCTTTTTTTGGTTTAGGACATTTGTCAGTATCTGCTGCTGTTTGTACTAAAAATGTTGATATTTCAGGATATTTTAATAATTGTATAATTTTATTTTTTGCCGCAAAAAAACAAGCACCGGTTCTATCATCATCATAATATTTATTAAAATATGTTTTAAATTTATCTTGATTATCAGTTGATTTTAATTTATCAAAAATAGATTTATCTGCTTTATCTTTATATAAAAGAATATTCAACAAATCTTGTTGTGTAAATTCAGATACTTTATCACTAAAACCTTGTGGTGCTTTGTATTTAACAGCATCACTAATTGCTTTTATATTATTTGTTGCACCAAATGGTGTGCTATCTTTAACAAAATCTTGAAGCCAATTATAAGATAAATCAACTTTCTTATAACTCTCTTCCTTAATTTTAAATTTAGGTTCAATTAATTTCAAATTATTAATACATTCATTAATTATATTAAGTTTTTTAATAATTCTAGAGTATGGTTCTGGTATTTTATTTGTATCTTGCTCAGGAGTTAATTGTTTCATAACCTTTTCAAAATTACTTAAATAACGTTTTATATTTTCAACATTATGTTGATAATTTGGATTAAAAGATGCTATTGCTAGAACATTAGAAAAACTTGCTTGTCCTGTTAGTTGTTGTCCTGATTGTTGTTGTTGTAGTAGTAGTTGTTGTTGTCCTAATTGTTGTTGTTGTAGTTGTTGTAGTTGTTGTAGTTCTTGTTGTTCTTGTTGTGTTAGTGATAGTCCTGAGTGTTGTTTTTGTTGTAGTTGCTGTAGTTGTAGTAGTTGTAGTGGTTGTAGTAGTTGTGGTTGTAGTGTTCCTGGTCCTCCTGTTCCTGGTCCTCCTGTTCCTGTTCCTAATGTTCCTGTTCCTGTCGGAACAACTGCTGGAATAGGAGGACATATCTCGTTAAACTTAATATTAATGTTTCCATTTTTTTTTATATTTTCTATATATTCTTTAATTTTTGTTTTTTGTTCAGTAGTTGTCCCAGTATCTTTTTCTCTAATATGTAAAATACTTAATGCTATTGCTTTTTCAAAAGCCTTACCTGTATCAGGAGTTTTCCAATTATAAATTTCTGCTTGAAGATTACTTATTTGGTTTTTATACACACCATTAAATTTTTGTTTATCATCATCAACCATATAACTAGTAATAAATTGTTTTCCTAATTCTTGTTTTAATGTTAATGTTGGATTAGATTTTATATCAATATTAGAAATTGAATAATCAGCCATCTTTTTAGTATTTTTTTGTAATTGTCCTATTAAAGTTTTTATTTTATTAGGTTTAGTTAATTGTTTTAATTTTTTATCAGTAGTAGTAATTTCCTCTTCCATTTTTGTTATAATTTCATTTTCAAAATTCAGTGAATAAGTTTTCATCTTTTCAAATAATTCTTTCAATGTAGTTTTAAGAGTTTCATATTTATTATCATTTAATTTATTATCTTTTAAATCACTAGCCTTATAATTCAATAATTCATAGACAAAAATAATTTGTATAAAAGATAATATACTTGTTTTATCTTTTTCAACAGTTAAAAAATTATCTTCTCCAACTTGTAAATCTCTCCAATATATCATAAATAACCATACATTAAACAAAACTTTTATTAGATTATATTGTACTGAAATTGTATTAAGATTAAAAAAATTATTAGTTTTAGTATTATCAGTAAATACATCATTAAACAATTTTATAAAATTGTTTAAGTCATTATCATCTGTACTAATAATATCTATTTCTAAAAAATCATTATATTTTATGTCTTTAAATTTTTTAATAATATTAGATATATTACTCTCCCCACCCACTTGTATTGTTTTCGGTGAAGTAAAACCTTCAATAGTAGTAGTAATATCTTTAAATATTTTTATATTATCTTCTATAATTTTGTTTATTCCTCCTTCTAGATAAGTTAATGATGTATTTGTAGTATCATTAAAAGGTTTATTACTCAATACTAAAGCAGTTTTAAATTGTCTTATATATGTTTCTTCTTTTAATAAAATTTCATCCTTATGGCGTTGTAAGGTAGAAATAATACTATTTATAAAGTTTATTTTTGTATCATTACCAGTGCTACCTATTTTCATAATAGCAAATTGATTTTTAATATTTTGTAAAATATTTATAGCACTGTTATAAGTTTCAATAAGTTTATTAATATCATCTGTAATATCTAAATTTTCATATATTCTACTATAATTGTCTTTCCATTTTTCAAGGTCTTCTTCATATGTATCTTTACTCATTTTTTTAAATTGTTCGCTAGAAGTTGCTCCTTTATCAAGTATAGTTGAAATATCATTTTTTAAAGTAATCATATCTGCTATATTTTTATCAGTAAAAGAAAGAATATAATCTATATCTGGCTTTAATTTTAGATATTTATTAATCGCACTTTTTGCTTCGCTATCAAGTTTTGATTGGTCGCCTTTATATGCGATATATTTTTTCTTAATAGTATCTATTTTATCATAATATCCTCTTAACGTTGTTTCAAAATAATTAATTAATTTTGAAATATCTTTACTGTTTTTTTTAAACTTTTTTGTTTGTTTAATTAAATTAGGCAATTCCTTTTTTTGTTCTTTATCATTTGTTTTTAAAGAGTTTTCAATACCAAGAAGTTTTGATTTAGAATCACGAAGTTTATCATCTATATCTAATGTTTTAATATCTTTTTCATCATCTATATTATCAAAAATAAATTCATAAATTTCTTTCTGTTTATAATGTATAATATATGATTGTATAGTTGTAAATTTTTTAGATTTAAACCCTTCTAATATAGTTGCTTTACCTTTATAAGCATCTAGATGTTTCTTAATTTCTATTTCTTCTTTTCTATAATTTTTAATAAATGATTTAAATTGACTAACTTTATATTTAAGTTTTATATAATCAAAAACAAAAAAACCTCCATTTTGTTTTAAAGCATTCATCGTTCTTTTTAATCCTCCATTTTGTTTTTGTGTTTTTTTTGTATGGTTTGAAGAAACATTGTATTGTCTAACATAGTTACCACCTTTTAATATTAATCTATTTAATATCTTTCTAGAAACAAATTTATTAGATTTTAAATTATTATTTAAAAGAATATCTTTTTTATTCTTTTTATTTAATTTAGTGTTTTTTATTGTTTTCATTATTGTTAGTTATAATTATTATACTAATTTATAATTATTATACTAATTTATAATTATAATAGATAATTATTTTAATTATAATTCTTATTTAAACTATACTTATATATATATTTTAAAAGTAAAACTATAATTTTATAAAAAATTATATATTTTTATACAAATATTAAAAAATTAATACAAAATTATATAATTTTATATAAATATAAAAATTGATTATAAAACAATATAAAAACAAAATAATTATAATAATTATTGTTAAATAAAACAAAACAAACCAAAACAAACCAAAACAAACCAAAACAAACCAAAACAAACCAAAACAAACCAAACCAAAACAAAACAAAACAAAACAAACCAAACCAAACCAAAAATCAAAGAAAATAACAAAATGGCACTTACATTAACAGGTTCTATTTTATCAAAAATTTCGTTTTGTGATAAGCAATGTAGTAATGTAAATGATAATAAAACAAAAGGTCAAATTATACAAGATATTGATAAAAAATATGGGATACAAATTGTAACGAGAGATTATAATATTATTAATCCCAATATTGTGCGTAATGTTTTATATCATCAACATATTTTAACACCTTATACACACGGTAATCCTTATATGCTCTATTTAACTAGAATTGATAATATAAATTGTGCCTTATTTATTGATAAGAAGTTGAAAGATGGTTATACTTATCCCAAAATTCATTGTGTTAAATATAGATTTAGTGATGAATTATATGAAAAAGATACTATTTTTACAGGTGAATTAGTCCGTGATAATGAGCGTCGTTGGTTTTTTCTAATTGATAATCTTTTATTATACAAAGGTATGAAAACAAATGAAAAAAATATTTTAAGTAAATTTGAATTAATTAATAAGATTATGGAAAATGACTATACACCAGATAAATATTTAGAAATTTGTCCTTTGTATATTAAAAAATTATTCCTTTATAAAGATATTAAAAAAATGGTGAATGATTTTATTCCTAATTTATCTTATATGTGTAAAGGTATTGTATTTTATACATTAAATAATAAACATTCTAATTATCTTTATATGATTCCTAGAGAAAATCAAATTCAAGTGAAGATTAGTAATGAAATTGATGATATTATTGAAGAAAAATACCCTGATTTATATAATAAAAAAAATTCAATGGCGAATGAAACTATGTTTATATCTGATTCACTTAATGATAATAGTAATTGTAATGAAACAACTAATTTAACAAATAATACAACAACGAATGTAATGAATAATTCACAAGAGGAAAAAGAAGAAATGAAAACGATTGAAATTGATGCCAATAATGCGGTATTTAAAGTATTAAAAACAGACATTCCAGATATTTATAATCTTTATTGTAATGATATGAATGCGAATTTAGTTAAACACGCAATTGCTTTAATACCTAATATTAAAACAAGTCATCTTTTATACTATACATTTAATTCTAAAACTAATAATTTAGGTTTAACAATGGAATGTAAATTTTCCAAAGTATTTGAAAAATGGATACCTATTAGATTTGTAGAAAATACTATTTATAATAAAGATAAAATTGAAGAACTTGAAGAAAATTTAAAAGAAATTGAAAATTAAAATAAATTAAAAAGAAATAAAAAATTAAAAAAAATTAAATTATAGTTAAATAAAAATTAACGTCTAACACCATAAGTATTATAAATATAATCAGTAAATGTGTCATATTTTCCATATTTTCCATATTCTTTTTTTTGAAAATGTGACATACCATATAATTTTCTATTATTTTTTAATTGGTAGTGATGAATGTTTAAGCGATTACCATTAACTTTAATATCATCATTTATATAATATTTATTTAAAACGTTATTTTTATAATTATTATCTAATAAATAATCAAAAGTCATATTACCATCATTTTCATAATTTAAATTTTTATCAATAAATTTATCAATATAATTATTATAAGTTATTAAAAAGAATAGTAAAATAATAATAGTAATAATAATACAATATATGCTATTCATTTTATTTTAATTATTTTTATTTTAATTATTTTTTATTTTTATAAATAACATAGATTTTATATTTTGTAATAGTAATTATTATTTGTTAATTTTTTATTTGATTATTAATTTTTTATTTGATTATTAATTTTTTATTTGATTATTAATTATTCATTTGTAATTTTAATTGCTTTATGATCATCAGATAACATATCATCAATTTTAGTAGTCCATATTACTTTTGTTCTACTTTCATTATCATTATATAAATCAACTCTTAATTTATTTCTATTAGGACAACAATCGTTTCTACCAAATATTTCAATAAGAGATATATCAACAGGCTCATTAAATTCATATTCCCACCATGCTCCACCACCAACACCTGTATTATCATTATTTGTATGAACCGCATATGCATTGTTAGGATTCCATTTATTCCATCCAATTGATTTACCATTTAAAGTTTTATTTTGTATAGCATCATATGCTTTTCTATTACGATTTTCATTAACAATTTTTATAACATTACTCGCAGGCCACCTATTCATATAATTTGAACTACTGTATGCGTATTGTGAATTTGTATTTAATACATTTTCATCAGGACCATATATAAAAACACCAAAAATATTTAAATATTCATTCATTTGTGTTGTTATTCTTACTCTTGTTGCTTTAACTGTTTGTAATTTATTTTCTTTTTTATTATCATTTGCCATATTTATATTATTTTTATCAACAATATCCATTTGTGTTCCAAAACTAGAAATAAAACTAAAATCTGTTTTATTTTCTATTTCATTTGCTGTCATTGCTACATATGCTGGGTCATATTTATACATTTCATTTTCTAAATTAATAGTAGAAAATTCTGGTAACCCTTCTCTAGGTTCTTGTCCTAAATAAAGAAATGTATTCTTTTCTATATTTCTTAATTTAAATATTTTTTTATCAGTATCATGAAATACAATTTCCCATTGTTGTCTTTTATCTAATTTAGAAATAGGTCTTTCTATAATACGTTTTTCAGGTTCATATTTGTCTCCAAAATCTACTATATTTAAATGTCTCCAATATTTAGGTGGCGGTTCATGTGAATGTGATCCACCCATTTATATATTTATTTATTTAATTTATATATTTATTTATATATATATATATATATTTATATTTATTTATATATTTATTTATATATTTATTTTTATTTATAATTTATAATTTATAATTTATAATTTATAATTTATAATTTATAATTTATAATTTATAATTTATAAATGGTTAAGATACCAATCACAAACATTTATATGATTACTATCTACTAATACAATTTCATCTTTTAATTTATTATAACCTAAATATTTATTATCAGTATTATAAATTTTAAGTGTTCCATTTTCAGTATCATCTATAAATTTCCACTTAGTTTTATTATTATTTAAAATACTATTTTTTTTAGTACTATTATTAATATTAATTTTTTTTTTATTATCAATATAATAAGTATTTACAATATTACAATATTTATCATTATCATTTTTATTATCTTTAATATCAAGTATTAATTCTTTTCCTTTATTTAATGTTAATGAATTTGTTTTAGTATCATAAGATATATATTTGCCATCTTTATTTGAAATAGCAAACGTATTAATATCATTAAATCTTTCTTTGCTATCATTAAATCTTTCTTTGCTATCATTAAATCTTTCTTTATAATTAGTATTTACTTGTAATGCGTTATTAAATTTTTGAGTATCTTTATTGTAAGTTAAAACATTAAATATATTTATATCTTCACCTCCATAATGAACAATATAAAAACGATGTCCTGTTCCTTTATTTACAATCATTCCTTCAGGAACTAAATTTAAGAATGAAAATATACTATATTTAGGGTCTAATTTATAAGGATGTCCGTGCCAGCCTATACCTAAATCACCAAATTCTTTTTCAACTTCTTTAGTAGAAGGTGGTGGATTTACAGGTGTTGCTAAACATTTATCTTTAATTTTATAAAAAGGTTTTTTACCTGTATCAGTTCTAAACAAATTATAACCATTAAGTCCAGAAGGTTTTATATTTTGCCAATAATTATTAATAACAAATTGCCATCTTCCACGATGTTCCCATAAACCATTACCTGTTTTATTAATAGGTTCTACACAATCTTTTGGCACACATTTCATTTTATGAGTATTATGTGAATTACCATCTCTATCATGTGATATAGTAATGTCTCCCATATCTGTATAACCTTCAGGGCATTCTAACCCATAACTACCAAAATCATATCTTGCGTTAACCCAATCTAAACTTTTAACACCTATTGGATCTTTAACATCACCAGCAACTATTATTGTTTTCATACGAGGACCATGACCAATAGAATTCCATTCATAATCTCCTTCACTTATTCCTCTTTTATTTATATAGGATTGTTGAACAACAACATCACCAACAGGATAATATGTTTCATTATTAAAGGTTTTGTATTTTGGTCTATACCAACTAGCATTATAATATGCACCTGACCTTTTATCACTACAAATATTGTGATAATTATTTGTTTCTATAATTTTTAATCTAGGTTCTTGTGGTAAATTTTGTTTTGGTAATTTAGAATTTTCATAAGTTGATGATGTTCTACATATTTCGGCTTTAAGAGGTCTAAAATTACGTGTAATACCCCAATAATAAACATCATATTTTTTAATTTCATCAAATGGGTCTGTTCCTACCCAGTCATAATTTTCATCACCATATTCATCTTCAAACCACGCTCCTGGTTGTTTTGTAGCATTATATAATAAATCAAACCACTCTTTCCATATACTTTTTAAATAATTTACAATACTATCAATACCTTTATTATCATTAGATAAATTGGCAACAATAACTTGAAATTGACGACTTCCAGCCATTTTATTTACTTTTTCATTAAGATAAACGTTAGGAAATTTTTGAAGTTCTTCATTTAAAATATCTTTATTAGTTTTAGATTTATAAAGTTCATTTATATAATCATTTATAGATTTCATACAATATGCTTGTGAAGCAGTAATACTACATTCACCTCGACTACCTTCACCTCCAGTTTCACCTTCTGGACCACGTAATCCATAAGGACCTGTTTTTTCTCTAATAACAGACCAAAAATATCCCAATGTAAATATATTTATAAATGTCCCCCATAATACTGTATAAATTATCCAAGTTAATAATTGTTGTGCTAATGTTTCTAAACCTTCTGTTATATGAAGACCAAATAATACATATATACAAAATAATACAATTGTAAAAAAAATCCAATATATATTCATTTTATATAGTTTGTTTATTTATTATTTTTATTATTATTATACTTATTATACTATTATATTATATATTTATAATTTATATATTTATAATTTTTATTAGTATATAAAAAAAATATCAAAATTAAAAAATAAAAATCTAAATTAAATAAATAATTTACTCTAGAATAAAATAAATTATTTTATGACATCATAAATAAAGTATGTTCATAATTACTACTATCATTTTCATCAATTAACATAAATGTTTTATTCCCATTTTTATTAAATGTTAATAATTTTTTTGTTTGATAATGACGTAAATTACATTGATTTTTTTTATTACCTGTAAATATAATACTAAAAATTTGAGAATCTATTAATTCATCACATTCATTTTTGGTGAGGTTATTATTTACAAAATCTAAACATTTATTTTTATCTTTTACTAAATAAGCATTGCCTATAGCATTAGGAATTAAATTACAAGTAATTATTTTACTAGTATTGAAATGTGTTAATGTAGCATTATTTTTTAAATTAACATAAGACATTATACTATATTTAGCATCTTTTTGTGGCGAAGGAATATAACCTTTACCAACACGATTCGCAAGATCACTAGTATCAGGATTGCCATAATCACGACCTATTTGAAAATTAGAATCATATTTTGCAGTTTCTAAAGTATAAAAACTTCCATTTGTATCTGACTTAGGAATAGTTAAATTATTCCCTTTTACACCTTTAAACATATGATTATGTGTTGCTGTAGATATTAATGAAATTTTATTATCTAATGATGTTCTAATGCCTTGAGAAGACCATACAACAGTTCGTGGTGCTGGTTCAGTAAGTTTTGTAATGTCTTTTGGAATACATCTTATTGGAGCACCATTACCTGTATTTGGTTTTAAACCAGATGTTGTAATTACATCACCTAAAGCAATATAATTTGCTGGTGGTATAGGTCTCCAAATCCAAAAATGACTACCTCTTTCTGTTTTATTAGTCCATAATAATTCATAATTAATAGGACTTTTAACATCACCAGAAACAATAATTGTATTAAAAGAAGGACCACTATTATTAGTAATATCAAATGTTCCAACTTTTCTATTATTATTACCAATTAAATTTCTATTTGTGCTTATATTAACTACTACATCACCAACAGGATAAAATACATTATTTTTATAAGTAAATTGATTTGCTCTCCATACACTAAGTTTATGATTAGCCTCTGAATTATTAGTTATTTCAAATATTTTTTTATAAAAATTAGTGGGTGATACACGTATCATATATTGACTAGCATTATCATCAGGTGTTATTCCATTTTTACTATTATAACATTTATCTACTAATTGTGGTCTATATTGCTTACCCATACCCCAATAAAACACATCATATTTTTTCATTTCATCAAAAGGATTTTCTTTTAGCCATTCAAACTCAGATTCTGCTCCAATCGTTTGAAAATAGTTAAGCCCACCTGATTCATAAAGTAAATTAAACCATTCTTTCCATATTGTTTTTAAATAATTAATTAAATTTAAACTTCCATTATAAGGTGCTAATTGTTTAAATTCATCAGAAGCACACATTTGACGCACTTTACTTTTTATATAAACATTATTCATTTTAATAATTACACCATTATTACGTTCTTTTAATTCATCAATTATTAATTCATTTAAAGCATTTTCACAAATACTATCACGACAATTAGCATCACATAAACCTGTATTGCCTTTATCACCCCTTTCACCAATGTCTCCTTGTTCTCCAATAGGACCTTTTTTACCTTTCATATTTTGATAATAATTCCATACTAAAACTATATTAATAAATGTAATAATTGTTATAATATATAATATCCAAAATATCATAGATACAGTAAATTCATCAATACCTTTACTTATTTCTAATCCAACACCAATTGCTATAATAATACCAATAATACCAATAAATATCATATATATTAATTCCATTTTAAATTTATTTTAAATATATATTAAATATTAATTTTTTATTTTTACTATATATTTACTTAAATATATATTTATTTAGATTTTAAATTTACTTTTAATTTATACTTATACTTTATTTTTCATATTTATTAAACTAAAATAAAACAACTAAAATAAAACAACTAAAATAAAACAACTAAACTTTATAAATATCTAAAAGTCTGTAGGATCCATACAAGAATTAGAATCTTGAAGACAAACATTTAATTTTTTCAAAAAATCTTTTTCTGACATTGTAGTGTTATATGCAATTTTTTCTAACATATTTATTTGTGTATTAATAGGCATTGCTTGTTCTAAAGTATCTTGATTATCATTACAATTCTCTAGAGATGGATTATCTAAACACTCCTTTGAAATATCATACATTGTATTTGCTACATTTATAATTTTTTTGCGTGGTTCATCAATACCACACGTTTCAGTAAAAGAACATTTACCCGGTAAACCTTTAACACCTTGAGGACCTTTTTTACCCATATCACCAGGTATTCCTGGTTCATTTCTTAATTTAATATAATATACAATAGAAAGATAAATATTTAATACTGATAACCCTAATAAACAAATAACCATAAAATAAGCAATTTTATATTTTACTTCTGGTATCATAAAACCAATTGATATTAAAATCAATGCTATTATTAATAATATTAAAAACGTGCTTAACTCCATAATTAATAATTAAACAAAACTAATTATAAATACTATAAATTTATTATTATATTATTATATAATTATATAAAAAATAGATATATAATTAATTATAAATATATTAAAAACTAAATAAAAATATTAAAACTAAATAAAAATATTCCCATATAAAAATATGTTTTACATAAATAATTTGTTTTGAATCCCACAGTAATCATTTTTACATAATGCTAATTTACAATGCCTACACGCATTATTAGATGATGTTAAATCAATAGTTTCATTACTTTCACTATCTATAAGTTTATCTAAATTACCATTAATTGTATTTTGAAATAATACAGGTTCATGACGTTCATCTTTATCTATAATCATAGGCATACTAAAATCTTCACGAATTAATAAATTAGCATTATCTTCAGTTACACCTTCTTTAAGAATATTAAAATCATTTTGTGCATTAAAAAATAAAGATGGATTTTGAAAACAAGAATTTTTATTAGAACCTTCATTTAAACAATCTCTAGCATCAATATGATTCTCAGTTAGTTGAGGATAATATGCTTTTAAATAAGGCAATAATTTTTTATCATTCGTGCTTAATTTAGTTTTATCGTGATTTATTAATTTATCAGCGTGAGTTTTATAATCATTATAATTAATTGGTTTTTTAGGATTTGCTGTAGCATAATGAATATAATTTAAACGATTTAATAATTCTTGAGGTTTTAATCCATCAAAAGGTGGTTTATTCATTTCAAATTCATTCGTATTTATTTCACTATACTTTGTTGTTTCTGTATCAATTGAGTCTTTAGATTGTGCTTCTGTAGAATTTACTTTTGTTGTTATTGGAACAGTAGTTGTTTTTTCTTGACTATTGTTATTTATACTATTAGAAATAGTATTAGAAATAGTATTAATAATTGGTTTTGAATTTGGTTTAGGAATTTTATGTTTGTTACTATTAAAATAATCATTATATAATTCCATAGGAATAAATAATAAAATGACTACTATTGCTATTTTTATGTAAGATTTCATACCTAAAAATAAACATAAAGACACACCAATAATAGTTGCTATAAGTAGAAAAAAGAAAGAGAGTAATATATCCATTTTATATTTATTATTATATATTATAATTAATTTCTATTATTATATGTTATAATTTATTTCTATTATTATATGTTATAATTAATTTCTATTATTATATGTTATAATTAATTTCTATTATTATATGTTATATTAATATTATTATTTAATTATATTATTATTTATAATATAGTAATAAAAAATTTGAAAATATAAAATTAACAATCTAAATCTATTTTTTTAAGTTTTGATAATGCTCCTTGAATATCACCTAATGATGGAACTTTTAATCCATTATTATTAATTTTATTTAAAATTTTATCTTTCATTTTTTGTTTTTCATTTTCATTTTCATTTATATCAACCTTTTTTAATTTAAATCCACCTTTATTTATATTATTTAGTAAATCTAATTTAATAGATGGTTTTGGTAATGAATTTATAGATGTAGTAGTATTATTAATAACATTAGATATAGAACTAGTATTATTAGTATTATTAACAGTATCTCTAGATACATTATTATTTTTTACATAGGCACCTAAATGAGGATTACTAATATAATGTAATACAGTTGTATAAGGAGCAGTTTCAGGATAATCTATAATACG
>Ga0233433_10001745_pt1 | contig 20113 bp, 20 predicted proteins | sample SI_122_August201_5_FD_179868 | JGI IMG/M metagenome (GOLD analysis project Ga0233433, IMG submission 179868) | Seawater microbial communities from Saanich Inlet, British Columbia, Canada - SI_122_August2016_100_MG | ecosystem: Environmental > Aquatic > Marine > Inlet | place: Canada: British...
TAGGTTTACATGTGCATCACCGTGGCTTGGGTCGATTTCCAGGGCTCTTCGGTAGGCAGCGGGGGCATCATCGGGGCTGACTGCCTCGAGATCAACGCCCAGGTCAAACCAGTCATCACTGGTTAACTGTTCTTCTGTGTCAGATTCAGCCACCTGTGTAAAATTGGAGATAACACTGCTGCCTTCCGTGAGCTCAAAGTTGAGGTGAAGCTGGCCGCTTTCGGCGTTAAACAGACGGTTTTCCTCGCGAATCACCACAGCGTTGCCATCTCCACTGATACGTAGGGAGGTCAGCGGTCGATTCGTCGGCAATTGGCTTTTCAGTTGGGAAAGCGCATTTTGGATACGACTTTTACGGACGCCATCTTCAATGAGATCTTTAGCGGTTCTTAGTATGACGATATCCTGGAAGGAAAACCGGTATTGCAGAGACTGGGTTTTTTCAGGGTCAAGGACCCCGGCTCTGGCCAGTTCCCAGATAGTTTGTCTGGGCAAGTCAACTAAGTCAGCTACTTCTTTTGTGGAATACCCAGCCATAGTTTGCCTGCTTTACATACACTTATAAGGCTACCGTCTTAGCCCCTGCATTGGCTAGTCATTTATGCCGGTTTAGGCGACTAATTAGAAGTGCATCGATCCTTACCGATAACGCTTAATGAGATCTTTGGCGATCACCGTCTGCTGAATTTGCGAGGTGCCTTCATAGATCCTGAACAGCCTGACATCTCGGTAGAATCGCTCTATGCCGTCATCCTCGACGTAGCCTGCGCCACCAAAGATCTGCACTGCGCGATCAGCTACCCGTCCTACCATCTCAGTGGCAAATAGCTTACAGCTGGCTGCCAGGACGGCGACGTTTTCTCCCGTATCGCGCCTTCTGGCGGTCTCGTCTACCATGCAGGCGGCAGCGTAGGCATCCGTCTGGCTATCTGCCAGCATGGCCTGGATCAGCTGGAAATCTGCTATTGCCTGGCCGAACTGGCGGCGTTCCACAGCGTAACGAGTGGCGTCTTCGATCAGCCGTTCAGCGATGCCGACGCTGATGGCGCTGATATGCAACCGGCCTTTATCAAGTACTTTCATGGCTGTAGCGAAGCCGACATTCTCCTTGCCGCCGACCAATTTGTCCTCGGGAACGCTGACGTTATCGAAAATCACATCGCAGACAGGAGCACCCTGTTGACCCATTTTCCGATACGGACTGCTCAGCTGTATACCAGGCAGGTTTCGGTCAACTAAAAAGGCTGATACACCGCGAGAGCCTTTTTCTTCGGCATTAGTCCTGGCAAAAACGGTAAATAAATCAGCGGTCGGCGCATTAGTAATAAACCGCTTGGTACCATTTAAAATGTAATGGCCTGCCTGTTTGATAGCGGTGGTTTTAACCGATGCGGCATCAGAGCCTGATTCAGGCTCTGTCAGGCAGAACGAACCTATAATCTCTCCTGTTGCCATTTTCGGCAGGTAGTGCTGCTTCTGTTCTTCTGTTCCATCGATGACCAGCGATTGTGAGCCGATTCCGACATTGGTACCGAAGGTGGACCGAAATGCCGGTGAGGTATGGCCAAATACTCTGGCGACGGCAACTTCTTCACTCATATTCAGGCCAAGACCTCCATAGGCCTCGGGTATGGTCAGGCCAAACAGGCCGAGCTCTTTCATCTCATTGATGATGTGGTCTGGAATCCTGTCGTCTTTGCCGACCTGTGACTCAAGTGGCCGGAGACGTTCTTTAACGAAACGCGCTAATGTATCGAGTAGTAACTGCAGTGTTGCGGAATCTATGGTCATCAGATTGCCTTATTAAAAAGAAAGAAACTAGGCTGGCTCCTGAGTTAGGAATATACTCTGGCCAGAGCCGGTTATTGTACGGCTGACTTGAACCAACCTAAAGAGGAAAGTATGGCAGGATTCAAATGGGATGATCCTTTTTTACTGGATGATCAACTGACCGAAGAGGAAAGACTCATACGGGATACCGCGCGCGATTATGCCCAGGACCGGTTAATGAGCCGTGTCCAACAGGCTTATCGGGATGAGCACTTTCATCGTGAAATCATGAACGAGATGGGTGAGTTGGGGCTGCTTGGCCCAACCCTGCCGGAAAAGTATGGCTGCTCGGAGGTGAACTATGTTTCCTACGGGCTGGTTGCCAGAGAAATTGAACGGGTCGATAGTGGCTACCGTTCGGCTATGAGCGTGCAGTCATCGCTGGTGATGCATCCGATCAATGCCTATGGCTCAGAGCAGCAGAGAGAAAAATACCTGCCCAAGCTGGCGACGGGAGAATGGGTAGGCTGCTTTGGCTTAACTGAACCCGATCATGGTTCCGACCCTGGCAGTATGATAACCCGTGCTGAACCGACCGATTCTGGCTATCTGCTCAATGGCGCGAAAATGTGGATCACTAATTCGCCCATTGCCGACATTGCCGTGGTTTGGGCTAAACTCGAGGGTAAAATTCGTGGTTTTATCGTTGAACGCGGTATGCCCGGGTTTGAAACACCGAAAATTGAAGGCAAATTCAGCCTGCGTGCATCCGTCACGGGTGAGATCGTCCTCAGTGATGTCGAAGTACCCGCGGAAAACCTGCTGCCCAATGCCAAGGGCCTGGGAGGGCCGTTTGGCTGCCTCAACAAAGCTCGCTATGGCATCGCCTGGGGTTCCATGGGTGCGGCTGAGTACTGCTGGCAGGCTGCGCTTGATTATACCTTGCAGCGCAAGCAGTTCGGCAGGCCGCTGGCGGCTAACCAGTTGATTCAGAAAAAACTGGCTGATATGCAGACAGAGATTTCTCTGGGGCTGCAGGGTTGCTTGAGAATGGGTCGGCTCATGGATAATGATGATTGTGCAGTTGAGCTGATTTCGCTGATGAAACGTAATAACTGCGGTAAATCCCTGGATATCGCCCGTCATGCCAGAGACATGCACGGTGGCAATGGAATTTCAGATGAATACCACGTCATTCGTCACGTTATGAACCTTGAAACGGTGAATACTTACGAGGGAACTCATGACATTCATGCGTTAATTCTGGGAAGGGCGCAGACTGGCCTGCAGGCATTTACCGGCGTGTGAGATATCTCGCACACGTTACCGAGAGAAATCGGCTGGTATAGCGATTCCCGTGCGGGCATGCTGGAATGCTCTAGGTTCAGGTAATGAAACCGGAATCGCCTACAAGCGAGGACTGAGCGTTCTGAATACCGCGATAGTCGGGCCCATTTGGGGTAGCGTAGTTAACCCAGGTGTTAGCAAAGAGGTTGCTCGATAACAGCATTGTCGGTACAGAAAATCAGCACTGCTTTGAATGGAGCCTAATATGATTAAAGTACTTGTTGTTGACGACCACCAGTTAGTGCGTGTTGGTACCACCCGTTTACTTGAGGATCAACCCGGGATCACCATTATAGGTGAAGCCGAGAGTGGTGAGCAGGCCATTGAACTGGTCAGGACTTTAGGACCTGATGTTGTCCTTATGGACATCCAGATGCCCGGGATAGGAGGGCTTGAAGCGACCCGGCGTTGCCTCCGTATTAAGCCGGAACTAAAAATTATTGCTTTGACCATGCATGAATCCGAACCGTTCCCGACCCGGTTGTTTGATGCCGGTGTTGTTGGCTACCTGACTAAACAAACCGACCCGGCAGAGATGGTTAAGGCTATTAAACGGGTGTGGGCGGGGCAGCGCTACATTAGTTCGGAGATTGCCCAGAATCTGGCGTTACGACCTTTTGATGAGAGCGGACGTTCTCCCTTCGAGATGTTATCCGGGCGTGAAATGCAGGTGACGTTGATGGTCATTAAAGGTATGAGCGCGCCTGAGATGGCCGATAAGCTCTCTCTCAGCCCGAAAACAGTGAATAGTTACCGTTATCGGATTTTTGAAAAGCTGGATATCAAGAATGATGTCGAGCTCACTAAGCTTTCTATTACGCATGGTTTGATTGCCTCTGAAGTTGCTGCCTGAAACCGGTTTGTAGATTCCATGGGTCATTGAGTCGGGTTACCAACAAGTGCTGATAGCCAATAATCCGCTCATTTGACACATAGATACTCATGGTTTGCATACCCACGTAAAGCCTAAGCAGTTAATATGTCAGCAATGAATCAGCATACGGACACGGAATTGCCGAACCGACAGGTAGCCAGCGGTAGCAACGAGGCTTTGCTCAAGTGCCAGAGATGCCCTGCCTTGAGGAGGCAGTTTAAGGGGCTCAGGCAACGCTATCCCGACTACTGGAATAAACCGGTTCCTGCAGTAGAACTTACCGATACGGATATCCTCATCATTGGCCTGGCACCTGGTCTGCATGGCGCCAACAGGACTGGCATTCCATTTGAAGGCGATGCTTCCAGTAAGTTCCTGCGTTCGGTATTAGAGCAGCTCAATCTGATCGAGAAGGTTTCAATTACCAATGTGCTGAAGTGCCTGCCAGAGCAGAATAAGCCGAAAACGGATGAGCTGAAACGTTGTGAGCGGTTCTTTTTACCTGAGATAGAAGCATTTAAGGCCAGGCCGAATGGGGTTTTATTTGCCTTGGGACGAGTTGCCCACGAAAGAATAATTCGTGCTCTGGGTCTACGCCAGAAGGACTACCCCTTCGTACATGCGCGGGCACATAGGCTGGATAAAGAACACTGGCTGGTCGATTCTTATCATAGTAGTCGCTATAACACCCAGACGGGCCGTTTGACTGAGGCTATGTTAATAACCGCGGTTGAGACTGCAGCCAGGCTGGTGAAATGACTTCTTTCGATAGCATTGCGTTTGTTAAAAACCTGACAACGCGGCCCGGTGTCTATCGTATGCTGTCAATCGACGGCGATATTCTCTATGTAGGCAAGGCCAAGAACCTCAAAAATCGCGTTGGCAGCTATTTTCGCAAAACCTCACTGGATGCGAAGACCATGGCATTGGTGGCTCGAGTCGCTGATGTCAATGTAACTGTGACCGATAGCGAGACAGAGGCGCTTCTGCTGGAACAGACCCAGATCAAAGAGTGGCGGCCGCTCTACAATATCCTCTTTAAGGATGATAAGTCCTACCCATATATTTATCTCTCGACCCAGGATACTTATCCACGGTTAGCTTTTCATCGAGGTGCGCGCAAGAAAACAGGCCGGTTTTTCGGCCCTTTCCCTAGTGCATATTCTGTCAGGGATAGCATCAATGTACTGCAGAAGGCTTTTAGAGTTCGCTCTTGTGAGGACAGCTTTTTCAGGAATCGTTCCAGGCCCTGCCTGCAATATCAGATCAAGCGCTGCTCGGGTCCCTGCTGTGAGCTTATATCTGAGGAAGACTATGAGGTAGATGTGTCTAATGCGGTTAAATTCCTCGAAGGTAAAAGCCATGAGGTGCTTGAACAATACTCAGAAAGGATGGACCAGGCCGCAGCAGGTCTTGATTATGAGCGGGCGGCTATTCACAGAGATCAGATTTTACACCTTCGTAAAATCCAGGAGCAACAGCATGTTGTCGCTGCCGGCGGTAATATTGATGTTATTTTTGCCGAAAAGGCTGCTGCAGGCCTGTGCGTCCTTGTCATGTTCATCCGCGGCGGGCGTATGCTCGGAAACAAAAACTTCTTTCCCAGTAATCGTCTCGATGAGCAGCCGGCTGGTATTCTTTCGGCATTTCTTTCCCAGTTCTATCTGTCTGGCACGGCCGGTAGGGATATCCCTAGCGAAGTCGTCGTTAATGCGCAGCTTGATGATAAAACATTGCTGGAGAGTGCCCTGCGGCAGGCTCGGGGAACCAAGGTTCGAATCAGTGATAACGTCCGAGGGACTCGTTCCCGTTGGCTTGGTATAGCCGGTAACAGTGCCAAGCAGGCGTTAGGTAGTCATCTGGCTCAGCGAGACAACCTGAACCGACGATTCCAGGCATTGCAGGAAGCTCTCGGACTGGATCAGATGCCAGATCGTCTAGAATGCTTTGATATAAGCCACACTCAGGGCGAAGCCACCGTTGCCTCCTGCGTAGTGTTTGACCAGGCTGGGCCCAGGAAAGCCGATTATCGCTTGTTTAACATCAAGGATGTTACTGCTGGCGATGATTATGCTGCCATGGAGCAGGCCCTCAGGCGACGTTATACGCGGCTCCAGAAGGGTGAAGGTCATCTCCCCGATGTGTTGTTTATTGACGGTGGTAAGGGCCAGGTCACCCAGGCCAGAACAGTACTAGAAGAATTGCAGGTTGAAGGAGTCTTGATCATTGGCGTCGCCAAGGGCCCAAGTCGTAAGGCTGGTCTGGAGAGCCTGATCGTCCCGGGCAAACCCGAGTTGGAACTTCCACCTGACAATGCTGGATTACATCTGATTCAACATATCAGGGATGAGAGCCATCGATTTGCTATTACCGGCCATCGGCAACGTCGTGGTAAGAAGAGAACCGAATCACAACTGGATGGAATTCAGGGAATTGGTCCCACCCGAAAAAGAAATCTGATAAGGTACTTTGGCAGTGTAAAGCAGGTGCTGAGTGCATCAACGGCTGAGATTGCCCGAGTTGAAGGAATTAGCCTAAAATTAGCGGAACATATTTATACAACCCTGCACAACAGTTAAACTGGGGTCAGGTCAAAATGATCATTATTTATGAAATTAGCCATCAGTTTACCTAATATTATTACTAGCTTTAGAATTTTGCTGATTCCTGTGTTGGTTATAAGCTTTTATCTGTTGCCCCTGGAGAGCCGCTATCTTGCTTCAGCAGCGGTTTTTACCTTGGCCAGCCTTACCGACTGGCTGGATGGTTATCTTGCTCGTAGCATGGGGCAGATGACCGCGTTTGGTGCTTTTCTAGATCCGGTGGCAGATAAATTGATTGTTGCCGTAGCACTGGTATTGCTGGTCGAAGTACATGCCAGTGCTATCCTCGCGATTCCTGCACTGGTTATTGTCTGTCGGGAAATTGTGGTGTCTGCACTACGCGAATGGATGGCGCGGTATAGTGAGAAACGCGGTGTTGCCGTGTCTTTTCTTGGCAAAATCAAAACAGTTTTTCAGATGATTGCGATCATCGTATTATTAGCCAGCGGTCCAGACCGTCATGCCCTAACGGTGATCCTCGGTTATATACTGCTGTATGCTGCTGCGGGCCTAACCCTGTTATCCATGTACCAATACCTCAGACTGGCATGGCCGGACCTGTATTCGGGGATGAAGAATAAAGACTGAAGGCCCTGTTAATGCCTGGCTGGGCCGGCTGTTAGGCGGCAACAGACCTGCCGGACTTGTCGGGATTTGCTGTCTAAAGTGTCCCTAGGGCCGTCGACTGCGTCAGCGATGGCCACTTAACATCTTTTGCTCCAGTTCCTGCAACTTCTCCTTTGCCTTCGTTACTTTTTCGACTTCTTTGTCTCTTTTACCTCTGATGACTCTTTTGCCTGCATGGCCGTGGGGATATTTACAAATGGTTCGGTCAATTGAGTGGCAGGTCACCAACAAGGTTTATCTAATGCAGCCATTCAAAACCGTGCATATAGAGTTGAGTCGAAGCAATGGTCCGGCCGTTAATCACGCTGATGTGTAGGCTAGACAGATGTATTTTATTTTTCGAGAGCCGTGCTGGTTTTCTGCTGGAGGCAAGTTAACAGGGGAGTACTGAGCGTGTTAAGTTGTTATAGAAATACCAGCAGCGTTATACCTGCCGGAGAAATTAAACAACAGGGGAGCATCATGGAGACAATCTGGGTTGAGAACGGCGAAAACCGTCTTGAGGTTAAGTTGATGGGTAGTGGCCCGGTGATTTTATGCGTGCATGGCTGGCCCGAGCTGTGGTACTCCTGGCGGCATCAGATGGCTTATTTTGCAGACCAGGGCTACACCGTTGCGGCCATGAATGTGCGTGGATATGGTGGCAGTAGTCGACCGGCTGATGTCGACGCCTATACTTTGTCTGAGTTGAGCTCGGATGTGCAGGCTGTTGCGCAACACCTGTCAGACCAATCGGTGATATTGTTTGGGCATGATTGGGGGGCGCCTATTGTTTATCAGAGTGCGCTCCGTTATCCGGCGCTATTTTCTGCTGTAGCCGGCCTTAGCGTGCCGTACATGCCATCGGGGGAACAGTCTACGTTGGATCTGTTTCAGCAGATTTATGCGGGTCGGTTCTTTTACCAGTTGTATTTCCAGGCAACAGATGTTGCTGAAGCGGCTTTCGAGGCCGATATTCAGTCGGCGCTGCGAAAGGTTTACTTTTCGCTTTCAGGCGATGCGCCGCTTGATGATTGGTTGAAGCAGCGACCTGCAGACGCTGCATTGCTCGATGATCTGCTTGATCCGCAGCCCTTTCCGGCCTGGTTGAGTGAAGCAGATCTAGGCGTTTATGCCGAGGCATTTGGAAATTCGGGCTTTCGTGGACCGTTTAATCGATATCGGGCGCAGCAACTCGATACAAAGCAATTAGTGGATCACCGCGGCAAGAAGCTGGAGCAACCCAGCTGCCTGATTGCCGGTGAAAGAGATGCGGTCCGAAATTTTATCCCTGGTATCGACCTTTATGAAAACGCGGCCGCTGGCTGCTCTGATTACAGGGGAACCACTATTATTGAGGCGGCTGGTCACTGGGTTCAGCAGGAAGCACCCGCAGAAACTAATGCCGCCCTTGATCAGTTTCTGCAGGGTCTTTAGTTTGATTCACTGAAAATCAGGCGGTTCCCGAATGGATCAAGGATGGTCATGTCCATACCCCAGGGTTGTTTTTCCAAAGCAGGGCGATAATAACGATAGTTTTTAGCCGTTAAGCCTTGCTGGTAGCCGGTAATATCCGTTATTGCAAATCGGGCAGCCGAACCGGGCGTGGCATCGCCGTGATGTTCTGAAAGATGCAGTTCACATTGAGCCAATTGAACACCTACATAAAGAGGAAGGCTACCGTCAAAGCGATGTTCAAATAATACACTGAAGCCGAGGTAATCAAGGTAGAACTCCCTCATTTTGGCTTCGTCAAAGATCCTGAATATTGGGATAACTGCATTCATGCTACTGCTGCAAAGCGACCGACTTTGACCATAACAGAGTTTTTAGAATTGGCCATTAAGTTTCGATTCCTCTGGGTTGGGTCAAACCTAGGTTGCAGCGCCGATTTTCAAATTATCGCATTCAGATCGTGATAGATGGGTACATTATTTTCAAATTATCGTATTCAGATTGTGATAGATGGGTACATGATTTTCAAATTATCGCGTTCAGATTGTGATAGATGGGTACATGATTTTCAAATTATCGTATTCAGATTGTGATAGATGAGTACATGATTTTCAAATTATCGTAGATGGGCGCATAATGTCGGTTCAGTAGGCAGCAATTCAACCGGGGCGTTATATGATGCGAGATAGATTCAGTTCCTGGGTTGCGGCGATAGTGGCGTGCGGGCTACTTTGGATGAACTCTGTATCGCTGGCTGAAGATCTACCTCAGGCAATCTCGGAGCCAGAACCTGAATTGATCGGTCCATGTAATCCATTGGTTGATTTCGGCTGTAAAGGCACGGTTGAACTTGAACAGGGCGAGCAATTTACCGGGACGCTTAAAGAGGGCTTGCCAGATGGAGAGGGAGAAATAGTCTACCCTAACGGAGATGTATACTCCGGCTACTTTCGTGAAGGTCGAAAGATGGGGCAGGGTAAGTACAGGTTTGCTAATGGTGATACATACAGTGGCTTTTGGGTGCGCGATAGGCTCTCGGGTGCTGTCGAGCTCGACTATGTCATTGGCGATCGCTATGTGGGCCCTCTCGAAGAAAACAAACCCCATGGGGAGGGTGCCATGTTCTTTGCCAATGGCGATGTGTATCGTGGTCAATGGGTCAAGGGTGTCCGCACTGGAGAGGGGATTCTAAGCTACGGTGGAAGTCATGTGGAAAGTGCCGGTGATCGCTATCAGGGAGCATTCAGTAATAATTTGAGGCATGGCGAGGGACGATATATCTGGGCCGATGGTAAACAGAGCAAGGTGAGTTGTCAGTACGACGTCTGCGAGGAGCCTTCCTGGACAAAACGCTTCCCTTGAATATAAAGCGGTTTTGCCTGATTACCGGAGCCGGCAATACCGCGCTCATAACAACTTTGCTTCCTGTTTTAATTCCGCTCTAATTATTTGTTCTCATTTGTCCTGTAACTAACTGTTAGTTATATAATTTATTTCTATATTCTGTATTTTTATTGTCGTGTTTTTCTTCCTGACGTGCTTTGCCAAGGGTCAGAAAGGGTCATGGAAGCAGCATATTCGGTGCCTCGTAGCAGGGCTCCGTAAGGTTGAATCAGGTCCGCCTGAGCCGATTCCACTGAACTTCACCAGGCTGCGGTGTACGGTCGACATCATGCCGTAAAGCCTTTACGCTAGGCAGGTTATTTGCCATTAAGAGTATTAATTACCGCACATGAAGCCAAACTTGCCTCCCCAACGACCGCCTCGCAATCTCACAGAGGCTGAACGTCAGGCCCTGATTGATGATGGTGTTGTCTGCGTCAGGTCAATGTTGGATAACAAATGGCTAGAGACGATCGAAAACGGAGTCGAACGCATTAAGGCCAGCCCAGGTGTGATTGCCAATATTCTGTCCATGCCGGAGAAGGGCTTTACCGGTGATCTGTTTATGTGGCGAAAGTACAGAGAGTTTGCGGAGGTCCTATTTGAGTCACCATTGGCACATCTGGCGCAACAGGCCATGAATTCAACCCTGGTCAAGCACTGGTATGATCAGCTGTTTGTTAAAGAGGCAGGCGCGCAGGTGCCCACACCCTGGCACCATGACCTCACCTTCTGGCCGATCAAAGGCCAGGAGATTATTAGCATCTGGATACCCATCGATCCAGTAAACAGGGCATCCAGTGGTTTGGAATATATCCGCGGATCGCATCGCTGGGCCAATCGGTTTAAGGCAATAACACCTGATTACGCTGAGTTCATGGTAAACCCTGAACTTGAGGATGTTCCTGACATTGAGGCTAACAGGGACGATTATGACCTTTTAGGATGGGATATGGAGCCAGGTGATATATTGATTTTTCATCCTCTGGTGGTGCATGGTTCTGGCGGTAATCACTCGACGCTAACTAATAGGCGAGCGCTGGCTAGCCGCTGGGTGGGAAATGACGTTGTTTATGATCCCAGGCCCCATACCATGCCTCTGCCTCCGGATCATGGACAGAAGCAGGGTCAACGCTTGCATGGGGACTTGTTTCCCACCGTGCTGGGGTAGCAAACTCAGGCTCCTCTGGCTAGAAAGACTACAAAGGCCAGAAACAAAAGGCCAGAAACAAAAGCTTAGAAACAAAAGCTTAGAAACAAAAGCTTAGAAACAATAGACTGTATCGAGCATAGACTGCAACCAAACCATTACCGAGAAGCGGTAATACAGTTGCTGCTGGACACGAAACGTTAACAGGCATACCTTAATCGCCATACGGCAACAGGCATACCTTAATCGCCATACGGCAACAGGCATAATAATGAGAGGAGGGAATCTACATGGTCCTGAACAATAGCTTTAGGAAGCTTCTGGATGAGGATAAACCCACCCTGGGAACACATTTCATGTTCACTGACCCGGATATTCCTGAGCTTATAGGTGATACAGGTTGTTTTGATTATGGTGAGTTCACGGCGGAATATTCGGCATTTGATCTGCCGCTGCTCTATAACCTGGCCAGAGCTGGTCAATGTGGCAATCTACCACTGATGATCAAACCGGATCAGGAGAACCAGGGTTTTGTTTCCCAGGCCGCGCTCGGTGCCGGCTTTAAAGCGGTTCTGTTCACTGATATACGAACAGCGGAGGATGTTGATATTGCCCACCGGATCATTCGCTCCGATACACCCGAAGAGAAGGGTTTTATGGGCGTAAAATTACGTCGGCCGGCGCTTTCCAGTTACGATACCCAGGCCTATCTTGAAGATCTTCAATCCGTTGTGTTCTGTATTATGTTAGAGAAGGCCGTCGCAGTGGATGACCTGGACTCCATACTTGAGCGGGCTCAGGCAAAAGGGGTTGATATGACGCAGTGGGGCCCAGCTGATTTCAGTTTTTCTATGGGTGACCCGGGCTTACAAAGATCACCAGAGATACGGGTCTATGAGGAGAAGGTCATAGCAAAATCCCTGGAGTATGGCATCCATCCGAGAATCGAAATCGGGGCTGTTGAGCAAGCTAAACGCTATATGGATCTCGGTGTCAGGCATTTCTGCCTTGGCTGGGATCGTTTCATTCTTCGTCAGCAGTTAAGCCAGTTGGGCTCTGATATGCGGAAATTGACGGACTCGCTATAATTCCGGGAATGAAGTTATTGCTTGGGTTGCGCCACCGCCACTGGTCGGTAGAGTTAAGGTTGCAATGTAAAGTGGTAGCAGAACAGGCGACCCGATTAACCTTAGACCAGCGATCTCGACTATGAAAATTGTTGAACTCAGGGAATGTACCGTGCCTCTGCAGGGCAACATCAGCAATGCCCTGGTAAATTTTTCCAGCCACAGCGTGTCGCTTATCGCCGTTATTACTGATGTGGTTCGTAATGGTCAGCCTGTATCCGGAATTGCCTTTAACTCAATTGGTCGGTTTGCCCAGGGTGGACTGTTGCGAGAGCGTTTCTTCCCCCGGCTCATGGCTGCACCAGCTGAGACCCTGTTGAAGACTGATTCCAGCGGCTTTGACCCTGCAAAGGTACTGGCTTTAGTAATGGCTAATGAAAAGCCCGGTGGTCATGGCGATAGAGCTGCTGCCGTAGGTGGCCTGGAGCTGGCGTTCTGGGACCTGAATTCAAAACTGGCTGGTGAACCGGCTTACCGGCAGATAGCTGCGTCCTATGGAAATAATACAGTTGGAGAAACTGTCCCTGTTTATGCCGCAGGAGGATATTACCATCCGCAAAAAAGGCTCAACGGTCTGGTTGACGAGCTTAAGGGGTACCAGGATCTTGGATTCCAGGATTTTAAAATCAAGATAGGGGGAGCCAGCCTAAGCGAGGATATCAAACGCCTGGAGGCTGCAATCAAGATTGCCGGCAGTAGTCACAGGATCGCTGTGGATGCTAACGGGCGCTTTGATCTGGAAACGGCACAAAACTACGCCCGAGAGCTCGCTGAGTATGAACTGAGATGGTTTGAGGAGCCTGGTGATCCTCTCGATTTTGAATTAAATCGGCATATCAGCAAGGCTTATGTGGGCCCGATTGCAACCGGTGAGAACCTTTTTTCGACCGTCGACACCCTGAACCTGGTTCGCTACGGCGGCATGCGAACCGATAAGGATATTTTCCAGATGGATCCTGGACTTAGTTATGGCCTCACCGAGTTTGCCCGCATGCTGGGCGTGATAGAGACGGCTGGCCACAGCAGAAGCTTTGTCTATCCTCATGGCGGCCACATGATTAATCTGCATGTAGTCCTCGGTCTGGGACTAGGCGGTTGTGAAGCTTATCCCGGCGTATTTCAGCCTTTTGGCGGCTATGCCAGTGGTTGTCTCGATGGTCAGGGCAGGGCGAGGGCTATCGAGGCACCGGGTTTTGGGCTGGAAGCCAAGCCAGGCCTCAAACCCTGGATTGATCGCCTGCTAGCCTGATAGCCAGTGGCAAAAGCGGTCTATCCGCAATGTTCCAGGCCTGCTGCTATGCTCGGCTGGCGGATGCAGGCTTATACTGGTGTGAAATCTGGTAGAACGCCGCCATAGGCTGATACGAGCGCAGAATGGGAAGGTCGGGATGGTCGACGGCTGCCTCCGCGAATGCCCTGAAGTCTGCTTCCTGCTGCCAGCTCGCATAGTGCACGATGTCGCTGCCATCAGTGTTACTGTGTAGCGTACTACCCAGGAAGCCACTGAAATGGCGGAGAAATTTATCGACATAACTGTCTATCTGCTGCAACACTGTGGCCTGGTTCTGCGCCGTCGTCTGAAAGCGGACAATAACGATAAAGGGTGTGGTCATGAATTTACCCGGTAAGCTATGGTAATGAACATCCTACACTGTCGGCAGGTCAGTTGAGTGGCTTTATGTGCTGCAGTTTTGGTCTGGTCAGCAGATGTGGTGGGTACTAGTCTTGGGCTGGCTCCCTGGCCGCATAAACGACGTCTGGTTAGGGCCCGTGGAGAGAAGAGATGTAGCTTTATGGTGTTTACCACGGCTAATCCTTTATGCGCACTGACTATTTGCGGGCATGCTCGCATTTGACCGAATGTCGCTATGATAGCCAGACTTAGCCGGGAACCAATGTAGGCTCTCCTGCAGGAACAACTGTTAACTAGCTCAGATCGAACAGGTAATGATTAGAGAATTTAACCTAGCGGTATCCGAGAGCACCCTGAATCAGGTTTACGACAGGGTACGGGGTTATCCCTGGCAGACTTTACCCGACAATAGCGGCTGGGATCTAGGTGCCGATACAGGCTATATGAAGGAGCTCTGCAATTATTGGGTGGACGATTTCGACTGGTGCAGGCATGAAGCTGAGATCAATCGTTATGACAACTTTATAGCCCGAATTGATGGTATCGATATTCATTTTATCCATGAAAAGGGCAGTGGTACGAATCCCCAGCCTTTGCTGATCAGTCATGGTTGGCCCGGTTCTGTCATCGAGTTTTTCGGAATTATAGAGAAATTGGCCCACCCGGAACGTTTTGGTGGGAGCATTGAGGATGCTTTTGATGTGGTGGCGCCTTCTCTACCTGGGTTTGGCTTTTCTGGAGCACCTCCTGCGCCGATCGGCCCAAGGCGGATCGCCGCGATTTTCAATGCATTAATGACCGAACAGCTAGGTTATAGCGGTTATCTGGCCCAGGGTGGCGACTGGGGCGGCACCATTGCCAACTGGCTCGGTTATGATCATGCGGGTTCGTGCCAGGCTATTCACCTGAATATTCTCACCATGCGCCTGGCTGATGGACCTCAGACTGCCGCAGAGCGTAACTGGCAGGTTCAGTTTGACAGGGAACAGACTCTACAAGAAGGATATCGGACCCAGCAGGCGACCAAACCCCAGAGTCTTAGTTTTGCTATGCTGGACAGCCCGGTCGGTATAGCTGCCTGGATAGTGGAAAAATTCCATGCCTGGTCGGATATTGAGGACGATGATATCGAAAGTGTTTATTCAAAAGACACGTTGCTGGCCAACATTATGGTTTATATTTTGACCGGAACCTTTAACACGGCGGCATGGATTTATTATGGCCGGCGGATAGAGGGTGGCCGTTTTTTCCCAAGCGACTTCCAGAAAATCATCGTGCCAACGGCAGCGGCATTATTCCCCGCAGAAATGTCTATCTGGCCGCCACGCAGCTATGTTGAGAGGATGTTTAATCTGCAACGCTGGACCCAGATGCCAGCCGGAGGCCATTTTGCCGCTCTAGAACAACCTGATCTGTTAGTGGATGATATCAGGGCGTTTGCCAGAACCTGCTTGCGACGCTAAGTCATTAATTCGATTAAGCTGCGGTCAACTGTCGCTATGCTTGTTTATTAAACAGTTCTAGCATGGCCTCGATGGTTATGAGCTTATCGAAAAGCCGGGTATCAAGTGAGTAAAAGCAAATCAGGTTTGGTGGTGGGGCGTGTTTTCTATTTTAAAACCAAAAAAGAGACATTGTTTACATAAAAACGCACAAAAACAAATACATACTGACTTTTGTTAATAATCTGACTTAACTGCATTGATAACTTTAGTTATCAAAACGGGATATCGTCATCCGTCGAATTAACGTCCGAGTAATCATCAGGTGGAACATTATCAAAGCCTGGTGGTTGGCTGGCAGGCGCTGATGTCTGCTCAAATGATGCGTTGTTGCCTTCACTGGGTTGCCAGTTATCAACTGAGGCGTACCACTTGCCTGAGCGGGCTTCCTTAATATCGATGTTAATCCATTCATCCTGCCGTGCAGATAACCATTGAAGCAGGTCTTCTCTTTTGATATTGACCTTTGCCTTAACAAAATCGGGTGCATTCGCATGCGGGGCCTTGGCGAAAAACCCTTCAATAAATTCCATCTCGTTAGCCATGTTGCTTCCTTGTCTGCTGCCGGAGTTATTGTACAGGTTTAGGTTCGTCCAGTCCTGCAATATTGCTGATAAACAGGTCGGTATTCACCTTCTTAGAGCGTGGAAACGCATCCGGCTGCTGATCACTACCATTGGCCAGGTATAGTCCATGCGAGCCGACTATCTCCAGGGTCCAGGTCTGTCTTTACATACTAAAAGGCGCTCATCAGCGTATTCACTATGTCTTCACCGAGGAATTACCAACGATGCGATCTTTGATGTGGTAATGGTGTGGTTATGGCAGGGCGGTAGTAAAGGCAGTAGCGTCCCTGCCTGGAACAAGTTATAAAGGAGTTAGATTAATTCAACTCACCTTGTGCACAGGACTTTACGTCATGGCAAAAACCAAAAAGCTGGCCAATGAACCTGCTTTGCTGAAAAAAGCGCTCCGCCTTGGCATGATTTATGCCGAAAAACGCGGTGTTGTTGAGTTCGAACCAACCGATTCTGCTCACGAGAAGATCGAATATGTCTACCGTTTGCTGGTTCACGATAAGCTGATTCAGCCGCTTGCCAAATCTGATATATCGCAGAAAGCAATGGCTCATAAGCTGGCGATCTGGGTCTCAAAGCAACTGCCGGAGGATCATCCTCTATTAAAGTAAAGTCGGGGTAGAGGCCTTCTTGCCTTAGATGAGTGATCGGGGTCGCTAGACCTTAATGGCTCAATTGTTTTTGAGCACGTCTTTGAAGTTAAGAGAGTTTATCTCGAGATCATCGGGCACGGGCTCAGGTTGGTGGACGCTGATCTCCCTGGCTAGGATTACATATTCTCGGTCGGTGGCGATATGAACCCGTCCTCGGAAGCCGGCCTTCCTGACGCGCTCTTTTATGTCCTCTGGCGTTGAATCGTAGAAAATATTGTGCGTAAACACCCCAATTTTTGCCCCGGTTTCAATGAACAGCTGAGCTGCTTGTTCAGGCGATGCTAATTTCTTTGAAACGGCACGAACCACGGTTGGAATAGGCTCATCAAACTCATCGAGGTTCTCCAGTAGCGCAAGGGAAGGCGCATAAACATTGCAGATGGTGATGTCGACCTTTTTAACCATTTTGCCAAATGTGGGCGTATAGGTAGAGTCTCCGGTCAATAGAATAGAACGGCCCTGGTGTTCAAACAAGTAGCCAAGTGCAGGGTTACCATCACCGTGTTCAGCTGGAATGGCAGTAATGCGGGTCTTGTCATCCTTAAATACAATGCCTTTGGTCACTTCTGTGACCATGGTCCTGATTCCAGATGGTTTAACAACAGGATTGACTCGCGCAACTACATCATGGGACATGAAGGCATGCAATCCATCTATCATTTTTTGAGTTCCGGGTGGCCCCCAGAAGTGCATAGGAGCATTTCTCTTGGTAATGAACCAACTTGTCATCCAAAGTGAAGGCAAGCCCTCGATATGATCGGAGTGCAGGTGGGTGAAGAATACGTTTTTGACAGCAGGTAAGTTGATGCGGCTTTCGCCCATTCGCTGCAATACCCCTCGGCCGGCGTCGAACAGGAACTTATTGCCTGGCACCTCAATCAGCGTCGCCACTCCCTGGCGGTCTTTGGTGATTTCAGGCCCGCCTGTGCCCAGAAAATGAATAGTAATTTCTGCCTCTGCATGCAGCGACAGACATCCCAGAATTGCTATCAGAACTAAAGACTTCATTAGCTGAGTATTGCATTTAAGGTATTAACAGGGGAAATATTATTGGTTCTGCCAGAAGCAGGCAGATGTGTGGCCTGACGGAACCAAATGGCGCAGGATTGTAGTAGAAATGTGTGGTTTTAGGCCCTTAAGCCGGTTTGATTATCAATACTGGGTTTCGCTAACCCGGCTTTAATTAACCTGAAACCCGCTTGTCTTTCTTTTGGTATTAAAGCATCGCTGGCCATGAATTTCTCAACACTCCAGCATCTCGAAGATCATTCGAGGTTATTTTGCTGACGCAAGCAATACCTGGGAGTCGACTAAGGCCGGGGGTTACTGTGCTTATATGAAAGAGGGCAGTTCGGCAAGCTTCTAGTCCTGTATTGAACCGGTAGCTAAAAGAAAGGCTCATGAGCAGCTTTGCAGGTGATTTCAAGTTTGTAATCGCAGAGATTAGTTGCTCTCAAGCGGTTAAATAATCTATTGTTCGTTTATAGGTCTTAACATATTCTTTAAATTTTTGGGTGTCGTCACCATGTATGAATCAGAATTGCCAATTCGGCCTGAAATTAATGAAACTCATTTAGCCGCAGCAAAGCACTGGGCCTCGGCAGGCACCTGGTGGTCTGCAGCAGAGCGAATTGCCATCGTTGAAGAAGCACGCAAAGCCTGGGATGCAGAAGCATTGGCTCCATGGCAGCCGCCATCCTCTATCCCTGGGTTGATCAGCGATGATCATATCCTGCCTGTTGCTGCAATCGATGTGATCTGGCGATTAACTAATCATGTCTCGACGTTGACCAAAACCTGGTATGAATCCTTCGTGCCGGACAAACTTTCAGCTCAACAATACGTCGAGATAGTCGGCATTGTTGCCCAATCGACCTTGACTGACAGGTTTGCTGATGCACTGGACTTACCGCGGGTCTCACTAGCAGCACCAGGACAAGGCCAAGCCTCGCAGCAACAACCAGATGATGCGGCTGTCTCAAGCCACTGGGTTCCCACCGCGCCGATTGTCGATGGCTCCTGGAACCCGGCAACACCAACGGATGTGCCCAATGTGCGCAAGGCACTTAGTCTGGTAGCGGCGGAACGTATCATGCAGTGGGTTCTGATCGATGCGCACTATGTTCAGGGTGGCGCCCTGGCCGATGATTTTGGTGCCAAGCACTGGTCACTGGAAAGAGCCCAGATAGAGCTGCTCGGTACCCGTACTTCCAAAGTCAATGAGTGCTTTTACTGAGCCACCAGCCATGCAGTTCTGCTCGGTCGGAGTGGACAGGTTACAGGAACAGAGATCTCAATGGGTGTCGTCAAAGAGCTGGGAAATAATGACGGCGGTGTCAAGCACGGGGCTCTTCTGGCTAGGCTATGTGATGCGGTCGCGGCCAAAGACAGGACAGTAATGGCAGGTGTGCGTGCGGATATGCTGGCAGACATGAGTGCGGAACAATTGGTTGATGCTGTTGGCGTCAGCGCTATGTTCCATATGATGAATCGGGTCGCTAATGCTACAGGCACGCCCCTTGACCCCATCATGAGCCAGGCGGGCCCAGCTATCTCAGAGGCCATTGGCGCATCTGGCTTTCATAGTAGGGCAGATACGCCCGAAGCCAAACCCTGACACTAGAGGGACATCCAACCGAGTCTCGAATTTACTTAGCAAACCATTAAATCACAGAGGTTGCACGGCATATTATTCAAATTCATTTTTCCCGGTGTGCTACGAGTCAGCAGTTTGTCGGGTCAGAATAGCGTCCCGGCCCTGACACGCTCTGATAACATGCTGGCTAGCAAGAGCCTGTCCGGATTTCTAAACAGCCTCTTCAGAACATCAATTAACAAAGGAATGCCTTGTGGATGACTTACTAGTCTTAATGCAAAGATTTCGAGTAGCCTACGGCAGTGCCGATAAAGAAGGGTTGCTGGCCTTGACCAGTGATGATTTCCAGTGGTGCCAGCATGTCGCCCAGTCGACTGATGAGCTACCTGCCGGGCGCACTTTACAGGGCGTTGATGCGCTGCTGGATGAACTCGCCTGGCGCAAGCAGCACTGGCAGGAAGTGAGATACTCGGACCTGGCTGAACGAGCAGCGGGCGATGATCTACTGGTTCAGACATTTACCATTTCAGGACTGCAAGATGGCAAGCCTTTTAATGCCAGGGCGGTTGATCTTTACCCAGTTAAAGATGGCCTGATTACACGTAAAGACACCTATTGGAAGTATCTTAAATGATGGAACAAGGACTCTGTACACTGGGCGATCATGTCGCTGATCCGGTAACCGGCATACGAACGAGCCAGGCAGAACGGCACCAGAACATTCGTGAATACCTGCAGATGGCAGAACCCCTGGGCTTTGATGCGATTGTCGTCGGTGAGCACCATTTCAGCGACTTTATTGTATCAGTGCCGCAGATCTTTCTCGGCTGGATGGC
>Ga0233433_10001746_pt1 | contig 20104 bp, 17 predicted proteins | sample SI_122_August201_5_FD_179868 | JGI IMG/M metagenome (GOLD analysis project Ga0233433, IMG submission 179868) | Seawater microbial communities from Saanich Inlet, British Columbia, Canada - SI_122_August2016_100_MG | ecosystem: Environmental > Aquatic > Marine > Inlet | place: Canada: British...
TTTCGGAGCTGTCACTTATAGTATTATCTTCTTGAACCAATCGCTTATATATCAGGTCAGTAATTGGTGCGCCTAGCTTCCTGCCGCTTATATTTCCTGCTATATGCACAAGAGAATACCGTAAATCTGTTAGATCATGAACGGTTACTTCACAACTGTCACCCAATGACCGCTGAAGGCCATCAGCGGTTGCAATTAACATATCTATTATGTTCGTTCTTTTCATGTTTCTCGCTTCTTTGAGTATTTTATGAAGGTATCGTTGACATATTAGCATGTCAATAAACTTATACTATAATTTGAAGTTTTAAAAAATAGTGTTGAAATAACACATATAAAAAGTTATAAATTACTATATTTAAACGATTTTTATATTCGTAAATATTATACAAAATGTTGAAGTATAATTTTTTTTTGCTTACTATTTAGAGTTACGCTAACATCACGCATAGTAAAGTTGGCTCTAGATTCGTTGTGAATTTAGCTAATCTCTAACATTTACACATTGGTATGGACAATTTTAAAGGAATATAAATGAAACGCGAAACCAAGCTAATGCATTATGGGAGGTCTCCAAAACCAGGACCTGCCAATCCACCTGTAGTAAGAGCATCAACTATATTGCATGAAACTGTGGCAAGTTTTCGCGATACCAATAAGCGTAGGGAAAAGGACGATACTGTCTTATCCTACGGACGAAGGGGTACGACGACTGCATATGCCCTTGCGAATGCCGTTTGTGATTTAGAAGGCGGAGACGCTAGCTTTTTATTTCCAACGGGAATAGCCGCACTCGCCGGGGCAATTTCAGCTTATTCCAGTTCCGGGGATCATGTATTAATCGTTGATAGCATTTTCCCTGCAACGCGCACCTATTGTGAAAACCAGCTTCGAAGGAATGGTGTTGAAATTGATTATTTCTCAGCAGATGCAATTGATATTGATGAATGGGTAAAGCCTAATACGAAAGTTGTAATTTTAGAAACACCTGGCTCAAATACATTTGATATAATGGATTTGTCAAAATTTTGTAAAAATGCAAAAAAACATAACGTAATCATCATTGCTGATAATACCTACGGCTCTGGATGGTATTACCGACCACTAGAATTCGGTTGCGATGTGTCTGTGATAGCGGGTACTAAATATCTTAGCGGTCACGCTGACGTAATGATGGGCATAGCCACCTCACGGCAAGAGATATCTGCACCACTGCGCCAATTGGTACATAACACGGGTCAAATCCTTGCGCCTGACGAAGCATATGCATGTTTGCGTGGCATGAGAACTTTAAACCTTCGTTTAGAACGCCACGAACAAACCGGGCTTGCTTTAGCCAATTGGCTATTAATGAGAGATGAGGTGGTTGAAGTCCTTCATCCTGGCCTTTCAAGTCATCCAGGAAGTGAAATTTGGAAACGTGATGCAAGTGGTTGCAATGGGATGTTTAGCGTTAAGTTTAAGTTGAGCTTTGCCGCAGATGACTTTATGGATAGCCTCACTTTATTTTCCATTGGAACATCTTGGGGCGGTTTCGAAAGCTTAGTAATGCCGATCGAACCCTATAAGAATCGTAAATACAAACCGGAAAACACATCCCTTCCGATGATACGTTTTCAGACAGGATTAGAGCATCAAGATGATTTGTTAGACGACTTAAGTAATGCGTTCTCATCCTTAAAATAAACGAAATTATTTCCAGCTCTCATAGTTTACACTCCGGCCTAACCTATTTATTTTTATAGTATCTGCTTTTGACCCAAAGCGGACGTTCAAGAATTAGATGAAAAAAAATTATTGTATAATGATTAAAAATCAACAATGATTATTTTATATCACCGCAACAAACGGAGTTATTGGCCGAAGATTATTTATATAATTATTATATAAATAATAAAGCTGGAAAAAATTATGACTGAAATTTCGAATACAAATTTAAATGCAATTAGAGACCGAGATGCTTCATTTGATGGTAAAATCTATTATGGCGTAATTACTACAGGAGTTTACTGCAAACCATCATGTGGCGCACGTCCCGCGCTTGTCGAAAATATGCGTATTTTTTATGATACTGAAACCGCACAGAAAGAGGGATTACGAGCTTGTAAAAGATGCAAGCCAGATGAATTAAATCCTCTATTTTTTATAAAAAATTACATCTCGGAACATTCGGATAAGCCAATTTCATTAAATAATCTTTCTGAATTATCAGGCTTAAGTCCTCATCATCTGCAACGTAAATTTAAAAAACAATTCGGTATAAGTCCAAAAGCATACCACAACGGCCTGAGGTTCAATAATCTAAAACGTTCCTTAAAAGAAGGTGATGATATTTCAGGCGCAATCTATGAAGCAGGTTTCGGTTCATCTAGCAGAGTATATGAACAAATAGATGGACGTATCGGAATGACACCTGCTGCTTATAGAGCAGGTGGTAAAGGTGAGGATATTTCCTATGCAATTCGTCAATGCGTTCTTGGTCTAATAATGATGGCGGCAACTGACCGTGGAGTATGTATGGTACAGTTCGGAGACACAGAAGAGGAATTGATGGAGATGTTAAAAACGGAATATCCACACGCGAATTTATATAAAACCCCGCCATCAAGCGAGCTTTCTTCTTGGATAGAAGCACTTGATGATCATATTAGCCATGGCGCTCCAAGACCGGATGTGCCGCTTCACTTAAATGGTACAGCATTTCAAATTCGCGTATGGCGGTTTTTGATGAGTGTTAAAGAAGGGGATGTTCTTAGTTATAAAGAACAAGCAACGGGCATTGGCAAACCAAAAGCAGTGAGGGCTGTTGCTTCTGCAAATGCTCGCAATAAAATTGGCGTTCTTATACCTTGCCACAGAATATTGCGGGGTAATGGTTCACTAGGTGGTTACCGCTGGGGTTTAGAACGTAAACGTGCGCTTATCGATGCGGAAAGAAAAGCCGTCTCATAAACTTCGAATTGCATTTTTTTAAATATCTCTTATGGTCTTATAAGGGAGGGTTGAATGTCAGGTGTTGAAAAATGGCTAACCATGAGTTTATTATGTTTATCAGGTAGCGTTATTTTTTGGCTGCCTTTATTTTCAGATATTTTTTATATTCCTATGCAGAATGCTTTTGGATTTACAAAAACCCAAATGGGACTTCTTTTAAGTACCTTCGGAGCTGTGTCTTTAATCGCCTATTTTCCAGGAGGATGGTTAGCAGATCGTTTTTCACCACGAAAACTAATAACTACTGCCCTTGTGATTACTGCCCTTGCAGGTTTTGTTTTCTCCACTTTACCTTCTTTTGAAATTTGTCTGATATTATTTGGAATTTGGGGCATAACCAGCGCTGGCATATTATGGTCAGCAATGATTAAAGCAACACGATGTTGGGGCTCGAGTGAGGATCAAGGAAAGACCTACGGCATACTTGAGGGAGGAAGAAATATTTCAGAAGTGATCTCCACTACGGTCCTATTGACAATTTTTGCATATAGCGGAGGTGATGATAAGGCAGTCTCTGAAAATATTATTTGGATATCTTCTTATACTTTAGTTTTGGCATTTTTAGTTTGGCGAGTTATGAAGGTCGGGATATCTAACCACGAAAAGCAGCCAAAAGTAACGATCACTGAAATCAAATATATTTTGAAATTACCCATCATTTGGCTGATTGCACTTATTATAATGGCTACTAATACAGCTATGTGGGGAACAATCTTTTTTACCCCTTATGCGACTGAAGTTTTCGAATTGGGTGAGGTTGGCGGTGGCGCCATTGGAGTTGGTAAATACTGGGTCACGCCTTTTGCTGCCATAGCAGCAGGTTTTTTTGCGGATAAAATTGGCCCTGCAAAAGCTATATTAGGATTTTGTATCATAATGACTTCCGGTTTTTTAATGTTTGGTCTTGTTCCCGGATCTCAAGCACTCTTGCCTTTTCTGATAATCAATGTCGCCGCTCTTACGGCTGCTGTCTATGCACTCAGGGGAACTTATTTTTCCCTCTTGGAACAAGGTAGCGTTCCACTAGCGGTAACAGGTACAGCAACAGGAATTATTTCAGTAATTGCGTACACGCCAGATATATTTATGCCCACCTTGGGTGGGGTAATTTTAGATGCTTATCCAGGTGCTTCTGGGTATCAGTACCTGTTTCTATTTGTCTCCTTCTTTAGTTTGATAGGCGTTTCTGCAGCTTATTTTATTTATCAAAAAATTCAAAGAATGAAAAATTAGAAAATCTATGTAGACTTTGTGATAACGAATTGAATATCACTCATAATTCCAATGTCCACATCCACCTTAAAATTATTAGTCATCCTCGGGCCATACACCCCCTGGAACGCCGGGATAAGTTCCGAGGCTCTTGCCGTGGGACTGATAACCCAATAATCGACGGATATGATCTGGATAACTATCAACGACTTCACGAGGAATGCTCAAAAAATGGTTTTCTTCTTGCTTAAGCCAGCCAAGACTATAGGTGCTGATCATACATCCACGTGGTAAGTTACTTTTATTGGCACCACCACCGTGTATGGTTGCTCCCATATAAATAAGTGCCGATCCCTTTGGCATCACTGCCTGGACAATATCATCTTCCCTAACGTTTTCAATATTGCGCAAATCATGGCTATTTGGCACTAGCCTTGTCGCTCCATTTTCCTTGGTAAAGTCATCAAACGCCCACAAAACACTCACTTGCCATTCAACCCCGGGAATTCTTTTGGGGTAATCATCATCGTCACGGTGCAATTCCTGATCTTTTTCCCCTGGATATATTTCAATAGCGGTACTGCTACCCACTTGAAAATTTTCGCAATGAGGAAGCAGGACAGCACCGATAATTTCCATTACTTTCTCATGAGCAAGCAATCCTAGTGACGCTCGCGATTTTCCTGGTACGGTATACAGTCTTAGTGTCGTATACCCGTTAAAATCATCCTGAAATTTAGTACCCTGCGTATCATAATAAGGCCTAAGCTCTTTTGATATTTTGTCCACAACATTATCACTGACTAGATTGGCAATAATTACCGCACCATCATCGTTTAACGTGAGCATGATTTCATCTATGGAAGAATTTTTATCAAGTGTTTTTATCATTGTTGTCTCTTTTAATATCTTCAGAGACTATATAAAATCAATCGCTACAAGTCAACTTTTTGGGACTAAAAAATAGCCGTTTTGGCTCGGAGGTTGGCTCTCAAATTACATTATAAACAAGGCCAAAAGCTGCCACTAAACTTCAATTATATAGAGTTCTTTGTATAGGATTATTGTTTTATATCAGAATTAATACTCATTAGCACGGCAGGCTTGCTTGATTTTTATTTACCCAATTAATTAAGCTACTTAAAAAACGGCGATGAATGCGATGATACCTAAGGTACAACCCACCCTTAGGGCCCATTCAGGATTTCGTTTTGTTTCACTTGTTGTCGAAAAAGCTTTATGCTCGTAAACAGTCCCCATGCTCATGATATGAAGAAGTGAGCCTGCGACAAAAGCTTGAAAATAGGCGATAGCAGCACTGTTAAGAATATCTACAACTAAGGCGGTATACATATATCCGATGGTTGTAAAAAGTGTGATAATGGTAAACACGGTTAAGGCGACGCGCGTACTAAAGTAAAGGCGAATTGACCACCAGATTGCCATTCCAACGGGCAATCGGTGCAAAATTACCCCCAGTGCCAAATGGTTTTCAAAAAGATTATTGAACACACCATGGTCATGGCTATGAATAACAATATCTGGCGAGAGGGAAATGCCATCTATTAATGCGTGAATGGCAAGACCCAACATGGCAATCATCAATGTAACGACATGGGTCTTCTTTAGTGCACGTTGGAAAAAAAATTCCATTGTAACAGGCAATAACAGCCCAATTAGCATGAATGGTATAATAAGGTTTCCGCCAATCTCATAGGCTTCAGGGATAATGTGGAAGCACACGAGGCAGATGATCGTGATAAATATATAGCCATCTAATATTTCACGAAGATTTTTTACATAATTTGCGGCACTATAAACAACCGGTCCAAGTAACATTGAAACTATGCTTAAAAACAATGACATTTTAATTCTCTTAATTATTATTTCTAATAAGAGTAATATAATGTTATACTATAACAGTCAATATTATTATATTCGATTAATCACTTATCAATTACCTATCACTTGAACTGTATCATTTTGATTACTTTTGTCTGGCACAACATAAACCTTTACTCCGTTTAAAATTTCCGACATTTCTTCTAGATAAATTCTTCGTTCCATTGTTTCAGGGGACTTTTGCCATTCCTCAGCCAAACTAGCAAAGCGAACAGTATCACCCCTGGCTTTTTCTATTCGGGTGAATTGATCTGCAAGCCCCTCATTTCTAATTCTATTTGCCTCAGCTTCAGCATTAAATAACATTTGATCTTTTCTTGTCTCTGCCTCCTCAAGCCTCTTGTATCGATCTGAATTGGCATTTTGAACAGTTTGAAAAGCGTTAGCAACACCGTCATTGTTAGGCGGGGAGAGTGACTTAACTATAACATCCTGGATCTGAATTCCTATGTTAGAAATGTCAAGTTCCGCTTGCATAGCTAACTGAATTTGACTTCCAAGAAGTTGCCGGCCCGTGGTTAAAATATCATCGACGCTTTGTTCGATCAGCGACCGGGTTAGCATTTTTTGTGCAAGAAAGTCGAGGAAAAACTCTGGCTTATCATGAGATGTTTCATATAAATCCAGTTGGGCAATCGTGTACTGGATATCAATTTGAATTTCAACTAAACTTGCGCCTCCTGTCATCCATAAATTTCGTCCACTAAAAGTAAAATTTCTCAGTGAAGGTGCTGTAGTACCTAGGGAAAGAAATAAATTCGACTTAGTATTTTTAACAGTCTGTCTGCCAAATGGGTAGGGTACATTCCAATGAATTCCCGCCTCGATATTTCTATCAATCATCTTGCCAAAGATGTAAGTGACAGCTGTCTCCTCAGGCTCTACAGCGTAAAAGCCGGAAGCGACGTAAAGTGTTATGAAAAGTGCACCTAAACTATATAGTATCTTCTTGATCATCACTTAACCGCCGATTTTTTTTTGAGCGGCGGATTGGTAAGGAGTTCTAGCAACGGAGAATCTTCCGGTAGAATTATTGTTGTATCCATATCAATAATACTTCCATATACATCAAGGGTTCGTAGGAATTCATAAAATTCTTCTTTGCCCTTAAATGCTTCCGCATATATACGAGCCGCTTCAGCTTCACCATTACCACGTGCGATTTCTGCCTCTGCTTCTGCGGACGCGACAATTTCTGCACTCTGTCTGCTAGCATCTGCAATAATTTTTTTTGCTTCAGCATCTCCTTCTGACCGATATGATTTGGCAATCCGTTCACGTTCTGCACGCATTCGAGCGTATACACTAATCAGGTTTTGAGCAGGAAAATTAAATTTTGATACCCCTATGCTCGAAAGATTAATTCCGTAGTCGCGGCTCACCAGGTTCGACGCTTCAGTAAATATTTCTTGCTCCATTGCTGAAATATTTTCGGCCGCTTGAATGTCATTTATTTGATTGATGTCGGCTGGGATATAATCAGTGAATGGTTTTTGACCAAGTGAAGCACCAAATAGAGATTTTACAAGATTTTCTATGCGGGCCTCTGCGGCGGCGCGGGTTCTAAGCGACGTGAGAAACTTCTCTGGATCGACAATGTACCAAGTTAGAAAAGACGAAACAATAATGTTCTTTTTATCCGACGTTAAAAACTCTTCTTCCGGTATAATTTGATACATATTTCTTTTATCGAAGCGAACAACGCGTTCAAATGGGATGGGAAGTTTAAGATTTAAGCCGGGTTCGTCATGAACGGCAATAGTTCTTCCGAAGCGGGTCACAATGCTATATTCCGCCTCATTTACCACAAAGAATGATGTAGATAGATAAGATGCTATCAAAACTGATATTAATATTATTGTTCTTTTTTTGTTCATTTAAACTATCTTTCCATTAATCCTTAAATTTAAATCGGACGACGTCTTCTGCACTGGGGTCTAGCCATAAATCAACGCCGTCAGAGTTCTTTAAGCCGTTGAGGTAAAGTGTCGGTAAAATCAGCCATTTTTCCTGAGCCTCCATCTGCAGTCTTTTTTCTGTCAGATATGGATAGGCTTGATGAACTTCAGAAAGCGGTTTAAATGCGGCAGCCCGGCCTTTCGCAAATGCGAGTTCCCTTGCCGCAACTACACTTGCAGTTGCTTTAATTGTTTCTGAATTTCCTTTTGCTGCGTTGAGCATCGAAATTGCATCTCCGTCGGCTAAAAACAATTCTCGTTGCAGATCCTCCAGTGCGCTTGCAACATCGCGAAATGCATCATGTACACGGTTTGGCGCATGCACATAAACTAGCCGAGCATCGAGTACCTTAAACCCTTGTTCGAGCTTATCAACCCTACTTTTTAGTTGGTCACGAAACCGGGCTTCAAGGTTTCCTCGTTCTATAGTAAAAACGTCATCGATAGGAAGCTGAACCGTTTCTGAAACTAGAACCTGTCGTGCTATGTCCATTAAAAGATTTTCATTTTTCTCACTAAAGAAATGATAGTTATAGATATCATTAATTTCATATGTAATTACGGATTTAATTAACAGTACGTTTTCATCAGCCGTCAAATATGTGTTTGAATTTTCATACGAATTTACTCGTTCCCCACCCGTTGTAAAACCACCCAAACTTTCATCAATTGATATTTGCCGCACATTTTCAGTATCAATAACTACCGTTTCTGTGATGGGGGATGGCAGTCTAAAATAAAACCCGGGCGATAAATCCCTGTCTATAATTTCACCAAACCTCAGTATCATTCCCTGATTGCCTGGTGGCACTTGCAAAGTATAAAACGGGTAAAGTGCCAAAACGAGTGCTAAAGCGCTAGGGCTTACCAGTTTCCTTTGATGCGTTTTTAAAAAGTTAGCTACGGTGATAGCTTGGTTTTTTAAGTCCTGAACAGGGGCGCGATAACTTTTACGTCCGAAGCTGAAAAGTACATGAACTGAGAATATAATTGCCGCAGCCGTTTTCACAATCATCCAGAAAGTACTGTCCGCACTGTTTAGGGCAACGACGGCACTTGCTCTGACAATGTCTGCGGCAAAGAAATCAAGCATTAAACCAAAGCATATGGCCACAATAATTATCGATAACAAATACGCCCACATCACTCTGTAGCCAAGCATTTTCCCAACAATATTTATGGTTGCAATGCTGGTAGCGGGTCCCGTTAGAAGATAAACAAGTGCGGCTCCTGGTGAAAGACCACTAACGATTAAACCCGCAGCTACGGGTGTGGACATACTGGCACATGTATAAAGTGGTACACTTATCAATACCATTATCAACATAGAGAGGATGCTAGCTAATAAACTGTCACCGAAGAAAAAGAAATTATCTGGCACTAGGGCTAACATTACACCGGTAATCACTAGACCAACTACAATCCAGAAAGCAATGTCATCCAGCATAGGGCCGAAACCATATTCGAATACACCTTTTGTTTTTTGCTTTAATCCTATATTTTTAGACTCTGAAAGTTCATCATGATCATGATCATGATGGGAATGACCATGCTGATGCTTCGTTAATTCCTCAAGTTGTTTTTTATCGTTATTGGTAAGTGGGTCTTGATCTTTTTCATCGCGGGTAAGAAAAGCACAGGCAAGGCCGGCAGCGATAGCACTCACAATGGCTGCAATGGGACGGTAGATTGCCATGACTGGTCCAAGCAAGCCGTAGGAAATGATCACGGAATCAACACCTGTTTCAGGTACGGAAACGATGAATGAAGCTGTTGCAGCTTTTGAAGCTCCTTTTTTTCTGAGCGTTGCAGCAGCAGGAAGCACGCTACATGAACAAAGTGGTAGTGGTGCTCCGAGTATGGTAGCCCAGAAAATACCTTTAATACCTTTTTGTCCCAAATTTTTAGTAATCAGTTTCATAGGGATAAATTCATGCATAATCCCTGAAAACAATAATCCAATCAAAATAAATATTGAGCTCTCATAAAATATTCCAACAGTTTCACTAAATATACTGGCTGCAATATTATAAATGGCTAGCAAAAATTCCATAAAATGACCTTTTTATTCATTATACACTGATCCGTGCGTCGTAAATTTATCCATTTTTACAACCAAGTAAACACAAATAAGAATGGGAATTTATAGATTGTTTATTAAAACAATCATACCCTTAAAGTTGTTTTATCGGTACGCTATATCGTATCAATTTTTATGTCAATATGGTCTTTAGGCGGAACCCTGAAAATATTGTTGGTACTAGGTCGTATCTTTACCCGAATATTCAGTTAAGAGTTCTGTTGTGTTCCTGAGGCAAAGTCGGCCAAGACACTCCAAAAGGAAATGGTTATAGGAAGACACTTGAAAATAAAAAATTTGCAGATAATTATTATTATCCCATTTGTTCCTTAACGGCACGGTAAGCTTGTCCGATTGCACTTTGCACAAGCGAGGTATCGTTTGCGTCGCTATTGGCGATGGTAATTCGGCCGAATGGTTGTCGTCCAATATCACCCGGGTCGCCGTATGAATAGCCATGTGCCCACCTATTTACCATTATGCTCTGCACATCCCTATCAAAATCAAAAAGTTCTTTCGGGAGCATACCACTCAGATGTTCTCTAATTTCTTGTTCGTAATCATCAAATGTAAGGCCAAGCATTCGGTACCTGACTTCTTTGAACTGTTCAATTGCTGGCGCACCAATGGTTTCGCCAAGGGGTGCACTTCTCATATGTAGAATACACGGATCGTCTGGCGATTTAGTATATTCATAATCACCAATACTTACTGGAAAGTCCAAGTTGACGGCCTGATGCATGTTGCCTGGACACATGACCATGCCGATGCCTAATTCTTTCATGCCTCTCCAGTTTCTGACACCAATAGTAGATAATTGCAACGGTACTTTGTTGAGGCTCCGCAGGGCGACATATTGATCTTGGGGAAGGTCGGGGACTATATGAGGAATAATCATATTATAACACGCCATCACGACCCCTTTTGCTTTGATTTGATAGGTTTTATTATTGTTAATATAATTTATATAAACCCCGCTTGCATTATGAGGGGGCCCGTCGTGGACTACATTCACAACTGTGCTATCTAACCTAATTCGCACATTATTGCTTGGTTTATCAAGCTCGTCGTAATTGAATTTCGATAATATAATTTCTTGTGCATTTGTTCCTGAGCCAACGTTTGGGATCATTTTTTTTACAAGCAAACGTGCAATGGTGGCGTTCCCATCAGGAAAATGATGAATATAAGGGTCTTTCAATGAAAACGTGTCGCCTTCTTTTCTTAAATATTTTTGGTCTGAGCCATCGCCAATTGCATTTTTCCACGAAATCGAGGGATCAATGCCTAGTGGCCCACTTTCTAGCACTTCAGCAATGCTCAGGGTGTCTGTACCACCCTCGGTATAATCAATAGAAGTATGTCGTGCCATTCTTAAAACAAGTGGATCATCAACACCTAAAGTATTGGTCAAATAATCAAAATAGGAATGAGTGTGAATGTACTCTTTTAAATCCTCTTTGGGGATATCAATCACATGTTCACCGCCTTTTAAAACGCGCATCAATTGTTCTTTACCTTTTTTACTCAAAGGGGTTTGTTCCACGGCCTTTTCCATCGGTAATTTTGAACGTAAAAGTCCTTCGATAAATGCGGGGTAACCGCAAAAAGGATGCTTTACGACTTTATCTTCCCCAAATATTCGTTTGTTGAAATAGGTGGAAGCCCCTAAATTATGTCTTTTATAAAAATCGACATCATAGGCTTCACTAAATAATTCCAAATCAACGCCGATATCTTTTAAAAGATTTAACATGACCTCATCATAGTCACGCGTACCTTCCAAGGACTCTGATCCACCAAACCCTATTCGTATGTCACCATCAATATTATGTTCATTCCTTTTAGCGTGGCCGCCAAAATCGTCGTGGTTATCGAGGATGAGTACTTTTTTGTCTGTTCCATACTCCTGTTGGTAAAAGTAAGCGGCCGCTAACCCACTGATACCACCTCCGACTACGACGAGGTCGTATTCTTCGTTCAAAGCCGTGGGTGCTCCCGAATTCGACTGCCCACCCCATGCGCGAGCGTGAGCGTGTTCGTTTGATCCTGGGTGGCTGCCGCGCAGTCCGGTCCGAGTGGGTGGATAATAGGACGGTGTGAGTGCAGCCATAACGGCTTGGCCAGTGCCAACTATAGGAAGCACAGACGCCCCAGCAGCCATTAAAGTACCATTGACGAAGTTCCTTCTCGTAATGTCACTCATTGCTACCTACTCATATATGAATTTTTCTTTTTAACACATATACAGGGTGGGGACGATCATCTCAACCCTATTCATTAGATAGCAAAGTCAACAATAAATTAAAAATCTATCTCGCTAACCCGAGAAGAAAGACATACGAAACGTTCAAATTTTTACAGGCTTTTTTCTGCGTAGTGTTGATGGAGGTATCTAATGAAGGGTATAAAGCTTTTGCTAAGGCACCAACACTTGATGATGAAAATTTGAACTTCTTTAACGGTTTGCAAAATGCAATGGGTAGATATGGTTATATTGATGTAGTGTATGAATTCTAATTAATATTTTTAATTAAGGATTTAAAAACAAGGCGTGCCTCGGCATGCCTTGTTCTACTCTAAAATATATCATTAGTTTATTTATATAAAAGTAGCTTATACTTGTCTGCCTGCAAATCAGGCCTTAATTGCAATTGAAAGGATTGTTTGTGTTAATCAGTGATAGATATAGTAGTATTCAAAAAAATCCTAAATTTCAAAAACTCGTCAAAAGAAAAAATACTTTCTCTTGGTTTTTAACAGCTATTATTTTAATAGTTTATTTCGCATTCATTCTTATTATAGCATTCTATCCAAAGTTTCTTGGAATACCTGTTGCGGAAGGAATGGTAACTACCATAGGTATACCCATGGGCTTATTTATTATTATTTTTTCTATTATTCTTACCGGCGTCTATGTAAGACGAGTTAATGGTGAATTTGATAAGCTTACCAGAGAGATTATAGAAGAAAGTTTGAAATGAAAAAAGTAATTTACCTATTAATATTTTTACTTTGCGTACAACGTTCTGTTGCTGCTGATGTCATAGATGGGGTGGCTAGAAAACAACCGGTCAACTTCACTGCCATCAGTATGTTCGTATTGTTTGTAGTTGGAACGTTATTCATTACATACTGGGCTTCGAAACGAACAAAGTCGGCTAAAGATTTCTATGCTGCAGGTGGAAATATTACTGGCTTTCAGAATGGCCTAGCTATAGCTGGAGATTACATGTCGGCTGCTTCATTCCTGGGTATTTCTGCATTAGTTTTTGCTTCTGGGTTTGATGGTCTTATATATTCTATTGGATTTTTAGTTGGTTGGCCAATCATCTTGTTTTTGATAGCGGAACGTCTGCGTAATCTCGGCAAGTATACATTTGCCGATGTGGCATCTTATAGATTGAAACAAAAACCTATTCGCTCACTATCTGCAATTGGGAGTTTGATGGTGGTGTTGATATACCTAATCGCACAGATGGTTGGGGCGGGGAAATTAATTCAACTTCTATTTGGCTTAGATTATAATACTGCTGTTATGGGTGTTGGATTACTCATGATACTTTATGTAACATTTGGAGGAATGCTTGCTACAACTTGGGTGCAAATTATAAAAGCAGTTATGTTACTTTCAGGAGCTACATTTATGGCATTTATGGTCCTTAAGATGTTTAGTTTTAGCTTTGAGGCACTTTTTGTTAAAGCGGTTGAAGTGCATGAAAATGGTATTGATATTATGGCGCCTGGAGGGTTCATCTCTAATCCTATTGATGCGATCTCATTAGGGCTCGCCTTGATGTTCGGTACAGCTGGTCTTCCACATATATTGATGAGGTTCTTTACGGTTTCAGATGCTAAGGAAGCACGTAAATCAGTTTTCTATGCAACAGGCTTTATTGGTTATTTTTATATACTTACGTTTGTAATTGGTTTTGGTGCAATTGTTTTAGTATCAACAAACCCTGAATTCCTTGATCCAATTGGTGGGCTCTTAGGTGGTAATAATATGTCTGCAATTCATTTAGCAAAGGCTGTAGGAGGAGATATTTTTCTTGGCTTTATTTCAGCTGTCGCGTTTGCAACTATACTTGCAGTTGTATCTGGACTAACTTTAGCGGGTGCATCTGCTGTTTCACATGATTTATATGCAAATGTCTTCAAAAAAGGTAAATCGAATGAGAAAAACGAAATAAGAGTTTCCAAGATTACAACAGTTATCTTGGGTCTTATTGCTATAAGTTTGGGTATTTTATTTGAAAAACAAAATATTGCCTACATGGTTGGATTGGCATTTGCTATTGCAGCTAGTACAAACTTCCCCGTGTTATTTCTATCTATGTTCTGGCGCGGCTTAACAACTAGAGGAGCGCTTATAGGAGGGTCATTGGGATTGTTCACTTCAGTTATACTGGTGGTTCTTGGGCCGATAGTGTGGGTTGATATCCTTGGTAACACTGATCCTATTTTCCCCTCTATTTATCCTGCTATTTATTCTATAAGTCTTGCATTTTTAGCTACATGGTTCTTCTCTGTAACGGATAAAAGTATCAATGCTGTAGAAGAAAAATCCAGGTTTGATAAACAATTTGTCAGGTCTATGACTGGGATTGGTGCTGAAGGGTCTAATTCACATTAAGTAAAGCGTTCCTATTTTATTTTGGTTAACCACTCCGAACCATCAGTGATTGATATTTCTTTGTTAGCTAGATAGGTTGCCGATCTGATGTTGTAGGCATCATTCATTGAAGCTTCGGATGGTTCAATTCCTTTTTCAAGTTCCTTTGCCATTTTTAACAAACGTTTTCTGAATGCAATTATTGCCTTGTCACTAGTTCCAAGTCTTTCATTAGTACGATCACAAATTATACCCATACTTTCTTGAACAGCAGCATCCTGATTGGGAATGCCAGTAATTCCAGTGTAATTATAATCTTTTTGAACTTCTCTACTGATTAAATAATCATTAGCCTTATTTGCTAACGGTATGTAATTTTCATCAATTGGTCCCCACATGCCTGTGCGAGGGTGGTAAATTTCTTGCTCTTGCTCATCTAATTCTCGGCTTGGATTACAATTAAAGGAAAAAGTCCAACATTTTTCATCATCAATGGGAAGCCATACGTGACCAGCGTAACTGTGCTTATCTGAATCTCGGCCTGTTTTTATTTGTGGAGGAATCAGAGTATGAAAAGGAACCATAAATTGCGTAATACGCCAGTAATAATCATCAGCATTTGCATTCCGTCTTGCACTAATACGATGACCATATTTTGTTTCATCAATAAAAAATACTGGATGGCGATCGTTAGCTGCATAATTAACGCTAAGGTTGTCTTTTTTCTTTATTGCCTGAGGTTTTAAATCTTCTAAATTACGATGGAGATATGAAATATGACTTGAGTCAAGGCCACCTTCCAATGCTTGAACCCAGTTACATTCGGTTAAGCGTTTTGTAACAATTAGACGCTCTTTGGGTAAATGTGCCCATTCAAAGTCAGGAAATTCTGGTTTTAATTCGGGTGGTCCCATATATATCCATACCGCTCCAGCTTTCTCGAGTGCAGGGTATGATTTAATTTTTACTTTTTGTTTAAAATCTGTTTCTTCCGGTTCGGAAGGCATATCAACACAATTTCCATCTACATCAAATTTCCAACCATGGTATACACATCTTAATCCGCACTCTTCATTTCGACCAAAAAACATACCTGCACGTCTATGAGGGCAATGGGCATCTATAATTCCTATTTTACCATCAGTATTTTTAAACGCGACGAGATCTTCTCCAAGTATACGTACTCGAACTGGAGGACCATCTGGGTCACAAATTTCTTCCTCTAGAAGAACGGGCATCCAAAACCGTCTCAATAGGTTACCCATTGGTGTGCCTTCACCTACTTGTGTTAGTATTTGATTGTCAGCTTTTTTTAACACAGCTTATCCTTTTATAAGGTTCTTAATGTTATTACTATAACAGTATAAAATTATGTTCGTCCATAAAATTCTACTAAAAAACTGGTCATCTGTAATAAATTGAATTTTATAAAAGCTGTGTTACAGTCATAATGGTTGTTTCAAAATATTAGGAATAAATGATGGATAGAAGAAATTTTCTTACAGCCGTTGGCGGTCTGAGCGCCCTGACTGCGATGAATTCAATGGAAAAAGCTGACGCACTTGAATACGCTATGAGTGCAGAGCTAGACACAAGAGTTGCGAAGCCCCCGCTGTGTTCTACTATGGGCCGTGAGCCCTTTAAAGGCTCCCGAAAATCAGGACAGTATTTTCATATGGGGCATGATCCCCGGCTTCCAAAGATGTCCGACAAACCCACACTTGTAGAATTTTTTGAAAAACGCTTTGCTCCTGCCAATCACTTATTGCAAAGCGGTGCGCTTGCCTTAAAGTCAGGCCTTTCTGAAAAAGTTATTCTTGCATGCTTATTGCACGATATAGGGGGCACTGCATTGCTTAGGTCTGATCATGGATATTGGGGTGCTCAACTTTTGGAGCCTTATGTCGATGAAGAGGTGTCATGGGCAATTCGTTATCATCAGGCATTGAGGTATTTTGCTGACCCAGACATGGGATACGAATACCCTAAGGCTTATATTCGTTACTTTGGGGAAGATTTTAGTCCAGAGCCCTATATCCATGAAGAAGCGGAGTACGCTAAAAATCATAAATGGTACAAAACGGCACGTCAAATTTGCATTAATGATGTTTACGCATTTGACCCTAACGCAGTCGTGTCTCTTGATATGTTTTATGGTATTATAGAACGCAACTTCAGACAACCCGAAGAAGGTTTAGGTTATGATGATAGCCCATCTGCCCACATGTGGCGCACAATTATTTTTCCAAATAACTTCTTATAAGTTTTAACCATTCATTAATTTTAACTAGAGATACTTATTCTAACCAATTACCATTTTTATTTAAAATAATTTCCTCAGACCATAATTTATAATAAATGACGGTTCTTTTATTTTTACAAACCTATAAATATTTTGCCATTGAACTTTAAAACTTGGATGTTATTGTAATAGCGTTACAGGCAACTTAAAAGGGGGGTAATACTTAAATGGCAGATATCGTTTTTGGTTTTGGGACTTCTCATAGTCCATTGCTTTCTACACCCCCAAATAAGTGGCATTTGCGGGTTGAGGCTGACAAAAAAAATCCTTCACTGGAATACCGTGGAAAATCATACGTATTTGATGAACTTGTTAAACTTCGTGCAAAAGAAAGCCTTGATTATCAATCTTCACTTCCAGTGCGAGCGGAAAGGCATGATGCTAGTCAGTTATCAATAGTGAAATTATCTGAACATTTAGAAAAAGTTGATCCAGATGTTCTTATTATAATTGGCAATGATCAACGGGAAGTTTTTGAAGAAAATAATACACCGGCCATAAGTATGATTTATGGTGAAAATGTTAATCATTTGTCAATACCTCCAGAGCGTCTAGCTAATATGCCTCCTGGCATAGCAATTGCAGCAAAAGGGTGTAGCGCAGAACAGGATATCAGCTATCCAATTGATAGTGATCTATCAACTCACATTATATCATCATTAACAAAGGATCATTTTGATCTGTGTGCGATGAAATCTTTACCTGACGGGCCAAGGGGTCCACGCGGTATGTCTCATGCTTACGGATTTATATATCGACGTATAATGAAAAAACCTATTCCGGCGGTACATGTGTGTCTTAACACTTTTTACCAGCCAAACCAGCCAACCGCATCTCGTTGCGTGGCGCTAGGGAAGGCTATTGGCCGTGCTGTGAATAATTATAATAGGAACTTAAGGGTAGCTGTTTGTGGGTCGGGGGGATTGAGCCATTTTGTTATTGATGAAGAATTTGACCAACGTGTTAACCAGGGACTTAAAACCCTCGACATGAATTTACTTGCATCCTTGCCGGAAGAGTATTTTATTTCGGGTACATCAGAAATTAAAAATTGGATCACCACTGCTGCAATCGTAAATGAAGGTGGTTTAAAAAATAGTATGCTTGACTATATTCCTTGCTATCGCTCTGAGGCGGGTACTGGCAATGCTATGGGCTTTATGACGTGGGTGTAGTTTAATACTCTCAAAGGATTGATTTATATGAATTTTGTAATTACAATTTAGATCCAGATACTATTAGTCTTTGACATTTGAGCTAGTTATTTATCCAAATAGAATCTCATGAAACATTCTGCCTGGCATTAAGGTGAATGCACCAGCAACCATAAGCGCTCCAAAGTATACTCCTATCATTGAATATATATGAGCATTCTTATGTTTTTCCAATCTAGTTTTCTTGAATAACCTGATGCTATAAATTGAATAAATTAAGTTGCCGATTGTAAAAGGAATTAAGAGATGTATCCAAGAATACCACCCGGGATTAAATACTGTGTCTGTCATTGGGGACGTAATGAATAGCCCTGTCAAGGAAACAATCAGTAAACAAAAAACCCAAACGCGTCCAATGAACCTGTGCTGCTTCGTTCCTTTTTTTGTGAAGAAAATATATAAACCAACGGGGACTGCTGCTAATGCAAAAAAAGCATGTGCGTATATTATTGTCATGGTTACAAGACTATTTGAACTATTTTATATGTATCAAGGACAAAGGATGCAGCTTCGAACTTAGGAATACCAAAAGCCTTCGCATTATTAGAGAACCCATATTGTTCTTTAGGTATACCTAAAAAGTTAGTATCAAGCTTCTCATTTTCATTTTCGTCAATATATACCCCAATTGCGTAGGTACCAGGAGGGATTGCAAAAGAACCTCTATAAGTGCCTTTGTTAATTTTTTTTATAACACCCGCCTCTATTCCAGGTTGCGAACCAGGTTTGTCGCCTCGATCTGATTCGAAGACTTTCTTAGAATTATAAATTGCCAAATGAAGTATGCCTTCTTCGGTGACCCCTTGGATTTCAACGTCTAAGGTAGCTGCCCTTAATTGAAAAGAACATAAAATAAATAAAAGGCAATAAAAATATTTCATCATTATATTTACAAATCTCGTTATTATGTTTACTAAGTTAACTAAGCAATACAGGGAATTGTTTACTAAGTAAACATAATATTATATGGGCTATCACAAAAAAAGTCTGAAAAAGAGACTTGTTGAAATCGCGTGGGAAATTTGCGTCGTAGAGCCTTGGCAGAAAGTTAATATGCGAAGGGTTGCGCAGAAAGCTAGAGTCTCGAATACTGCCTTTTATAGACATTTCAAAAACAAAAACGATCTCAAAGCTGAAGTGATACGTAAAGGTTTTCAAATGGTATACGAAGGCATGAAGGATTTAAATATAAATGGTAATTTTGCGGCTTACGGGGCGCATTACGTAAGGTTTGGGATGGAGTTCCCGCATATTTATGATTTGATGTATGGAAATACTGATATCGACATGTCCCAGTACCCAGATATAGAAGTTGTATCAAATGCATCCTTTAGCGGAATAGTTGAGGGGGTGAAATTTTTTATGCCTAACAACTCTGAAAATGAAATAATGATAAAAGCATACAATATTTGGGCATCTGTTCATGGGTTAGTTGGGATTTTGAGGCGTTCGGATTGGCAGGGGAATAGAACTGAAACCCTCGAATGGATTGAGAATAATTTGGAAGAGTATTTGGAGAAAACAACTTTTGGTTGATAAACGTTACAAAGTTTTAATTCCTATTTTCCAGATATCAATAGAACCAAGCATCTATCGAAAATGAAGCTACTAATATATAGTGTTAGAGTTACAAAAAAGTTACAAAATAGTATAGTTACAAAATAGTATAGTTACAAAATAGGATATAGAGGGTTGGAAACTATTGATTTAAAATCGTATTTTAACAACACCATTATTTAGTGAGCGTAAATATAGTATAAATGTTGCAATAATTATCATTGAAAATGATTTTTGGTTAAGAAATTTCTAATTCATTCTAAAAATCAA
>Ga0233433_10001749_pt1 | contig 20083 bp, 17 predicted proteins | sample SI_122_August201_5_FD_179868 | JGI IMG/M metagenome (GOLD analysis project Ga0233433, IMG submission 179868) | Seawater microbial communities from Saanich Inlet, British Columbia, Canada - SI_122_August2016_100_MG | ecosystem: Environmental > Aquatic > Marine > Inlet | place: Canada: British...
GGTGACTATTTCCGGACTACTGATTGCCCCTATGGTATGAGACATCACTAGCGCAGTAACCCGCTGTGGATTAGCTAAGGCAAAGTTAATACCTGTCCAACCACCCATCGACTGGCAAACCAGCGTCGCCTTATCGATACCCGCATGGTCGAGAATAACCTTCAGGTCATCTGCAAAATATTGCGTATTAAACTCATCTTCAGCAAAATTGGATCGACCAAAGCCTCTGTGGTCGAAAACGAGGGTCGTGTAATTCTGACTGAAGTATGGCACCTGTTGATACCAACTCGCACTGTTTCCACCTGCTCCATGCGCAAAAACCAGCGCAGGACCCTGACCCACTACTTCATAATATAGATCTACCCCATCAGCTGTTTTAACTTGCATTTTGCCTTTCTCCTCTTGTAGCAGCATTCTGACAGTCTCATACAGGCTCTGTTACTGTTTCCCCCGTCCCTGACCTAGTCACCACTGATAACGGCCTTTGGCTTTCAGGTGAGCTGTCACTAGCTTCTGACATTAGCGGCATTACACGGTAAACTCGATCAAAACAGGATTAAATCGTTTGCAGGGAACAACAGCAATTAATTTCTTTAAAGAATGGCGCGGACTGATCATTTTCATTGTCATCATGGTCTTGTTTAGATCAGCTATCGCCGATTGGAACCAGGTACCATCGGGCTCGATGAAACCGACTATTCTAGAAGGCGACCGAGTCGTGGTTAATAAACTCGCCTATGATCTAAAAATCCCCTTCACCACCCTCCATGTTAGCCAGTGGAGTAACCCAACCCATGGTGAAATCGTTACGTTCTATTCTCCCGATGACGATAAGCTCCTTATCAAACGAGTGATCGGCGTGCCCGGCGATATTGTCGCAATGCGAAACAATCAATTATTTATCAACCATCAACCCGCCAGTTATTCCCGACTTGGTGAAGAAATAGTCAATCAACTGGATGCAGTACAAAGAAGAAAACACCATTTCTTCTACGAATCAGTCGGTGAAATTCGTTATCCGGTGATGCTCAAGCCATCAGGGCCTAATGAATACAACAGTTTTGGTCCTCTCAAGGTTCCTAAAGACCAATATTTAATGCTCGGTGATAACCGCGATAATAGTCGTGACTCCAGAAAAATCGGCCTGATTAGCCGCGACCAGATAACCGGAAGAGCCCATACCATTGCTTTTTCGATAGACTACGATCGCTACTACTTCCCCAGAAAAGATCGCTTCTTAAGAGAACTTAATTAATTTCATCCTTGGAGGAGGATTCAGTCGGGGCTTTTTCAAGCAAACTCGACTTCCTGGGTCGCCTGAAAAAGCTAACCACCGGGCTGAATATCAAACCAGTCAGGATTAACAGGACAACAAACAACAGTGAGTAAATGAATAGTACTTTGATTACCTCGATGTCTACGTCAAAAAACTCGATGGCAACCCAGATAAAGGCACTGGCAAAAAAAACTGTAGATAGTAATCTAGTCACTGTTATCTCCTGCCCTGCCCCTCACGCTCGCCCAATCACTTCGCGAAGGACCGAGCTTTAAAGCACACTCCCAGACCTGAAATAGCATGGCCTTGGCAAGGATTGATCACTCCGTGTTACCGCCGCGGGGATCTCAAGCTCACTTGATCGACAGTAATTGAACCTCAAATATCAATAATGCGCTAGGTGGGATATTACCTCTTCCGGCTGGACCATAGGCAAGCTTAGAAGGTACAAATAATCTAGCCTTGCCACCGACTTTCATTCGCTGCAAGCCTTCAGTCCAACCCGGTATCACCTGTTGAAGGCCAAATTCAGCCGGCTCATCTCGAGCCAGTGAACTGTCAAAAACAGACCCATCGAGAAGCTTCCCCTCATAGTGAACCACCACTGTATCGGATAGCCTGGGCGATTTCCCCTGACCTTCTTCAAGCACTTCCATTTGCAATCCGCTGACTGTTGTATGCACGCCTTCCCTGGCACCATTTTCTGCTAGAAAGGCAATTTCAGCATCGATATTTCGCTGCCCCATGTTTTCTGTCATTTCCTGTTCGGCAACTTGAATTGCTTCCTGCCTTTGCTTGATTATATCGATAACAGCCGTTTGCTGCTCCGAACTCATAGCGGGTTGCACCTCGGCCAACGAGTCTTTCATCCCATCTAACAAGGCCTGCAAATCAACGTCTTCATTACCGCCCTGCTTCAGCATGTTACCGAAGGAATAACCGAAGAAATAACCTCGCTGGGAAACAAGGCCTTCATCAATCGTCTCCGCTTCAACCGGCTCATTTGATTCCGCTAGAACCGTTGAATAAGTGAATGTGAATAGGATTAGTAACAGATACTTTTTCATGGAGTGGATTCCGAAAATAAAAGACCTATTATGCCACACAAACTAAATCTGAATAGAATCAGATTCTGCTTTATACCAAATTTCGCTGTTTTATTGTCACAGTCAGGTTAATTTCAGTTTTGTCTACTTGCTATAGCCACTTGATTCCAAATTAACATCATCGCAAACTAAAGCAGACAGGACGATTGGGATCAGCAGCAAGCAAGCCCAATTGCACTAGCCAAGGTTAGTCCGGTAACAAGAATTAGATGGGTGCGTCAAATGAAGAACTTTAAACTACCATTATGCACAGTCCTCGCAGGCATGCTTTTCAGCATCAGCGCTGTCGCAAACCTACCCGAAGAGTCAACCCCTAAGCTATTGGAGCTGGCGCCGCTGCCTGAATATAAAGAAACCACTAAAAATATTGTTGCTGCACTCAATCATCGCCATTACATCAGGGCAATACTTGACGATGACATATCGGAGCTTATCTTCAGTAGTTATTTAAGTGACATTGATCCCAGCAAGAGCTATCTGCTTGCGGAGGATATCAAGAGTTTTTCAAGGTTCCGTCTCGAATTAGACAATGCCCTCAGACGGGGTGATATAGAGCCCGCGTTTATTATTTTTAATCTCTACCAAGAGAAAGTAATCCTTCGCCTTGAAAAGATAATCGCTCTGCTCGAGACTGGTACGGATCAATTTAATTTTGATGAGGATGAAACACTCGAGCTTGATCGCAAAGAGGCAGCCTGGGCTGCATCCGAGTCAGAACTTGACGATCTCTGGCGCCGGCGAATTAAGAATGACGTATTAAACTTGCGTCTGGCTAAAAAAGAATCGCAGTCCATTTCAGAACTATTGTTAAAACGTTATAAGAATCGGCTCAAGCGAACGCGACAGATTCGCAGCGAGGATGTCTACCAGCTTTTCATGAATGCCTTCACTAAAACCTATGACCCTCATACACAGTACTTTTCGCCAACCACCTCTGAGAACTTCAATATCAATATGAGTCTCTCACTGGAAGGAATTGGCGCAGTTCTTGAGGTAGAAGATGAGTACACCAAGGTGGTTTCTCTGGTGCCCGCTGGACCGGCTGATAAAGCCAAGCAGTTACAGCCCAATGATTTTATTACCAGTGTTGGCCAGGGCCTGGAAGGAGAAATGGTCAATGTGATCGGCTGGCGATTAGATGATGTTGTGCAGTTAATTCGAGGCAAGAAGGACACCATTGTCAGATTAGAAATCCTTTCCTCCAACGCTGCCGACAGCAGCCTCGGCAGAATAATTCAGATCACCCGCAACAAAGTTAACCTCGAAGAGCAATCAGCTCAGTCCGAAATCATCGAAATCGAAGAGGCTGGAAAAACAAAACGCATTGGAGTCATTGATATCCCTACATTTTATATCGATTTCCAGGCTCTCCAGAACGGTGACCCATTTTATAGGAGCACTACCAGGGATGTCAGGAACCTGTTGCTTGACCTCCAGGACCAGCATGTAGATGCCGTCGTCATCGACCTTCGCAATAATGGTGGAGGCTCTCTCCAGGAAGCCAAAACCTTAACCGGATTATTCATTGATCGAGGCCCGACGGTTCAAATACGCAGCAAGGCAGATAGGGTCGACATATTGAGCGATCGAGATATCCGTATTACCTACGAAGGGCCACTAGCCGTCCTGGTCAATCGGTTAAGCGCCTCGGCTTCAGAAATATTTGCAGGCGCTATCCAGGACTACAATCGCGGTTTGGTAATGGGCACGCAGACTTTTGGCAAGGGTACCGTGCAGTCATTGCAAGCCCTCAATAAAGGTCAACTAAAAATGACCCAGGCAAAATTTTATCGCATCACCGGTGAGTCCACACAGCACAAAGGTATCATTCCAGACATACTATATCCGTCGAGCTATGATCCCGAATCCATCGGTGAAAGCACCCTCGAACGACCGCTGCCCTGGGACAAAATCAAAGCTGCTAAATTTCGGCTAAAATCCTCACAGGACTCGATTCTCTCGGAATTGCAGCAAAGGCACCTGGAAAGAACGACCCACGACCCGGATTTCATTTATCTCACCGATGCATTCAAGTACAGGAAGGCGCGCAGTGAATTAACCTCTATCTCCCTGAATGAAACCGCAAGAAGAGCACAACAAGCTGAATCCAAAGCTTTCTGGCTTGACCTAACCAATACAAAGCGAGTCGCCCAGGGACTACCCGAGATTGCTTCCCTCGATGAACTCGATACGCCGAGTGTCGACCAGGCCGAGGCAGATAATCCTGCCCCCAGCGATGAAACGAGTAGCCCGGCCTCGGTTAAGCAACCCCTTGACCAGGCAAACGCTCTGGAGCAGGTGAATCTAGTTGATGTCAGCATTACCACCGAGCCGGCAATATTGCCCAGCAAGGATAATTCCAAGCCAGCTGAAGACGATGAAGTTGATGCTTACCTGGTTGAAACAGGCCATATACTCATCGATTACATTTCGCTCATGATCCCTCAGGACGAAAAGCAAGCTGCTCGCAGCCCTATTTGATAAACACTCGATCCCTTTTAGATTAGCCTGCAGGCTTCAAATAATGCTAACGACTTGCTCAAGGTTTTTTTTGGGCAGTTCAGGAACCATCGCTGATTCAGCTGGATAGCCAACTACTAAACGAAGAAAAAGCTTTTCCTGTTTGGGTCGAGATAACAGACCGTTAAGAAACTTCATAGGACTAGGCGTATGCGTTAAACAGACTAACCCGATATTATGAATAGCCGAAATCAGAAATCCGGTCGCCAGACCAACAGATTCAGACGCATAGTAATGCTTTATGCGTGTGTTGTTTTCATCGTAATGATGGCGTTCCTGAAAAATGGCAATCAGATAAGGCGTTAGCTCGAGAAATGGTTTATTTGCATCAGTGCCGATCGCCTGCAATGCCCGTAACCAGTCCAGCGGTGCCCGACCCGAATAAAATTCTTGCTCTTCTTTTTCCGCGGCCACCCTGATGTGGTGCTTCATCGCTTGATCTTTAACGACCACGAAATGCCAGGGCTGCCAGTAGCCCAACCTGGGCTACTGGCAGCCGCACGCAGACAATCGAGTATGACCTTCTCTGCTGGGCGACGGTTAGAAAAGTCCCTGACGGTACGACGTCGTTGCAGCATGTCAGCGAATGAGCTGGCTCGCGCTAGCATGGGTTCAATCGAATTTTCAATGTACGAAAATTTATTTATTTGACCACCTTACTGCTCCCGACCAGTTTAAAACTGAGTCTACTGACGGTGCTACTGATGATCCAGCGGTTCGTGCGTGATTCTCTGGATTCGGTTAGCATAGTCCAGAGCCCTAACCTAACGTAACCTGTATTAACAGAAGTGATGAGCACGCCTAGACTAATTTTCATTATTGCCGGTTTAACCTTTCAGCTAACTCAACTGAATTTTGCCGATCCGGTTTTGTTTAGCCCTGCTCAACCAATGCCATCAGCAGAACTGGATAGCCAGACGATTATTAACAGGATAGCGATTGGCTCATGTGCCGAGGGAGACAAAGATCAAACCATATTTAGTACTATCTTGCAGCAGCACCCCGATATCTTCCTTTTTACAGGTGATAACGTCTATGCAGCTACCGAGCAAGACGACGCCTCGTTACTCAGCCTGAAAAAGGCTTATTATTTGCTGGCCCAGTCGGAGCCCTTTGCCCAGTTACGCCAGCAGGTTCCAATATTGGCGACCTGGGACGACCATGACTATGGCTTGAATGATGCGGGTGGAAACTGGCCCCATAAGACGCTATCAGAAAGCTTATTCGAGTACGTCTGGGCTATCCCTCCAGAGGCCCCAGTGAGACATCGCCAAGGTGTTTATCAAAGTAAAATCATCGGCCCGAAAAACCATCAAGTTCAGGTCATTCTCCTCGATACCCGGTTTTTCAGAACCCCACTGACGGTTCTGCCAGAGCCTGACTATCATGGGCCCTACCAGGCCTCGTTGGATCCGGAGCAGACGCTTCTAGGAGAGCAGCAGTGGGCTTGGCTGGCGTTACAACTAGCTATTCCTGCCCAGGTACGAATCATCGTCTCATCAATTCAGATTCTCGCTGAAGGCCACCACTGGGAAGCATGGCAGTTACTACCCAAGGAGAGATCTCGTCTTTTTGAGCTACTTCGACATAACCAATCCAATAATGTCATCCTGGTTAGTGGAGACAGGCATTTAGCAGCGCTGTACCGGGATGACTCGAGCCTTGAAACTCCTCTTTGGGAATTGACCAGCTCTTCTCTGAATGTACCTCTCAGTGGCTTCAAAACGGATATTCAAACCGAGCCCGGTCCTAAACGCATCGGTTTACCTTTTTATGATGCGAATTTTGCCCTGCTTGAAATCAACTGGGAGCATGCAACACTGGATCTGCAGATTCGCAATATAGCCAATGAGACTGTCAGGCAAGCGCAGGTGAAACTGAAACTACCCGGCATCGCGCCGCTATAAACGCAGGTGATGTGCATGACCCGGAAAAAAAACCCGATTTTTACCAAAGGTCAGATAAGCCATGCCTGGTTATCCAATATTCTCAGTGAATCCGTCACCATACGACAAATACAACCGCTGGCGGCTGGCTACGTCTCTGATGTATACAGGATTCACCTTCAAGCCACTGATCTAGCAAATAAAACCACAAGCGTTATCGTCAAAACTGCTTCGCTGGAGCCGGCAAAACGCATGATCGCCTCCCAATTCAAGAGTTATCAGCGAGAATACCAATTCTATCGCGACATCGCGCCGGAACTGGATCTGAGCACGCCTGAGTGTTACTACAAACACTTTCACGAACAACCACTCTCGTTCTGCCTGGTTCTTGAAGATGTCAGTTCTGCAGACCGCTACCCTGACACCAGAGCCTCTGCCCAGACCATCGATGAAACCATAGTCAAACAGATGGCTGGATTGCACCAGAGCCACTGGAATCTTCCCTCGGGATTGCCAACTTTTATAGACAACCTTGACCAGATAGGCGCCAGTTACAGGGCTGTCTTCGATCGACACAAGAGCATTGCCCATGGTTGCCTAGGTGACTTTGCCTGGGAAGTGGTCAGGGACTACATTCACCACGGATTTAAGGTCCAGCAACCGTACCCGTCTACCCTTATCCATGTTGATATTAAACCGGACAATTTTTCCCTGAAAAACGATCTGACCCTGTTTGACTGGGGCGACTATTGTTTCGGTCCGCCTACATTTGATTTGGCCAATTTTATGATAAACACCCCCAACAGCCATCAAGCCTGCCAACGGCATGACCTGCATTTAATGGCTATTTATCATAAAACCCTGCTTGAGCTCGGAGTCCTCAACTATAGCCTCAGAGAGTTCCACCAGGACTTTCAGGATATACTGCCTTTGCTCGCCTTCACGCCTCTGGCCCTGATCAATGCGGCACCCGGAACCTCTAAAACAGATAAACTTCGTCGCATTCTCCAGCAACTGGGCCAGATGATTGAGTGGCATTGCTAGACAAGTCAATTCATCAGCTCTCCAAAATTCATCATTAGACCGATGCCAAAGCATCACCATCCGCGCTTTCATCCCAGCCAAAAACGTTTCAACATTTTTATCATCATAACCTGCGCTTCAAGCCGCCAATTGCGCGTTCCGGATCTGCTCGAACGCCGGCAACAATGCTAGTGGCCAGCAACACTATCCAACAACCTCCGGTAGGAAACCGGATTTCCCACATCATAGATGTCACCCGGAACAGGCCAGCCATAAACCGGCAAGCGATTTACCAGATAACTCATGTAGTGCCCTGGTGCATCGTTATTAAATCCAGAAGCTAGATACTCATCCAGGTAGGCTAAGCTCGATGCTGGTAACAGGTAAATAGGGACTGCTGCAAGATTACTCAATGGCACTGCCGGTTTTTCCACAAAACTGGTTACCCTGAGGTTTTCATCCAGGGTGACAACGCCGCGCCTTTTCTGATCTTCCCTATCTGGATTCTCCCGCACAGCAATATGCGGCCAAGGTCGATCCCGAAAAGCCTTTAATAGGCCTCGCAGAGAAAACCCTATGAGGTTATCTGCTGCCAGCAACAGCAAATCATCATTCAGGTTGAGCTGCTTAATAACGAAAGCCAGGTCGCCAATTGCGCCCAGTCGATTGGCAGGTTCAGTACTGCCATCATTTAGTATATCAACGGACCAGCCAGACTTAACTTGCCAGGCCAGGAACTGGGCATGGTATCGGCTGTTGCTAACCAGGCAAACCGGAAGATCTAAGGGCGCCAATTGCTCCATTAGAGTATCAAGCAGAACCTGACTGCCCAGTGGCACTAATGCTTTGGGCACATCACCAAGCAGGTTCTGCATACGGGTGCCATACCCTGCTGCCAGCACCACACATTTCATGTCATATTCAAGCCATCTGCTGGCCGAGTTTCAAACGCCCATAAACTGGCCCGGTGTTCCGGGAAAAGCGATCCATATTCGCAGTCAACCGCGGCCAGGAGGTCTGCTTTAAACTGTGGATCAATCAAGGCGACAACACAGCCACGAAAGCCCGCTCCGCTGAGCCGCGCACCATAAACCCCCGGCGCATTAATCATTGCTTTATATAAGGCAATCATCTCGGTGGAACCTGTTTCATACTGATGAATTGAACTCTCGCAGGATGCGATCATCAACTTGCCAAAGGCCGCTGCATCATCTAGCTGCCAGGCAGACCTGCCGTTTTTAACGCGCGCACACTCGCTGTAAAAGTGCCTAGCTCGACGCTGGCTTATCGGATCCAGTTGCGACTGCACCCGCCGGAATTCTGTATAGCTGGACCTGCCAATCGGGATCGCAATATTTTTTTCATTAGTAATCAGGTTTCTAATTTCAGCACCAGCGCGCAGACTTTCCTCGACTCTCTGGTTGAATTGATTACTTGCAACCAACGCCTGCCTGATTCCGGAAAAAACAGCCAGAAATACAAAGTCACCCTTAACTGGATGATTTCCAACATGCCCTGTGGCACAATCCAACACGGTAAGGCAGCCAGCTTTACTGTACAGAATAGCACTCTGATCCAGCACACCATTTTTAAGGCCAAGAAAGCCATTTTCAATTTCCCGGTCCAGCTCAATTAAAGCCTCCGGACTCAGAGCAATGCCGTTGATATCTGCCAGGGCAGTAAGATAGCTCAGGCCAATGGCAGCCGAACTGGACAAGCCTGCCTCGGTGACCTCACCACTGACAGAGATGGACAGACCGCGGTTAATGCGATGCTTGGCCTTTAGCGCCCTCAAAGCGCCTCGAGCATAATCAGTCCAATCATAGGCCCTTTCCTGATCAGCTGAGAGATCAAAGCAGGCTTCACCGGGGAACCCCTCACTCCTGATAACAAACCGGCCATCATCTCGCTCCGAGTAGTAAACGCAGATGCCCATTTCAGTTGCAATAGCTGAAACCATCCCGAGCTGATGATCGACATGCGCGCCTAACGGGCAAATTCGATAAGGAGCAAAGATAAATCGGCTATTCCCGTGAGGAACATTGAAGTGGTGATTATGCAACTGTCGCATCTGAGCGTGATGTTCTGCAGAAGGACTATGAAGTAGTCGCATCAGACTTCCAAATCAGCCAATGCTTGCGCCTGCAGGCTCAATTCTGCTGCCTTAAAACTGTGCTCCTGAGTCATCGCCAACTCCGTTCTATTTAGGCAATCGAGTATTAAAGCCGGAAAAAACGGGAAGCCAATCTGGCCGGACACGCTATGCTGCTCTTCACTATCGTCAGTAACAATGTAAACCGTGTTTTCGCGCAACGGCGACACCGCCAGGTCAATGTACTTGCGGCACTCAATAAACCCTTTAGTTCCCAGAATGGTCGTTCTGCCGTCACCCCAGGTCCTTAAACCGTTTGGGGTAAACCAATCCATTCTAAAATAACCAGAACAACCATTGGCGCCCTTCAAGGAAAACTCGCCAAAATCTTCTAGCTCAGGCGTCTGTGGATTTGCAAAATTATCTACTCTCGCCATAATCACATCAGCCGCATGGTTATCGGAATAAGTCAGGAACTGCTCAGCCTGATGACTGCCGATATCACAGAGTATTCCTCCATACTGGTTTTTCTGAAAGAACCAGTCGGGCCTGTTGGCAGGTGAGAGTCGATGTGGTCCCAGGCCCAGCACCTGGACAACCTGGCCAATCACACCATCGTCAATCAATTCTCTTGCGAACTCAGCGGCTTCGTTCTGCAGTCTTTCACTGAAACAGACCGCATACTTCATGCCCGTGTCCTGCACGGCTTTCCTTGCCTCTTGCAGTTGCCGCAGTGAAACAAACGGACACTTATCAGTAAAGTAATCCTTGCCATGTTGCATGACTTCGATACCAATAGGCCCTCGCAGACTTGGCACAGCCGCCGCAGCGACTAACTTGATCTCCTTGGACTGCAAAATTTCGGCAAAATTTGCTACCCGACGAGCCTGCGGATAACGCTCCAACAACTGATTGGCCACCTTGCTATTCGGCTCGTAGACAGCGCTCAGACTTCCGCCAGCAGCGACCAGGTTATCCACCATACCAAAGATATGGCCATGATCTAGGTAGGCTGCAGCAAAAGGGAAAGCACCGTGCTCACAGACCGGCTTTGTTACTCGAGCCACTGGCGCATAATTTAAACCTTCTGACACCTATTGCCTCCTTACTCTTTAGAATTTACTTCTATCGAACCAATAACAAACGCCTGATCTTACCGGTGATCTCTAGAAACTATCGTCCATATCAACAACGCCCGCTGTTCTTACATTTCTTTCAAATGTTGATCCGCTGATTTTATGAGCCAACCTGGTTCTATAGCCCCTGGCACTAATCGGTAAGTTTACCGCCTTACGGGTCCAGCCCGAAAGCAACATTGCATTGGCCAGTTCAACCGAGCGCAATCCATCAGACGTCGGTGATATCAGGGTTTCGCCTCGTAGAATTGCAGCGGCAAAATTCGCCAGTATTGCGCGATGTTGGCCGCCATCGCCCCCTACCGGTAGACGAACCTCGGTAGTAGCCGGTTTTTCAAATGCGGCATTCTCTCGTATTGCCTGAGTAACCGATTTTTCATTTCTGATGCTTGTTATAAAGTCATCCCGGCTATCATAAATAACCAGCCCCTCATCAAAAGCGATTTCTAACCGGTTTATCCCCGGTGCTTCACCGGTTGTGGTCGTAAAGACCCCGGTTGCGCCTTGTTCAAAATTGAGCAGACAGGTCACTTCATCCTCGACTTCCAGATGATGATATTTGCCAAACGAACACTGACTGTAAAGACTTACCGGCAAACCAAACAACCAGCAGATTAAATCGAGTTGGTGGGGGCATTGATTCAACAATACTCCCCCGCCCTCACCTGCCCAGGTGGCCCGCCAGTCACCGCTATCGTAGTAGGCCTGGGTCCTGAACCAGTCGGTTATAGTCCACTGCACCCGCCTGACGGCGCCAAATTCACCGGACTGAATCCAATGCCTGAGCTGTTGATAGGCGGGATGGGTTCTCTGGTTAAACATGGCAGCAAATATCTGCCGCGGATTGTCATGAGCTTTGACAAGACGAAGCGCATCGAGCTTATCAACCGATATTGGTTTTTCGATCATCACATGACAGCCACGCCGTAATGCCTGGCAGCCCAACCGGGTATGATCATAATGTGGCGTTGCGATTAATACAGCATCACAACTTCCAGAAGCGATCAGTTTTGCGCCACTGTCAAAGGCAGTCACCTTATATCTTGCCTGCATTTTTGCGCATCGCTCGGAAACATGATCGGCCACGGCAGTCAGCTCAAAATCGGCAAGACTCGAAACCAGCTTACAATGAACCTGGCCCATATTACCCAACCCAATGATGCCCAGCTTAACCTTGCTCATGACAACCCAAACCTTGCAAGGAATTGATAGCTGGTGGCTAGACAAGCGAAGGGATCTTCCCCATAACAGTTATCCTGTTCTATAAGATAATATTCAATCGGATGTTTAGCTGCTTCAGCAAGAATAGCTTCCCAATTGAGGTTGCCCTGACCGATCGCTGCGAATCGCCTTTTGTTGTCACCATCAAGACAAAAATCCTTCAGGTGCAACAACGGCATAGCACCTCCCGCTTTATTTATCCACTGAACAGGATCTGCCCCACCAGCGACTATCCAATGGGTATCTAATTCCAGGTTAAGATTGATTGACGGCGCTTGTTCGAGCAACTTCTGCAGCCATGGCTTATCGTCGAAGCGCTGAAATTCATGGTGGTGATTATGATAAGAAAAACTGATGCCGGATGCCTGCAGATCGCGTATGACAGGGGCTGCTTCTGAAACAAATTTCGCTAACCCCTGAGGGCTTAAATAGTCCGCAGGCGGGATCATTCCCACCGCAGTATGCTTACAATTTAAGCGCACATGCTCTGCTATGACACGTTGCAAATCATGACGGAAGCGATCCCAGCTGACATGCGTTGCCGCGATATTCAGGCCAGCTTCAGCGCAAAGCTGCTGAACCCGTTCTGCAGGAATAGGCCCGAACGCTGAAACCTGAATACTCTGGTAACCGATATCACGAACTTTGTGCAAAGTAGCCGCTAAGTCTGCTTCATTCTGAGTGAACTTCCTTAGCGTGAACATCTGTACACCCAGAATAGCCATAACTGTTCTCGCCTCTATCCATTCCTATAACGACTACAGATCCAGGTTATCCAAATTAATAGGGATCCGTCTGGCAGACTAGACTGAGCTAATATGGGAATGGAGCACTCCCTGTTCGCCCGGGCAAAGCCTTACTGCATTTGAGTCCGCTATCGTTAATACCACCACTCTTATACCTTTACCCCAGGGTAGATCAAATTCTAACCCCTGGCGCCAATGTGCGCTTCCACAGCATCATAAGCATTCTGTATATCCTTGAATTTAGATTCAGCAGCAGCCACCAATTCCGGGGGTAAGCCCTGTCCTTGGATACGATCGGGATGATATTCCATTGCCAACTTACGATACTTCTTTTTAACCGATTGAATCGATTCGCCCTTCTCGCAACCCAGGGTCTGGTAGTGCACATCCAGGGGGATTTTCTGATCTGAGTACTTTGATTTCAAGTTATTATAAATGGACTCACTTTGAAACAATCGAGCAACACTCAGTAGCAGTGCTTCTTCCGCAGGATGCAGTTCGCCATCGGCATAAGCCAGTAGCAGCAACAATTCCAGCAGCATGGTTAGCATCTCCTGCTGGCCGGAGAATTCCTGGTAAAACTGCTGAGCGTAATCCATGAATTCGGCATCAGAATCTTTTGCCTCATTGAAGATACGTATAGCGATCTGACGCGATCGGTCATCTAAGCGCAGATTATCGCGCATCACCTGTTCTACCAAGGCGATTTCTGCTTCAGTTACCCTGCCATCGGCCTTAGAAAGCTTGCCCAGAAGTGCAAAAGTTGCCGTAAAAAAGACCGCTTGCCGGGATTCAAGCCGGGAAACACCGGCCGCACCCTTGTCAATTGTATGATGACCGAGCATACCTCCCAGGACCATACCCAGCGGGCCGCCCAGCATAAAGCCAACACCGCCACCAAATATTTTACCCATCCAGCTCATGCGATCCCTCCCGGAACCAGGCTTCTACATAACAACCAGTTCAAGCGTCCTCCCCACCCACCAGGCTCAATAAAGTCTCGGTCTGCGCCGTCATCAGAGCTACGTTCGCCCGGCTCTCTACATTAAGGCGAATGACGGGTTCAGTATTGGACTCTCGCAAATTGAAGCGCCAATCCGGGAATTCCATACTGAGCCCATCTGTATGGTCTATGGATACAGCCTGATCATAGAATTCGGCTTCAATAGACGCAATGACCTCCCCTGGCTCCGAGACACGTTTATTGATTTCACCGCTGGCAGGGAATTTGATCATTCGTTCATTCACTAACTCGGCCAGACCCTTTTTATGCTGCAGCATTAAACCCGTCACTAATATCCACGGCACCATTCCACTGTCACAGTAAGCAAAATCCCTGAAATAATGATGCGCACTCATTTCACCCCCATAGACCGCATCTTCAGAGCGCATCCGTTCTTTCATGAAGGCGTGACCTGTCTTGCTCATAACAGCAGTCCCACCCGCTGTTTTACAGATATCAATGGTATTCCAGGTCAAGCGTGGGTCATGCACAATGGCACTCCCCGGCTGAAGCGATAAAAACGCATCAGCAAGTAATCCGACAATATAATAGCCTTCAATAAAACGCGCATTTTCGTCGAAGAAAAAGCATCGATCAAAGTCACCATCCCAGGCCAGGCCCAGATCGGCTTGGTTGTCTCTGATTGCAGCAATCGTTGGTTTACGATTTTCAACCAGCAGGGGATTAGGAACACCATTGGGAAATTCCCCATCAGCCTCATGATGTACCTTAATAAATTCGAACGGCAGTGCGGCCTCAAGCAGATCAATAACGGCACCAGCGCCCCCGTTGCCGGCATTGACGACAATTTTTAAACGTGGTTCAGCTTTAACATCAGGCAGATAAGTTAACAGCCTGTTTATATAATCCTGCCTGTGATCCAGGCTCTCTAATCCACCCCTGGTCTCAGCATCCGAGAAGTCTCCTGCAGCAACCAGTTGCTTGATCTCCTCCAAGCCACTATCGCCACTGATCGGCACCGAGCCGGCCTGCACCAATTTCATGCCATTATAATCTTTCGGGTTATGACTGGCCGTCACCATAATACCGCCATCAGCCTGGAAGTGTTCGGTGGCAAAATAAACCTCTTCCGTACCACACTCACCTAAACTACGTACATTAACACCCGAGGAAATCAGTCCTTCTATCAGCGCCTGGCTCATGTCCGGGCTGGATAGTCGAATATCCCAGCCAACAATCACCGTTCTAGGTGCTAGCCACTGCGCATAAGCTTTACCTATCTTCCAGGCAACATCCGTATTCAATTGGTCAGGAATACGGCCTCTGATGTCATAAGCTTTAAAACAAGATAAATCCACGCTGCAACCCTCTCAAATCAATACTGCCAAATTCTATTTTAACTAAATACCCTCGCATACTAATAGAGTATTGGCCAACGAGACCTAATCAGGGGAAATCACAGTTAATAACCTGCTGCCAGGCCTTCCTGTCTTGGATCCTTGATGCCATAGCGAATGCCATCGACGATATGAATACTGTTGGCATCGCCCAGCGCCCTTCTTTGCACTAGTTTATGGCCCTTATCCTGCAGCCTCTGTATTGTATCCGGACCCAGCCCATAACGCCCGTAATAGATCATATCGGGCTGCCATTGATGATGAAACCGAGGCAAGGACACGGCATCGGCAATACTCATACCATGATCCACCAGATTAACGATAACCTGTAGAACTGTTGTTATGATGGTTGAACCGCCCGGAGAACCGGTTATCAGAAATGGTTTTCCATCAAGCGTCACCAGTGTTGGCGTCATTGAACTCAACATCCGTTTGCCTGGCGCAATCTCATTGGCTTTAGATCCAAGCAAGCCAAACTGATTTGGAGTATCCGCTTTGATGGAAAAATCATCCATCTCGTTGTTCATCAATATCCCGGTGCCGGGCACAACCAGCCGATTGCCGTATCCACTGTTCAGCGTGGTCGTCAAAGATACCATCAGGCCATCTTTATCTATCACTGAGAAATGCGTGGTCTGCTCACTCTCTCGACCGAACTCACCAGCACCAATCAAGTGACTCGGAGTCGCTTTACTGGCACTAAAGCTCTGCATACGCTCGCTGGCATAGTCTTTTGAAGTCAAAGCCTGCACAGGCACATCCCAGAAATCCGGATCACCTAGATGCCTGGCTCTGTCAGCATAACTACGCCGCGCGACCTCGGCCATAAGATGGACCAGCTCAGCGCTACCCCAACTCATTGCCTTAACATCGTATGCCTCAAGCATGTTCAGCATTTGCACAAGTAAAACACCCCCGGATGAAGGCGGACCCATACTCCAGATCTGGTAACCACGATACTCACCCTGCACCGGTTCACGCCAGACTGACCGATACTGCTGTAAATCTCCTTCCGTGATATTGCCACCGCCTGCGCGCATCTCTGAGGCAATCGCAGAGGCTACCCAGCCTTGGTAAAAACCCTCGCGGCCGTCTCTGGAAATAGCCTTTAAAGTTTTCGCCAAGTCGGCTTGCTTCCAGATATCCCCGGGTTGGTAGGCCTTTCCCTTGTTAGTGAACTTGGCTTTTGTTGCCGGGAAATCAGGTGCTCTGGCTAGCATACGCGTGAAACTGTCCGCCATCTGCCAACTCAGAGGGAAACCTTCTTCAGCCAGGACAATAGCGGGTGCTATCACCGTTTTACGATCTAAAATACCGAGCTTAGACTGCAGTTCAAGCAGGCCATCTACCGAACCTGGCGTGCCAGCGGCTTTGTGGGATGCTAGAGAAAGTCCTTCAATAATCTCGCCTTGCGAGTCCAGGTACATATCTCGACCAGCGCTAGCTGGTGCCGTTTCACGATGATCCAGCGACAATACCCGTCCATCCGGCAAACGCACCAGAGCAAAACCGCCGCCACCGATATTACCCGCTGATGGGTAAGTCACGGCGAGGGCAAAGGCGGTAGCCACAGCCGCATCAACGGCATTACCACCCTGGCGTAATATATCAACACCGACCTGACTAGCCTGCTTAGAGGTCGAGGTAACCAGACCGTGCCTGGCCGGCACAGCGCTAGGACTGGCGGCTTCGACGGAAGTGCAAACCAGGGATAACAGAAACACTAATTTAAAATGCATAACACAACCTCAATCGACAATTAACTGGACCCAGGGGATAGAATCAAATCTGTTTTTTACGACCCGCCCAATACGGCGCCCTGACCTGTTTTCTCTGTATCTTTCCCGAAGGTAAGCGCGGTAACTCTTCCACAAAATCAATCGTTCTAGGACATTTAAATCCTGGCAAGTGCTCCTTCACGAAATCAATCAGGTCCGTTGCCATAGCGTCAGTGAGGCTTATCTCAACTTTCAGCATAACTACAGACTTAACCTCCTCTCCCCATTCCTCATTTGGAATACCTACGGTGCAGACATCGGCCACCGCAGGATGGCGCAATAAAACATCATCGGTTTCCTGCGGATAGATGTTAACTCCACCTGAGATAATGGTTTCCGCACTTCTCCCCGTCAGGAATAGATAGCCATCTTTATCCAGGTATCCCATATCACCCAGAGTGAAATAGTCGCCCCGGTAACTACCGGCTGTTTTATCCGCATCTTTGTAATATCTGAAACGAAGTGCGGGTGCTTTAAAGTAAATAGTCCCCACCTCTCCAGCGGGCAGGATATTACCATCATCATCCAAAATACAATTATTTGCCTGTGGTGGTGTCTTGCCCACAGTGCCAGGCTTTTCCAGCCATTCCTGTGGCCCCACAAAAAATCCGCCACCACCCTCGGTAGCAGCATAATATTCATATAGTATCGGACCCAACCAACTCATCATGCTCTGCTTAACGTGAACTGGGCATGGTGCAGCGCCATGCAGGATAAAACGAAGACTGCTTAAATCGTATTGATCCCTGGTCTCGGCGGGTAAGGCCAGCAGCCGATGGAACATGGTTGCCACCATATGGGTATGGGTTATCTTATGTTCGAGTATCAACCTCAGGGTTTCTTGCGGTGACCATTTATCCATGAGCACTGTACCAACCCCGTTAGCAATCGGTGCAATGATATTAAACGCTAACGGTGCAGCATGATAAGCAGGCCCGGTGCACAAAGCCATGTCAGTGGACGCATTCCAGGCAGCAGCGATTGCAACCGCACTAATGGTATCGGCAACCGGTGCTGGTGAAGCCCCCCCTGAAACGGTCAGGCGTTCACGGAAAACCCCTTTTGGACGACCTGTTGTGCCTGAGGTGTAGAGCATCTGTGAACCTATTTCCGGGTTATTGATATTACCCTCTTCCTCGACTGCCAGGAGCTCGTCATAGCTGCTAAAACCTTCCAGCACACCACCGACACTGGCCACCACCTTCAATTGCGCCTGGTTATGCTGCAAAGCTAAGATCGCTGACTCGGCACAGCGGGCATCTGCAATAAAGGCTTTTGCCTCGCAGTTCTCGACAATGTATGAGGCATTATCACCGGTGAGGTGCCAATTAATGGGAGTCACTCTAAAGCCTGCCCGCATACAAGCATAATATACCTCAACAAACTCCGGGCGATTCACAAGCAGCATTGCAACAGCATCATCTGGCTGCAGGCCGGCGCGTCGAAGCGCTCGAGCCAGCTGATTGGCCTTGCGGTTTAAGTCGTCAAAGGTGCGATTGCCCAGGGGAGACAAGATCGCCCAGCGTTCAGCGTTTTCCTGGGCATGAAATGCTAGTGTCATCCCGCTCAAGGCTGCCTGCTGCAAAGATAATTTATCTACCATACCCTGTCTCTTCTATACCATTATCGAGATAATTATTAACATGTTTCACTCATCATGCACAATGCCCACACAGCCATAACCAAAAATTTGCAGTGACCTAATCCACTGACCTGCGTATGATCCAAGCAGACCAAGACATTACTACAAAAAGGAACCTGCATTATGATCGGATACGTAACCATCGGTACAGCTGACATGGAGAAAGCGAAACAGTTCTGGGTCGACCTGTTGGAACCACTAGGCGCTAAACTAATAATGGATATGGGTAGAATCGCCTTCATCGGATCGAATATGGGCCAGCCTATGCTGGCCCTGTGTACACCCTACGACGGCGCCGGTACCCACCCTGGCAACGGTAATATGCTGGCTATCCCTGCCGGCTCCAGAGAAATGGTTGATACCCTCTATGCTCGAGCCATGGAACTGGGCGCCTCAGATGAAGGACCTGCAGGGGAAAGAATGCCAACCTTCTACGGTGGCTATTTTCGAGACTCTGATGGCAACAAGGCGGTGTTTTATCATATGGGATAAACATTGCCGGTTCCTTTTACGTTTCAGCAAGCAATAGGCAATAAAGGATCAATGAATAATTTCCACATCGGATATAGCCTGAAGGCAGCGTTCATCCTTATTGCGGGCATTGTTAACGACGCTTGAGACATCACGCACTGCAAGCGGAGCAGGTAATTCGGGTTGAAGCAGATCCTCAAGGGCCTGTATAGAGGTATCAAGGTCCAGCCAGGTACTAAGATCCGCTGGCAACAGCTGCACAGGCACTCGATGATGAAAACGACGCATTTGCGGTGGTGCCGCTGCAGTGATAATACTGCAACTGAACAGGGGCCCCGCTTGGCCCTGCCAGACATCCCACAATGCTGCTAACAACAATCCTGGTCCGTCTGCAGGCGTAAAGTACATGGCTTGCTTGCGACCCTCTATAGACCTCCATTCAAAGTAACCGCTGACTGGGATAACACAACGACGCCGGGTAAATGGCTCACGGTAAGCACGACTTTTTAACAAGCTTTCGCTTCTGGCGTTGAACATACTGAACTTGGTGGATGGCCCGGCAGACCAGGATGGTACCAGCCACCAGCGCATGTCGACCAAAGACCAATCACCGTCATACCGAAGCACTGGTACCGACTCGGTTGGAGCGACATTCATTTTTGTTGGAATAACGTGATGCTGACCCAAGGCCTCAAGCAGTAATTCCGCCAATGGGTCAGATATCATATTTAATCGACCACACATATTCCTAACTCAACTTTCCTATTTCAATCAAGTCCGTTTCAGACAGCTTCCATTTTGCTGCCTGGACATTCTGTTTTACCT
>Ga0233433_10001755_pt1 | contig 20056 bp, 17 predicted proteins | sample SI_122_August201_5_FD_179868 | JGI IMG/M metagenome (GOLD analysis project Ga0233433, IMG submission 179868) | Seawater microbial communities from Saanich Inlet, British Columbia, Canada - SI_122_August2016_100_MG | ecosystem: Environmental > Aquatic > Marine > Inlet | place: Canada: British...
CCTCATAAGGTTCTGATCGGTTGCTGTTGCAGAGCAGGGTGCTTATGGCACAATGTTAGGGAATTTCCGATCTGAAAGAGAGTTAGGCTATGAAACCATTGGACGGAATCACTGTTCTGGAGTTTTCTACCATGATTACCGCATCTTTTGCTGCGATGATGATGGCTGAGCAGGGAGCAAGAGTGATTAAAGTTGAGCCGATGAATATGGGTGATCCATTACGTTACATTGGCGCTAATAAAGGGGGTATATCGTCCTTGTTTGCAAACTGTAATCGAGGCAAGCAGTCCATGCGAGTCAATTTGAAAGACGAGACAGGCCAGTTACTGATTCGCGAGATGATTCCCGAAGTCGATATCTTTATTCATAACTTTCGCCCAGGAGTGATGGACAAGCTGAATCTAGGTAGCGAGGCACTGCGTGCGTTGAATCCTAAACTGATTTATACCGCGATCTCAGGGTTCGGCAAAGCAGGCCCCCTTGGCCAGGCTCCTGCCTACGATCCTATCATTCAGGCACAGGCGGGTTTGGCTGCAACTCAGGGTAAGGAGGGCGAGCCTGCTTTCTTCAGAACGCTGATCTGCGACAAGATTACGGCCTATACTGCCTGCCAGGCGATAACCTGCGCCTTGTATGTTCGTGAGAAGACAGGGGAAGGACAGCACATTGATCTGTCAATGCTTGATTCGGGTCTGTTTTTTATTTTCCCGGATGGCTTTCAGAACCATACGTTGCTCGATGAAGATCATGAGAGAGGGCCAATGTTGATCGACCTGTTGTATGAACTCAACATGACTAAGGATGGGGCCGTAACCATTTCTGCTGGAACTGAAGAAATGCAGATGAGATCTTTGATTGCCGTGGGCATGGAGCATCTATTAGCGGATGAGCGTTTTAATTCGTTCGAAAAGATGGTTTCGAATCTAGCTGAGTTTAAAGACCTGCTCCGTGATGCTTATCTTCAATACACAACGGATGAGATTATTGCAAAACTAAAAGAGGCAGATGTGCCCTGTGCGCGATGCCTTAGTAAAGACGAGGTATTAACCCAGGAGCAGGTAGTTGCCAATGGTACCGTGGATATTATCGATCACCCGATTATGGGAAAAATGCGGATTATTAAATCACCGGCTCGCTTCGGCGGTGAACGACTATCACCAGCGCGACCCAGTCCTGACCATGGCGAACATACAGATGAAGTATTGAGGGAGTTTTCGTTACCTCAGGAGAGGATAGATCAGCTTCGCAAGGAGGGTGTTGTCGCCTAGCTGGACGAGCGCTTTATTAATTTGAATTTTGCTAACCGTTGATTGCCATGAGGGTCAGCGCGTTAAGTCGCCACAATCCATAGTCTGCATTGTTTCCGGGCATGGCCAGATTCGGGGCGCGTTGAGTTGTACGCTGCTGAGTGTGCAAAAATACAATAGTTAGTTGTGGCACCGAGAGCGGTTGAAGATTAATCATGGCTCGGATTTATTTATATCTGGAAATAAATTACCGCTGGTCTAGCTAGTGCTGGACGTTTTCTGGCGTCGGGCGGTGCTATTTTAGAGCATAGCATCCGGCAAATCCTGTAGTTTAATAAAACAGCAGAATGCAGAACATCTGAAACCTGGCGCTAACGAGCCTGTCCGCACCCCTGTTGATTCCAGTCCAGAATTAACAGGGGGTTGCTGCTAGACGGGCCCTTAGGGCGCACACGTCGGCATGACGGAGAACAAAGCTAGCGCTGTGTCCCTGGAGATATATGGGATATCAATCGGCTTTAATATAATAAATATTATATTCAATAAGTACTTAATAGTTTTATTAAGTAGTACCCTTAGCCACTTTTTACCCTCCGAACTTGACAGCTTCGGAGGAGCAGCATGCTTGATTTTTATTTTTTCCTGTTTATCCAAAACGCCTTGTTACAGATACTTTAAGCGTTTTCGGAAAATGCGGTTTACAATACCATTCTCTCTTGTCTTGCAACTTTTCTTACAAAGGTATTACTTTGTTTGCACATGGACCTTTTTGGCCCTGGCCTACTTCAAACTCTACTTCTTGGCCATCATTCAAAGTTGCATAACCACCACCAGCCTGGATCTCAGAATGATGAACAAATAAATCTTTGCCGCCATCTTCCGGAGCTATAAAACCAAAGCCTTTGTCCGCATTAAACCACTTAACAGTACCTTTACTCATAATATATTCAACTTGTTGTGGTGAACAATAAAATGGCTACCTTTGCTATCACCATCACGAAAGTAACTTCTGAACTTCTTTTCAGCCGGCTATTCTATGTTAAATAGAACTGATTCGCTCAATCTATTGGCCATTTTTTACCAAAAATTGAGAAAATAACCATCAATAACGCCTTTCTTGCAAGTTAATGTGCTTTTTTGCTTCCTGACTAGGCGATATTGGCCGTTTCATTAAAGTTGTAACGCTGACCCTAAACTGAGTTCACGATGACTCGAAAGCCTGATTTTAACCTGCCAACGCGTAGGTTTTTTTGCTGCTGCCACTATCAAGTAGTGTCGAACCTGATAGCTGCGATCCTGGATTTGCTTCATCGTTACCAATCAGGTGGCTCCTAGGCACAGTAATTTAACGAGTCTTTGCTGGAGAAGGTAGTAACACCATTGCTGACGACTCAAGCCAAAACAAGATAGACTGAAGCTTCCCTTGGCAGAAAGAGGCCTTTACTAAATGAAAGGAAAACTGACGCTCGATTATTTTCTGGAATGGATTAGCCTGGCAGTGGCTTGCACTGTGGTTGCCGCGGTTGTCTATACCTTCGGCATTGGCAAACACTACGTGATACCGACAGCTTTGCTGGTAATGGCTATTGTACTAGCGAATATTGGTTATCATGGTTTGCAAAACAGGTTGTGGGCTAGAAGCCTGCTTTTCTGGATTGCGGCGGTCCTATTTGCCCACACTTTTTTTGCCTTGTTCTGGGCCAAAGCACCCAGAGATCTCTTAGGGCAAGGATTTGTCCCCATTTATGGTTGTGTTTGCCTGCTTTTTGGATATTTGGCATTCAGGTATGCTCGATTTGCTTTTGTTGCAAGCGAGGACGGCTAGTCCCATTTTGTCGTCCTGGTTTCCCTTTTTCCTTTTTCAATAAAAGCTTTTGAATAAAAGCTTTGAAATAGGAGCCTTGCTGCAGAAGCTTTGTTAATAACGCTGTCTGGCAATGCTTGCTCCTGAGTGCTTGGCTCGCTAGATAGATCTGGCGTCGTTACAGCAGCCGGCTCTGCGCCAGGACGATCTATAGCGCTGGGGTGGCGGACCAATTGGTGCGATATCTTCCGTTGGGGCGAAGAGTTGGGCTGACACCTTGAATGCTGGTTGTGAGCACCAGACCATTTTTGTTGCAGCTGACGTGCCTATTGCGATTTATGCCAGCCAGCAATGATGGACTCCATATCGGGAACCCTAAAAAATAGTTCGGGCTGGTCTTTTTCTCCCCAGATTGACCAGGCATCACTGAGGTCCCAGTCTTCTTTGACGACCCATTTTTCGTCATCGGCAATGTTGTCCATATCGGAAAAAAACTCAAAGAAGGTGCCGCTAGGATCACGCATGTACCAAAAAATGTTGCCGCCAATCTGGTGCCTGCCAGGCCCGGCTACTTGATACTCTTCACCATGTTCGCGGAGGTAAAGCGTCGCTCCGCGCATGACGGAGTCAAAGTCATCTTGTTCCATTGCGTAGTGATTAAGATAAGGGACTGGTCCGGGTGTGATCAAGAGGTTGTGATGGTCTCGTGAACAACGCAGAAATGTTGCCATTCCTCCGCCAATGCTATCAGAGACTCGAAACCCTAAAGCAATGCACAAGGCTGTTGTTTTTTGCGGTTCTGGGCTACCCATGACCACATGACCTAAGCGTCTTGGGGTTCTGGGTGTCACCTCTGTAATCACCTGGGCTCTTTCTCCGACTCGTTGTCGATTGCCGGGTGTATTCAACAAGCGTCGGGGCATGGCTGGAACGTCGGAAATCGCGGCAGGCTCAAGCTGATATTGCCATTTGTTAACTGGGTCAGTCACATCAAGCTGGCCGTTGGCGTATTGATAGGCAACGCCTAACTGGTCTAGTCTTGCCATGGCGGTGGTGATATCAGACTCATCTTCACAGGCCATTTTAATCGACTTTAGTTGCCTGTAACCGGCCTCTGATATTTTGATCTGGCCTGGGTAGGCTTCGCTGCCCCATCCTTCCTGGTCACCAGTGAATCCTATTTCTTCATAGAAAGCATGCAGTGCCGATGGATCGGGTACACCGACAGTCATTTCCATTAGTCTGTGCAACGCCATAATGCCCTCACGAATCCCTATGCTGAACTGCCAAGTGAAGCCAGTTTTCCTATACCTGTCAACAATTAGTTGCTAGGGGTTAGTGGCCAGGTTATCCATCTCTTGACCAATCGGGGCCAAGCAATGCAGCTATACCACAACGCAGTTTCCACCTGTTCACAAAAAGTGCGCATGGTCATTCATGAAAAAGGTCTGATGGTCGAAGATCACCTTATTGATCTTCAAAAAGGAGAACAGTTCAGCGAGGACTATGTCAGGCTCAATCCTAATGCCGTCGTGCCTACTTTAATCGATGATAACAAGGTGATGATCGAATCGACGCTCATTAACGAATACCTTGATGATGCTTATCCGGAAAAAAACCTTAAACCAGAAAGTGAAGTGGAACGCTATCTAATGCGTTTGATCTGTAAAAAGATTGATGACAGTCTCCATCCCGCCTGCGGTATTGTTACCTATTCCATTGGTATGCGCCCGGGCTTGCTGGCTCGGCCTCAGGCAGAAGTGGAGGCTATGGTTGCAAAAATACCTAATCCAACTCGCCGCGCGACTCGGCGAGCAGTTATTGATTATGGCGTTGCTGCCCCCCAATTTCGTGAAGCTATGCTCTCGTTTCGTGCTTTGTTTGATTTGGCCGAAGCCTTGCTCGAAGAGCGTGAATGGCTTACTGGCTCGACCTTCAGTCTGGCAGATTGTGCGCTGATGCCTTATGTCCTCAGGCTTGACCATCTGCGTCAGGAGGATGAGATTAATTCTCGAGTTAATCTCAGTCGTTGGTACGAGGCGATTCAGCAACGACAGAGTTATTCCAAGGCGGTTACTCAGTGGGCGCCAGCCGGGGCCATAGCCATGTTGAACAAGACAGGACTGGCAACACAAGCTGAAATTGCTGCTGCAATGGAGAACTGAGCTCTGGTTATCTCCGTTGTAATAAAGACTGTGACAACGTCCTTATCAAAAAAGACGATTCGCTAACTCCAGTAGGATCAGGACGTTTTGTTGCTGGTAGCTTACGGATTCCGGATTTTTTAACCCGCTCCTTTAAATAGCTAAGCCTGCATCACCTCAGGTGGTTATTTCTTCAGCTCGGCATAGTCTGTCGCGCTCCCTTTTGTTGGCATGGCTTTCTGCCCAGGAATTTGCGCATGCGTTAATGAAGGGTTTGTATAGACCTTGGTTGACTATTCTAATGCTGATGGGATGGCATTTGTCTCGAGGGCTGCGGTGAATCAATCCGGTGATTGTTTCAGTAAAGTCATGGTGAAGCCATTGAAGCGATTGCATCAAGGCTCTCATGACTAAATACCAGGCGGAATTAGGGCTTGCTGAGAACCTATTAAAAGTACTTTAACTACAAATATTGCAATATATTAGGACATACGACCAAAATATACCTAAATATATGTAGTTTACCTACTATATCTGACATAATGAGGTCACTACTGCGAAAGGTATACTATGAATAGCAATATACTCACAGATATTAGAAACCAGGCGGACAAGCTATCTAAGTCGGAGCGGATGGTGGCAGAGTGGCTGCTTGCCAATGGTCGCCGAGCCGTTGATCAGTCTATCGGTGAGGTCGCGGAAGCGGCCGGTGTCAGTGAGCCAACGGTAATTCGTTTCTGTCGATCAATTGGCTTATCTGGCTTCAGGCAACTCCGAACTCACCTTATCGCCGCTCAGCAGAAACCGCAGAGCTATCTCCATAACGATGTTTCCCGGGATGATGTGGCGGAAGACGCGGCGATGAAAGTGCTGGAGAACTCAATTCATGCATTGGTCGAATTAAGGGAGTCATTGTCTCAAATGCCTTTTGAAACGGCGGTACAATGTTTGCGAGATGCCAGGCTGATTACTTTTGTAGGCCTTGGTGCTTCCGGGTGTGTTGCCAGGGATGCCAATCATAAATTTTTCAGGTTGGGTGTGCCCTGTACTGCAACCTTGGATTCACAGACCATACTGCAGCATGCTGCGGTTGCGACTACAGCGGATGTCTACATAGCGATCTCACATACCGGCAACTGGCCTGAACTGATTAAAGGTATGCAACTCGCGCAGAAGCGGGGCGCGACGGTGATTGCTGTTACAGATCAATCATCAGATCTGGCGCAGACTGCAGACTTGACCTTCCACTGCCATCCTCCTGAGGATACTAATACGTTTACGCCGATGAGTTCGCGTCTCGCACAATTAACAGTTCTGGATGCCATTCAAGTTTGTCTTGCTATCTCGTTGGGAGAAGTTGCTGAAGAAAACCTGCGGCTAACCAAAGATGCGCTTATCTCACACCTGAATAGATAGTAATCTCATGCGATCGACAAAAATTGTTGCCACCCTTGGGCCAGCCAGTGATTCTCTGGTGACGGAACTGATCAGTGCTGGCGTTGATGTATTCCGTTTAAATTTTTCTCATGGTAGTCGTCAAGCGCATTTGGCCAGGATCAGAGCTATTCGTAAGGCTGCCGGGGTCTGTGACCGTAGTGTCGCTATTCTAGCTGACCTGCAGGGCCCGAAAGTTAGAATTCGTGGTTTTAAAGAAGGTTCCATTAACCTGACTATTGGAGATACCTTCAGCCTTGACCCGTCCCTCGGAGCAGATGACGGCGATCAAACTCGAGTCGGTATCACTTACCCTGAACTGGCTGAAGATGTAGATGCCGGTGACAGGCTGGTTTTAGGGGATGGCAATCCACTTCTGGAAGTACGCAGTGTTAGTGATGGCACGACTCAATGTCTGGTTATCATTGGTGGCGTTTTGTCTGCGGGTAAGGGTATTAACCTCGAGGGAGGCGGATTATCCGCTGCTGCGCTGACAGACAAAGATCTCGAGGATTTAAGGTTTTTGGCAACCCAGGATATCGATTATGTGGCTCTGTCGTTTGTACAAAATGCAGCCGATATCCAGCACGCACGGATGCTAATGGCTATGTCGGATAGCCGTGCCGGTTTGATAGCCAAAATAGAAAGAGCAGATGCGGTCAGTTCAGATGAGAATGTAGATGAACTGATTATGGCATCTGATGGAATCATGGTTGCTCGAGGCGACCTCGGCATAGAGATCGGGGATGCAGCGTTAATGGGCATGCAAAAACGACTGATTCAACGGGCGAGGGAATTGAACCGGACCGTCATTACTGCCACCCAGATGATGGAGACTATGGTCAGTAATCCCTATCCAACGCGTGCCGAGGTTATGGACGTAGCCAATGCGGTTCTCGATGGTACCGATGCAGTAATGCTCTCTGCTGAAACGGCAGTGGGCCGATACCCGCTTGAGACGGTGCAGAGAATGGTTAGCGTGATCGAAGGCGCCGAAGCTAGTGCGCAGAGTTTAGAGATGGCGACGTCTCCGTATCGCTGTGAGAGCATCGATGAGTCGATTGCGATGGCGACGATGATCGTCGCTGAGAGACTGGCCAATATCAAGGCAGTCGTTTCATTGACGGCATCAGGGAAAACCCCTCGTCTAATGTCTCGCAGTCGCTCACGCTTACCTATTTATGCTCTGGCGAACAATGAGGCAACCCTGGGGTCGATGGCTATTGTCCGCGGGGTGCATCCCCGGCTGTTTCGTTCCCAGAAAATCGATTACGACAGAGTTAATGAAGCGGCTATTGAGTTCCTTCAGGATCTCGGAACCCTATCCTCTGGAGATCGTGTAGTGCTATCAAAGGGGGATTACCGAGATGTTCAGGGCGGAACCAATACAATGAAAATTCTGGAGGTCGTATGAGCGGCAAAACAAAAATAGGATTAATGGGATTTGGTCAGATAGGACGTCAGCTGTATAAGCTGGCAATGCAGGATGAGCGTTTTGAGATCGTTGCTATTTCTGATATCGGGCGAGCTGAAATTCTGGCGCATCTGTTGACTAAAACCCTCGGTGAGTCGAGCGTGAGACTGGAAGGTAACTACCTGCTCGGTGATGGTCTGCGCACTAGATTGATGACTGCGGACAGCCCGACTGAAATACCATGGGATGTGTTCGATGTTGATGTTGTCATTGATGCAAGCGGTCAGTTCAGAACCAGGGAAGACCTTGAGCCGCATTTAAATAATGGCGTGAAGCGAGTCATTGTAGCAACCTTGCCTGATGGAGAGATTGACCGGGTCATTCTTTATGGTGTTAATAACTGCGCTGCAAGCAGCTCGGACACACTGATTTCTGCCGGGTCTGCCTCGACCACTGCAACAGCGCTGGCTCTAGACACGATTAGAAACAGGTTTGAAATAGCCCATGCGTCGATGACCTCTGTCCACGCTTATACCAGTGATCAAAGCCTGCAGGATTATGCAGGGGCCGACTATCGTTGTAGTCGGTCCGGCGCTGAGAATATTATTCCTAATTTGACGCCTGCGCTGGAATGGCTACAGAAAACGCTACCCTTTTTGACGGGTAAAATGACAGGCTACGCGCTTAATGTGCCGGTTCAGTCTGGCTCCATGCTTGATATCACCGTCAGTCTGGTGGATCAAATTGACGAGGTCGGTGATTTAAAGGATCTTTTCGTTGAATCAGCCAAGGCATCTCCTTCGTTGATCGGCGTCACTAGTGACCCGATTGTGTCATCTGATGTGAAGGGTTGCGATAAATCTCTGCTGGTCGACCTAACCGGATCGATTAAGGCAGGTAAACGAATATTTAAACTGATTGCCTGGCATGAGACGATGGGTCATGCAGCGCGGATACTAGATGTAGCCAGTTTATATCAGGGCCTTGATGCGATTGGAGGCCAACGATGAGAATTGCTATCAATGGCTTTGGCCGGATCGGTAGGGCGGTATTCAGAATTATAGAGTCGATGCCGGATATCGAAGTCGTTGCCATCAACGACCTTTTCGACACCGCAGCACTGCGTTACCAACTCCAGTACGATACGGTGATGGGGCCATTCGAAGGTGGAGTCACTCTCGAGCAGGATGAGATTATCACCCGCCACACCAGAGCCCGCATGTATCAGGAGAGGGATCCTGCTGATTTGCCCTGGGGGAAATTAGGGATTGATGCAGTAGTCGAGAGTACCGGCATCTTCCGCAAACGTGAACAACTGCAAAAACATCTTGATGCAGGTGCAAAACGCGTATTGCTGACCGTTCCATCGGCTGACAAGATCGATTACACCGTGGTACTTGGAGTCAATGACCAAGGTTTGTTACAGGACCACCGTCTCGTCTCAAATGCGAGCTGCACCACTAATTGTTTGGCACCCCTGGTAAAAGTACTGCATCAGGCTTTTGGCTTACGTGAGGGCGTCATCAATACGGTGCATGCTTACACGAATGACCAAAGTTTGGCAGACGTGCCGCATGCTGACTGGCGGCGCAGCCGAGCAGCAGCAGAAAACATTATTCCGACCTCGACAGGAGCGGCTAAAGCGGTTGGAGAGGTGCTGCCTGAGTTGAACGGTAAACTTGATGGAATTGCCTCGAGGGTGCCTGTTCCAGATGGGTCCGTGGTTGACCTTTATGCTGAACTGGAAACATTAACGACGACCTGCGGGCTGAATGAGGCGATTAGATCAGCGGCGGCAACAGATACTTTTAAAGCGGTGTTGCAGTACTCAACAGAGCCAATTGTCTCCTCCGATATTATTGGTAACCCTCACTCATCGATCTTCGATGCGTCCTTTACACAGGTGATCGAGGGCCGTTATGTCAAAGTTCTGAGTTGGTATGACAATGAATGGGGATATGCTAACCGGGTTTGTGACGTACTGGCGCGGTTTGCGGCCTTTAGCAGCTAGCGGCCTTGCCGAAAGAGTTTAGGTTGTTCTTCCCTTGAGGCGAGGGTGCGCAAACTAACTAGCCTGCTGCAAGAAGTCTGAGATTGATTATATAGGACCACCGTCCAGGAACATGGGTCGGCAGAATCGTGTTGTCTGCAGACAATCAACCGGCTTTTTAGTCTTTCCGAAAATGACCCTGTGTCTGCCATAATGTGTCCTGTTTTGAAAACAGGATATAAGGGCGATAGTCGGTAATAGAATGCTGCCCTTGTCCTAAAAAACTAATATTCGGAGGAACCATGGCCGTTAGATTTACAGATCAAGCACCGCGTACGCTGCATTATACCCAGGCCTATAACGACAGTAATTCGGACTGGGAAAAACTCGACCCCGAGCTGGATATGAAAATCTCAGAACAGACTGTTGAAGAGCTGGCGGAAATTTTCAGGACGCCACTGACTGGTACTTACAACTGGGATTATCAGGTCCAGGATGATCGCATCAAGAAGCTTTACAATCTTGGCAAGCAATTAAATTGGAATGCGGATTTTGATATTGATTGGAAGCAAGAAGTCCGGCAATTATCGGAAGACGAAATTGCATTTGTGCATCCCTTTCATGATTACGACGAGTACCTGGCTCTTTCTGCGCAGGCCCAGGAAAACTTTACCAAACACATGCACACCTGGACCATCAGTCAGTTCCTGCACGGCGAGCAAGGTGCTTTGCTGGTCGCCTCGCAATTAATCTCCTGTGCACCTACGTTCAACGCGAAGCTGTACGCCTCGTCGCAGGCGTTTGATGAAGCTCGCCATGTGGAAGTATTTAATAAGTATCTAGACGAAAGGGCGGGCCTGCGATATCCCGTCAACAATGCCTTAAAGAGCTTGTTAGACAAAATCCTTACCGACGAGCGATGGGATTTGAAATTTATTGGCATGCAAATCGTCATCGAGGGCTTGGCATTGTCAGCATTTCAGGCCATTAAAGCCATCACGCCCGACCCATCGCTGAGCGATCTACTCGGATTGGTTATTCGCGACGAATCGCGACACGTGACCTTCGGCGTAAATTATCTGGAAGAATTCATCAAAACGTTAACTGAAGAAGAGAAAAACGAGCGGGCGATGTTTGCCTATGAAGCCTGCCTGATCAGCCGAGAGCGGTTGGTGCCAACTGATGTTTTCGAATATTGGGGCTGGAACCAGGACATGGCGCGAGAACTATTTTTAAAAGGTAACGTATTTGCAGATTTCCGAAAACTATTGTTTACTCGGGTCGTGCCAAACCTAAAGCGGATCGGTTTGCTTACCCCGGAAGCGCGCTTGAAATTTGAAGAAATGGATATACTCCAATACGAAAACATGGCCAATGATGGCGATATCGATTGGGCAGATTTATCGCGTCCGCTGGATATCAAAGGTAGCCCTGAAGCGAGCTCCGGCTAGCTCCGCGAACTGGCTTAAAAACCCGTATGGCAAGGGATGATTCCATTTTCATGCAAGGGAGAGGTAATGGGTAACCAGATCACGGCGAAGGCTGCTAGTGCCGAATGAGCTTGCCTGGCGTTGAATTCTGAAAGTGCCTATTCGTTCACCGGATTCAGGGCCGGCGAAAGTAAGTTGCAAGGCCTGGACATGACTGGCAGTGGTTGTTCAATAGAACAAGATGTTTTCGCCTTAGCTTCCTGTTTCTCCGGGGCGTAGGCAGAAGGTGGTAATGCCAGGTGCCACAGCCATAGCAAAGTCAGAGATGGGGTTTTGACTATCACCTTCAGTTGTGGATTAGCTGGAGGCCCTGATAAGGTCGATATAGGGGGTATGCTGTTTGCCAACCCTAGATCAGGGCCTTACACTCGGAGTCAGACAGCAATCAATATCAGGAGCGGAGAGTTCAATGGCGAGATATCAACTCAACATTAATGGCCGGGACCTTGAAGTCGATGTCGAGGCTCAAATGCCTCTTTTGTGGGTGCTTCGAGATGAACTTGGCCTTATAGGTACGAAATTTGGATGCGGGATTGCACAATGCGGAGCCTGTACCGTTCATGTTGCCGGCAAACCGATTCGAGCCTGTGTTACCCCGGCATCTGCTCTTGTAGGTCAACCGATTCGAACCATTGAAGGCTTGGCTGATGGCACAGAACTACATCCCTTGCAGCAAGCATGGATCGATGTTGATGTCGCCCAATGCGGGTACTGCCAGTCTGGTCAGATAATGTCAGCTGCCGCTCTACTTGCAGAAAAGCCAAGTCCAACCGATGAAGATATAGATGCGGCTATGGTCGACAACTATTGCCGATGTGGTACTTACAACCGCATTCGCAAAGCTATTCATTTGGCTTCTGAAAATACCCCCTCGCAATTTTTTGATGCATCGCAAGGTGGTGGTGATTTTCATGTCAAACAGCGAAGTGAGGGTCAGTCATGAATGATCATGATTTCATGAGTGAATCTGACCGGGACATCGACCTTGTTCGTGCAGTTGAGCTCGAACTAAACGCCCTCGCGGAAACGACTGATCAGGCAGAGCCGTTTTTAATCAAAAAACTGCATCGCCGGGCCTTCCTAAAGCTCAGCGGTGTAGCCGGTAGTAGCCTGGTTCTCGCCTCGGTGCTATCTGGCTATGGTACCGCAGCCAAAGCAGAAGACCTCGGTAGTTTAGTCGGCTCGATTGAGCTTAATGCGTTTATCAAAGTCTCTTCCGAAGGCAAAATTGTTATTTATTCGTCAAACCCGGAAATGGGCCAGGGAATTAAAACCGCCTTGCCGATGATTATTGCAGAGGAAATGGGAGCGAACTGGGAAGATGTTGAAGTCCTGCAGTCTGATGTTGATGAGTCGCGATTTGGTCGGCATAGCGCCGGAGGTTCTACCACGATACCCAGGACATTCGATCAGATGCGAACCATGGGGGCATCAGCGCGCGAGATGTTCATCGGAGCTGCATCAATCTCCATGGAGCTCCCTCGAGATGAACTGCATGCCCAGAACAGTACGGTTTCACATCTTTTTTCAAGCAAGTCACTCACTTTTGGTGAGCTTGCCGCACTCGCTGTTAAACAGCCCTTACCCGATCCGAAGAATCTTATTTTTAAGGACAAGGCAGATTATACGATTATCGGTACCTCGGTAACGGGAGTCGATAACCTTGAAATTGTCAGTGGCCTGGCACTATTCGGTATTGATGTGCGTGTACCCGAGATGCGATATGGCGCCTATCAGAAGTGTCCTGCATTTGGTGGCAAGGTTATAAGTGCAAATCTCGAAGAAGTGAAAAAATTACCGGGTATTACTGACGTTTTTATACTCGAGGGAAATGATAATGTTCGCGAATTATCTTCTGGAGTGGCGTTGGTCGGAACGTCTACCTGGGCGGTTTTTAATGCTAAAAAGCAGCTCAGGATAAACTGGGACGAGTCCTCCGCGTCAAAAGACAGTTGGACCCAGATGGTGTCAAGAGCCAAGCGGCTTCACTCCCAGCCTGGAGAAACCCTGATCGCAGAAACCGGTGACGTTCAGTCCAGTTACAGCAATCCTGATCATCAAACCATTGAAGCTTTTTACGAATACCCGTTCGTTGCTCACTTGTGTATGGAGCCCATGAATTGTACTGCGCATTATAAGGCAGGTCATGATGGAACCCCGGATAATTTAGAACTATGGATTCCGACTCAGGCTCCCACTCGTGCCTATCCCGTTGCCAAGTCGTTATTTGGCCTTGACCAGGCACAAGTCAAAATTCATCAGATGAGATTAGGCGGTAGTTTTGGTCGCAGGGTCTATAGCGAATATATCTGTGAAGTGATAGCTATGTCCAAGCAGGTCGGGGCGCCGGTTAAATTGACTTGGTCGCGGGAAGATGATTTACAGCATGATTTTTATCGCGTCGGAGGCTTTCAATCAGTAAAGGGAAGCATTGATCAGACAGGTAAGATTGTTGCTTTTGAAGATCACTTTATGGGTATGACCTATAAAGGTGGGCGTATCAGTGGCTCTGGCTTTCGTGCGACAGAGTTCCCCATGCTCAATCTGAAAAATACCCGCGCGACCCAGACTATGTTCGATATTCAGACGCCCTGTGGACCCTGGCGTGCTCCGGGAGCCAATACCACAGCATTTGTTATCCAAAGTTTTATTCATGAACTGGCAGTTAAAGCAGGCCGGGATCATCTGGAAGTCTTACTCGAGCTCATGGGCGAACCACGCTGGTTCGATCAGGGTAATGTCCGGTCACTCAATACGGGCCGTGCTGCTGATGTCATTAGCCTTGCTGCCAAGAAAGCTAATTGGGGCAGGAGCCTGCCAAAGGGCCATGGCCTCGGCCTGGCATTCCACTTTAGCCATGCGGCCCATGTGGCCGAAGTCGCAGAGGTTAGTGTTGATGCCAGCAAGAAACTCAAGGTCAACAGGGTAACGGTCGCCGTCGATGTGGGTCCAATTATTAATATGAGTGGAGCAACTGCCCAGGTTGAAGGGGCAGTCATTGATGGTTTGAGTACTATGCTGGGGCAGAAGATAACCATGGAGCAAGGTCGCATCCAACAATCGAATTTTCATGATTACCAGGTGCTTCGTTTACCCAATGCGCCAGAAGTCGATATTTACTTTATTCAAAGTGATTATAGCCCTACAGGATTAGGTGAGCCTGCTTTGCCACCATTGGCCCCGGCGATTGGTAACGCTATTTATGCGGCGACTGGTGAAAGAGTGCGGAAGATGCCGCTAACGGATGAGGGTTATACTATTTAGGTGCAGGCTTGACCGGGTGAGCGCTGTCAACACGCAGGTTTGCTGGCCAGGGGTTTGATTGGTTGTTATTGGGATTCCAGCAAGGCCTCACGAAAAGCAGGATGGGTTTTTTTCAGTGACGATTCGTGCAAGACCCGCTGCGACAGCCGGATGCTCGAATGCACCAATAATAGCCTTGGTATAGCTTGGTCTTGCCTTTAATGCAGTCCAGTAAGCGCTTACATTGGCTCGGTGTTCGGTAAGAAAAACATCCTGCCAATCCACCTCTGCCAGGCGTTCCAAATTGACCATCATGACGACCTCTGCCAAGGTAAATTGCGCACCCAGGATCCAAGGTCCGGTAGAGGCTGCAAAGGTGCTTTCCAGTTCGTCTAGGTGAGCGTGCATGGCATCTCGACTCTTTGCCATCAGATCCACCAGCGCCAGTGTTTTGGGAAGGCCGTCGAGACCACGAAACTTAAAGGCGAGGAACATTAACGGTCGCTGTTTGATCCGATGAAACAAAAGTCCCGCAGCGATCTTCAGATAGCTGATTGAATCGACCATAGCGATGAAGATGGGTAGTGTCAGCTCTGGGATCGCGTTACCGGCGCTTTCACGCATACCAGCGATAGGGTGGTCACCAACCAGTGACAACTGATGTACCCAGTATTGCATGAGTTCTAATTATTCAGGCTCGGTGGGCAAAAGTTCTTTTGCTGCTGAGTCAGCATGCTTAGCAGCAGATACTAACTGCTCGTGCGACACATAAACCGGGTGACCATGATGTACCAGTACGGGTACAAGTGCGCCCGGGTACACGGTGAGATAATGCCGCGAGATATTCTCACAAGAACCTGTCTCGATGAGGTCAACATGATGCGCTTTAAAATCCAGCGCCAATTCTAGAAGGCAGACCCGGGTTTTCTTTGAGCATAGAGAGAAGTTGTTGTGATACAACTCCCATTCCTGGGTGTGGGGTAGCTCGGTATGCGCGTGCAGGCCACCGGTCATGGCCTGGGTCCTGCGCTGACTGTATTCCCAAAGATATCAGCCGATGATACTAATCAGAAGGATCGTAGTAATCATATTTTAGCCTTCCACCACATCAAACTTATCCTGATTTAAGGCTGAGAAATCGCTGCCAGTGTTTTGCAGAGCAATGTTTGTATTGTCGCTTTCAGCTCATTGGGTACGACCAGTTAGCTTTTTACGCGAATCCAGGGAGTGAAAGGTACTTGGTGTCCGTTAACGCCCTATGCTGTCACATAGGATAGGGAAAGTGAATTTCAAATGGATGCCTTGTACAATCTTTGATCAACAATTTCTGAACAATTTCTCAACCCTTTCTCAACAATGGAACGAAATCATGCTTAGACCAAGAATAATTAGCTATAACGAGGTATTGGCCCTGCTGGTTGCTGTGATGATCTTCCCGCTGATTGCTTGTGCTGGCCCGGCATCTGAAAATGGTAGTGTTATTCCCAAACAACTGGTGGATCAGGCTGTGTTACTGCGTGAACGTGCGCTTTTGGACAATCTGTCGGTTGATATTGTCGAGTCCCTGACGACAGAGGTCGGTGCCCGCCGGGTTGGTACCGAGGGTGATAAACGCGCTATTGCCTGGGCCCAGGCCAAGTTCAAGGAGCTGGGCTTCGATCGTGTCTGGACAGAGCCTGTGCCGGTCGAATACGGCTGGATCCGAGGTGATGCCAAAGCGGAAATTGTTTCTCCCTATCCCCACGATATCGTCCTGACTGCGCTCGGCTATAGTGTTGGCACAGCTGGTGATCTGCAGGGAGAGATTGTTGCATTCGACGATTTTGAGGCCCTTGAAGCGGTCCCTGAGGGTAACAGCCTCAAGGGCAAGATTGCCTTTGTCGCCTACAGCATGGCTGACTTTGTACCGAAACCTGGCGATTCGCGAATGGCGGGTTATGGTAAGGGCACACGGGCGCGTACCCGTGGTCATGTGGTCGCAGCAAAAAGAGGTGCGGAAGCTATCATCATCCGTTCGGTGGGTACAGACAATAACCGCTATGCACATACTGGCAGTGGCTATGGTTACGAGGAGGGCGTTAGAAAAATCCCGGCAGCGGCAATTTCACCCCCCGATGCCATACTCATTGAGAATATGCTGCGTCGTGGTGGGCCAGTGGTTTTCAAAATGAATATGACATCGCAAATCACTACATCAATCATGGGGGCCAATGTCATTGGCGAGATAACGGGGCGCTCGGATCCTGAAAACTATGTTGTCCTTGGTGCCCATCTTGATTCCTGGGATGAGGGCACCGGCGCAATTGATGATGGTGCAGGTGTTGGCTCCATGATGGCGGCCGCGGCGATGATTGGGCAGATGCAGCAACGACCCAAACGCAGCATACGCGTGCTTTTGTTTGCTGCTGAGGAAATCGGCCTAATTGGGGTTAGAGAATACTATAAGGCTAATAAAATCAATCTTGACCATCATCTTCTCGGCGCTGAGGTTGATGGCGGTGGCGGTCGGCCGCATACCCTGATCTCTGGAGTAGGTGTAAATGCGCTGCCAGTGGTAAGGGAAATGCATAAGTTGATAGCACCGCTGGGCATTGCCTGGAGTGAGGCTAATGATGCTAAAGGCGCATCAGATATGAGCGTGCTTGGAAGGGCTGGTATGCCAGCACTTAACTTCATGCAGAATTCCAACGATTATTTCGATTATCACCACACACCTAATGATACCTTCGATAAAATTATTCCGGAAGATATGCGCAATTTGACGGCGGCTTATACCACTATCTTTTATCTGGCTTCCGAGATGGAGATTGATTTTCGTCAGTAGTTTCGAGCTGATTATTCGACCAGCGGCATCGGTTTGGAATTGAGACCTCGAAGTGGAAATGGTTCGATCATAGGAGTTCATCTCCGGGTTATGTCTATTAAAGTAATACCCGGCTGAGGCAGTCGTGGTTTTTGTGCTTGCAGGGTGTCGTTATTTGCTGACCAGTTTTGCGGTAGCAGCCGATGAACGGGTGAGACCCCGTTCATCGGCTGGAGATGATGCAGTCACTCATTCAGCTGTGTATATAATTTCACACATCTCGAAATTGTCAGAAACGATCTCTTCAATCAATGAGGTTGCAGCAGACCAAATACTCATCCAGGCTGCACCTGCATAGGCCTCTTCAAGAATCTTGCCGGATTCGGTACTGGTCGGGCTTGCTGCTCGGAGGTGATACGCCTCGTGAACTCCACCGCCGATAGGTTGAAAAACGCCAAGATTGATTGAGTGGCCATTTGACCTTAGTGCTTTTTCAAGTGCAGCAATCTGGGTAACAAACGCCTGAATATTTTCGTTTGTAATTTTCAATCTCCACAAACGTTCAAAGCCGGGCTCTAAGGTATATTCCTTTAACGGCTTAAATATCGCTGAGTATTTGACCTGTCGCAGGGCTGTTAACTCTGGTGAGGGGCTAAAAGGATCGTACTTGTCTGTTGCAGCAACGGCTTCGGTAATTGAGTCAAAGCCATTCCATACAAACATCTGTCCGGGATAGTCGTTACCCGTTTTGGTTACGCATACCCCGGCAACTGAAGAACCAATCGCCTTGAACGGCGCATCATTGTTTTTTAAGGATTTGATGTAAGCCTGAACATCCACGGCTTGAACCATGAGCGTGGTTAATGCCCCATTACCAACGGGCACAGCTTCAAATTGATCGGCAGAGCCAGAGCAGGAAATCACTAACGCCAGAAAAAGAGTTACTACCTTCATGCTTTATCTCCTAGTTTATTAATGAGAATGGAGAATGCTCACGGTATAGTCAAGGATTAATGAAGTCCAGATTAGTTCGGTTTTGGTCAACCGGCTAAAGAGATGGATTATTGGTTTTCGATCTTGCATTAAGCCAATTTCTGCAATTTCGTGGTCTGCTTGATGAGTAATTTTGCAAGGCTATGCAAATGGGTCAAGGCTTCAGTTTTTCTCAGCAATGATTCTCCAGTTCAAATCAGCTATTTTTGCTTTTTCGGCATCGGTCCAGGCTTGTCCTCCCTTTTGAAGTAGATCCAGGGATTCTTCGATCCAAGCTGGCAGAATTCTAATAGCTTCAAGCGCCCTGACGGCTTTGCGAGCCATTAAGATCAGATCGCGCTTTTGCTCGCAGATTGGCCACGCCTCGCTTTTTGATGGTGCCGATAACAGAATTCTAAAACCGGCTCTTTCCAGGGCAGCACAGACGTCAGCGGGATACATCGATTGAGTGGCCGCCAGAGTGGGAAGATAGAGTTTATGCAGGGCCACATGTTCCTCATTAGTCCAGTCGAAATGAGGGGTTAACAAGTATTCGGAGCAAGAATATCGCGCTCCAGATTTCAATACACGATACATTTCCCGGGCATGGGCATCGAGCTCGTTTTTTTTGAAAAACGGCCAGACGGCCTGGATGGAAAAACAACCATCAAAGCTACCAGAGTCGTATTGAAGCGGTTTGTGGTGATCCCCGGTTTTGAAGTGAAGTCGATCACTCATATGACACTCTGCAGCCCATTCGACTGCATTTTCGAGCTGATTCGGGTCGATGTTGTAGCCCGAGACCTGTCCACCGGTAATGGTGGCAAGGTAGTGTGCGATTCTTCCTCTTCCGCACCCCATGTCTAAGAGATGAGACTGTTCAGGCGTAGCAAGATTGAGCGTGTCTAAAAGAGCCTGTTCACACAGCAACTGATTGCCATATAAGCCCTCTTTCTCGTTCAGTTGCGGCGGAATGTAAAGTTTTTCCAGATCAAAGACGGAAAGCATGTTGTTGAGAACTTTGTAGTAGTCTGCGACAGCCTTGGTTTCATCTGCGGTATCAGTTTTCTCGCCTTGCTGCATACGCTGAAAGAAATGATGAGCATCGATACAGGCTTGTTTGTCCTGATCAGACAGTGTCGCCAGGCGCTTGAGTCCAATAAATGCAGTTTTGATCCTGTACCAATTCAAATGCTGAGCCCTTTTATTATTATTTTATCCTGATAAGCGATACTGGAGCGAAAGTCGAAATCAGCACCCTGAAGCAATTGGTTTGACAGTTTACCCGTATTTACCTTATGGCCACAGCATACGCTGATACTTTGCTTTAGGCTTTGCATTGCTTTGGGCTTTGCATTGCTTTGGGCATTGCTTTGGGCATTGCTTTGGGCATTGCTTTGGGCATTGCTTTGGGCATTGCTTTGGGCTTTGCTTTGCTGAGAGGCTTCCGGATATTTTACTCTTACTTCCGGCGCTCATGATGTTCAGGCCCCTGGCCTTTAGGTCAAGCTGGTT
>Ga0233433_10001758_pt1 | contig 20038 bp, 10 predicted proteins | sample SI_122_August201_5_FD_179868 | JGI IMG/M metagenome (GOLD analysis project Ga0233433, IMG submission 179868) | Seawater microbial communities from Saanich Inlet, British Columbia, Canada - SI_122_August2016_100_MG | ecosystem: Environmental > Aquatic > Marine > Inlet | place: Canada: British...
TTAGTATTATCATTATTATCGCGTTTTATAATTTTACCAGTAATTAATGGATACCATTGATAAATAATATTATTGTCTCCATAAAATACCCAATTTTTTTCACATTCTTTATTATAAGGTGTATTAACAGATTTGTAAGATATTATTTTAATAATATTAGTTTCATTTTTATTATTATTATCATTATTATCTTGTGTTTCATTCATATTAATTTCTCCATAACCAATATTTAATTTATGTGTTATAGGATTTTGACACGTTCCTAAAAATGGTATAATAGAAGATGTAGTATCTAAATTACAATAGGGTTTAATATCTTCTATACCAACATAGCGTAAATTATTATTCGTAGGTATATCACAAACACGTATTTGTTTTATATTTAAATCATCATCTAATTCATATATTTTATTTACTGTTACAATTTTACCATCATTAACAGTAAAATCATAATTTCCATTTCTATTTATTTTATAATTAACAAATCTAATATTTACCATATATTTATAGGTGGGGGTTTCATTTTCAGAAAAAGTCTTCATTTTAAAAATACAAGGGTTAGACCCATACATTTCATACTCTGTTCCACATACATCTATATTCGTTTTTAAATCTAAATTTCCTATTTTTTTAATCATATAAGTGTCAGATGATAATTTAGGACAATAAAATTTATAATTAGATAAAAGATTATTATAAGATTGATTAGAATAATTCATTAATCTATTAATGACTTTATAGGTATCAGGATAATTATTATAGTATCCTAAAATACTTAATTCATAATCAAATCCAGTATCATAAACATCTTTATGTATAAATAAGGTATCATTTTTAGGATAGGGTATGTCTTTCCCTAACATACAAAAAACCATTGCCAATTTATTCTTACCTCTTTCTCTATAATATTTACAAATTTCATAAATAGTTTCACTGCGGGTTTGATGATGATTATAACCATTCATCCAGGCAAAAATGGCTTCACCATCTTGACCACTTTTCATATGAGCGTGTCCTAAATTTAAATAGGAATAAAATATTTCTTCTACCCAACCACCTAATTCTATTCTTTTTTTATAGTAGGGGATACTTTCTTGATGTTTTCCAGAGTTAAAATAAGAATTGGCTAAATAAAAATAATAGCGTCCATTAGTAGGTTCTTCTTCTATACCTTGTTTTAAAAGTCTAATATCTCTTTCAAATTTATCACCTTTACACCCACCGTCACCAATATCATTAATCCAAATACTATCACATTTTTCATTTACTGTTCCTTGGGGTAAATCATAATATTCGTGTGTTGGTCCAGAACAAGAAGCATCTATATCTAAACGAATTAAGCGGGTATTATAATAGTTTAATCCACCTCCTTTTTGTATTATCATATAAGCCCCTTGAGTTAATTTTTCTTTATTAAATGTAGGTTCAATTTTAAAAATCATATCGGCATCGAGTAAAAGAGCATATGTGGCTTTTCCTCGTGCTGCTTTTAAAGCAATTGTTCTGTTATAACCAAAATTTTTAAACGGTTCAGTTATTATTTCACCTGGTATATTATGTTTATTAAAAAATGACGTTATTATGTCTTGGGTATTATCTGTTGAACCTGTATCACAAATAACATAAGTATCAATAATAGGTAAAACAGATTCTAATAGACGCGTAATAATTTTAGATTCATTACGCACAATCATATTTAAACATAATGATACTTTGTTTTTATCAATTTGTTTAAAATTAGTATTAGAATTCGTTTCTGTAGTATTATTATTAATAGTATTATCAGTCGTATTAGTAATCTTATCCAAATCTTCTAAATTTAAAGTATCAGTGTTTGTTTCTAATTTTTCAGATATTAATTTCATATTTTGTGTAAATTCATTTGATGGTATTATTAATGATGACATACTTAATTTTATATAAATTTATAAGTTTAATCTAGACGCTATTAGTTTATATAATTTAATTTTATTTTTAAATTTAATATTTTAAATAAATAAGTAAATAATAAAATATTTTATAATAGTAAATAATAAAATAGTTTATAATAGTAAATAATAAAATAATAAATATCAAACTCTTAAATAATATAAAAAATGAATTTAAATAAACAAACAATTACTTATATTTTCATCATTATTTTTATAATAATAACATTCATACATTTATATAAAATAAATAATAAACATAATAATAATAACAATGATAAAGAAAATTTTGCGGATTTAATGGAAGACCAAAATTTACAAGGTTTTTCTGTTTCTATAAATAGTATGGAACAAGTGATGTTTGGTAATACTCCAAACAATAAACTTAGTTTAAAAACATTTATGAATGAAAAAGCAGATAAAACTGAATTATCTAGTTTAAATAATAAAGTAGATGAAAAAGCATCTAAAACTGAAGTAAATAATAAAGTAGATGAAGCTATGCCAGAATTATCAGTTATTTCATATGCAGGTTCAAATCCTCCTACTGGATGGCAACTTTGTGATGGTAAAATTTTACAATTTAATAATGGTACAAATGTAAATCCTTCAATACATACTAAATTTTCTAGTTTGCCTAAAAAAAGAGATACTAATAATAACGAAATGTCTGCTACGCCAGATTTACGTGGGAGATTTATTTTAGGTTCGGCTAAAGATGAAGGTGAAGGATTAACTAATAGAGTTATTCATGATACTGGCGGTGAGGAAACTCATACATTAACTATTGCTGAAATGCCAAGTCATAATCATACAAATAATTTAAAAACAACAATCTCGTCAGGTTCTTGGTCTTCATCAATTTCTTATCAAATATTTCGAGGTCAACAAGTAAATGCATCAAGTGTACCGAATGGAGCAATAAATAATACAGGTGATGATCAACCCCACAACAATATGCCACCTTACTATGTTTTAACCTATATCATAAAACAACCTTCTCCTTAAATAATAAATAATAATTTAAATAAATTACAAAAATTAAAAAATATAATTAAAATATTTTATAATAGTAAATAACAAATTATTAAATAATATAAAAAATGAATTTAAATAAACAAACAATTACTTATATTTTCATAATTATTTTTATAATAATAACATTCATACATTTATATAAAATAAATAATAAACATAATAAAAATGATAAAGAAAATTTTGCGGATTTAAAGGAATCTCAAAATTTACAAGGTTTTGATGTTTATATGAATTCTATGAATCAAGTAAATTTTACAGAAAATAATAAAAATTTAAAAATAATAATTGAAGAAATTATAAATGACAAAGCATCAAAAAATGAATTAAATAGTTTAAATAATAAAGTAGATGAAAAAGCATCTAAAACAGAATTAGATAGTTTAAATAATAAAGTAGATGATACTATGCCAGAATTATCAATTATTTCATACGCAGGTTCAAATCCTCCTACTGGTTGGCAACTTTGTAATGGCACTGCATTAAAATATACGAATGATAATTTTGTATCTAATACTGATGAAAGAATAAGCAGTTTTAATAAAAATTCAACAGGGGACTTAATATTAACACCAGATTTACATGGGAGATTTATTTTAGGTTCGGGTGAAGGTGATGGCTTAACTCAAAGAGACATTCATACTAATGGTGGTGAAGAAACTCATAAATTAACTGTTGCGGAAATGCCAAGTCATAATCATAAACAACATATAGTTAAAGGAAATGATATTAATTGGAATTCACGTTACGGAGGTCCTTATAGTCTTGGGACAGACGATAAAGAGGCTGAGGGATATTATGGTAGTTATACAGAGAGTAAAGGTGGAGACGACCCTCACAACAATATGCCTCCCTACTATGTTTTAACCTATATCATAAAAAAACCTTCTCCTCCTCCTACTTCTTCTTAAATAATAAATAATAATTTAAATAAATAAATAAAAATATATCAAACTATTTTTAAAATTTTTAAAATTTTTTCAACAAATTTTTAATTATAAATAATTAATAATTAATTTAAAGATAAATACAATAATATTAAATAATAAAAAAAATAATAAAAAAAAATAATAAAAAAATTATAATAATTATAAATTTAAACTCAACCCAAAATTTAAACTTAATACTAATTTAAATCTAAATCTAACTATAAATAAAAAATGGATCCTAAACAATTAGAAGTCATTTTTATGGCTACCAGAGAATATTTAAAGAAAAATAAGGTAAAAATTATTATTGGAACACCTTGTTTTGGTGGTATGATACATAATGGTTATTTTCAAAGTATGATTGAATTAGCCGCAAATTTTACAAAACTGAATTTACCCTATGAAGTGATGACCATTGGTAATGAAAGTTTAATTCAACGTGCTCGTAATGGTATTGTGGCGAAGTTTATGAGCGACCCAACATCAACTCATCTTATGTTTATTGATGCTGATATTACATTTAGTTGGATACATATTGTAAAATTGCTTATAAGTGGTAAAGAATTATGTGGCGGGTGTTATCCTAAAAAAGCGTTTAATTGGGATAAAATTAAGCATCAATCTGTTAAAAACCCAAAAATGCATGAAGATGAATTAATGGCTAAATCTCTTGATTATGTATTTAATCCAATTTATCATCAAGAAGGTGAAAATGTGGTTATTAAATTAAATAATGGTATGGCTCAAGTCAAAGATATTGGAACAGGTTTTATGTTGATAAATAAAAGTGTTATTACTAAAATGATGAAAAAATATCCCGAAACTAAATTTATGAATAATGTTGCTGGATATGGTCAAACTAATGCGAATGATTATTTTTATGCGTTGTTTGATTGTTGTATTGATCCAGTAAGCCGTGTATATTTAAGTGAAGATTATTTATTTTGTAAAAGATGGATTGAAATTGGTGGTGAATTATGGGTTGATTTAGGAACTAATTTAAATCATACAGGTATTATTGATTATAAAGGGTGTTTGAGTTCAACCATTGGTGAAGTTGATACAATGAATAAAGACGCTCAAACTTTAGCAAAACAAAGAGACCCTACTAAAAAAATTATGAGTGATGAAGAAAAAGAAGCAATGCGTAAAAAAATTGAAGAACAAGTTAAAGTTGCTAAAGAAAAACAAAATGAAACTGAAAAAGTAAATGAGACTGAAAAAGAAAAAGAAACGAAAGATAATTAATGTTGAATAAATATTTTTTTAAGTTGAATTAATGTTTTTAATATTGAATTAATGTTTTTAATATTGAATTAATGTTTTTTTGTATTTTTATTTTTTCTAGATGATGAATTTTTATTATGTTTTTTTGATTTTTTAATTTTATTTTTATTTCTTCGTGAATTAGAAAATTTATGTTTATATTTTCTTGTTTGTTTATTTTTATTCTTTCTTGTTTTAGATTTTTTAGTAGTGCGAGAACCTCCTTCAGTACCACCGTTGCTGCCGTTGTTGCTGGGGGGACCGCTGTTGCCGTTGCCGCTGCTGTCGGTGTTGCCGCTGCTGCTGCTGCTGCTGCTGTTGTTGTCTGTTTCTGGTGCTCCTTCTTCTGTGTCTCCTTCTTCTGCGGCTTTTGATTCTTCTCCTCCTTCTTCTCCTCCTTCTTCTTCTACTGGTTCTTCTGTTTCTACTGGTTCTTCTTCTTTTGCTTTTGTTCCTTCTGCTCCTTCTGCTTCTCTTGCTTGTTTTTCTGCTGCTGCTGCTGCTGCTGCTTCTTGTTCTGCTTTTGTTGCTTCTTCTTCTAATCTTTTTTCTTCTGCTGCTTCTTTTTCTGCATCTTTCTTTTCTTTTTGTGCTGCTGCGTTTGCTGCTTCTGCTTCTTTTTGTGCTTTATCTGCTTCTGCTTGTGCTGTTTGTGCTGCTTCTGCTGCTGATTCTGCTTCTTTTTTTAATTCTGCTTTGTTTGCATTATTTATTTTGTTTTGTTCTGCTTTGTCTGCTTTTTCTTTTGCTTCCTGTGCTGCTTTTGCTTCCTGTGCTGCTTTTGCTTTTGCTTCCTGTGCTGCTTTTGCTCTTGCCGCTTTTTGTGCTAGTAGTTTCTCTACATTTGTGCCCTTTCCATTTCCTGATTTTCTTGATTTTGTTTTTTCTTCTGCTTTTGCTCTTGCATGTTTTGCTTCTTCTGCTGTGGCTTTTGCTTTGTCTTGTGCTGCATTTGTTATTTTTTTTGCTTCTTCTCTTGCTGCGTTTGTTATTTTTTTTGCTTGTGCTTGTGCTTGTGCTTCTGCGTTTATTGGTGGTTGAACTGGTTGAATTGGTTGTTGAAATGGTTGAATTGGTTGTTGTTGAACTGGTTGAACTGGTTGAACTGGTTGTTGTTGAATTGGTTGAACTGATTGTTGTGGATTTACATTTATTTGTTTTCTTATTTGTTCGACTTCAAACTTTAAACGGGCTTCTTGGGCATTCATATCTTTTATATTAAGTATTTCTTTTAGTTTTTCATATGGTATTAATTTTATTTCAGTTGTATAATTAGGATATAGTACTTGTAATTCTGTTATTATTTTATTTATTTTTTCAGTTGTAGTGTTACCAAAACCTAGAACTCTGCCTCCTTTTTTTATACTTATTTTTCTTATATTTTTTTTATTATGAAGACGTTTAGTTTGTTTTTTAATAGTTTTCATTTTTTAATTATATAATTAATATGAATTAGAAATAATTTTATTTATTTTATTTATTTTATTTATTAATATAATAAAATATATTATTTATTAATACTTAAATTTATTTCTAATTAAATTTGAAATAATTAATTATAATGAAAAATAAAAAAATTAAAAAAGAATGAAATAATAGTTTATTTTTTTTTTGTATTTTTATTATGTTTAATAGTTTTATGTTTATTTTTTTTTTTATTTTTTTGTTTATTATTTTTACTATTTTTATGTATGTTTTTTCTTGATTTTTTAAAATGTGTTTTTTTAGATTTAGATTTTTTATTATTACGAGAACCACCTACTTCTGTGTCTGCTGCTACTGGTTCTACTTCTGCTTTTTCTGCTTCTAGTCTTTCTGCTTCTAGTCTTGCTTCTTCTTCTGCTTTTACTCTTTCTGCTTCTAGTTTTTCCGCTTCTAGTCTTTCCGCTTCTACTCTTTCCGCTTCTAGTCTTTCCGCTTCTAGTCTTGCTTTTTCTTGTATTTTTGCTTCTTCTTCTAGTCTTACTTCTTCTGCTTTTTGTGCTTCTTCTGCTTTTCTTTGTGCTTCTTCTTCTGCTTTTTGTGCTTCTACTCTTTTTGCTTCTTCTGCTTCTTGTTTTAATTTTTGTGCATTATTTAATTTTTGTGCTTCTGCTTTTTGTTTTAATTTTTGTGCATTATTTAAATTTTTTTGTTCTGCTTTTCTTGCTTCTTCTGCTGTTCTTGCTTCTTCTGCTGTTCTTGCCTCTTCTGTTTTTTCTCTGTCTGCTTCTTCTGCTTGTCTTGCTTCTTCTGTTTGTCTTGCTTCTTCTGTTTGTCTTGCTTCTTCTGCTTGTCTTGCTTCTTCTGCTTTTCTTTGTGCTTCTTCTGCTTGTCTTGCTTCTTCTGCTTTCTGTGCTTCTGTTAATAATGTGGTTGTCTCTGTTGTTCCTACAGTTCCCAGAACTGGTGTCCCTGTAGTTCCCTGTCCTGGTGTAATTGTTATTGTTACTGTAGATGGTGTTGTAGGTGATGGTGTTTCTATAGTAGTGGGTATATTTGGTGTGGGTGTATCTATAGTAGTGGGTGTAATTGGTGTGGGTGTATCTAATGGTGTAAGTGTAAGTTTAGGTGTAGGTGCGTTATAATGTGTGTTTGTACCAATACAAATAATATTTAATATTTTTGTAATTAATGATTTAATAATCTCTTCATTTTCATCAATAATTAAGTTTATCTTTTTTCTAATATATTCATCATTTACTAAATTATTTTTACTATGTATAGTTTGTTTATTACCACCAACTTGTGTTTCATTTTTAATATAAAAATAGTAATTTAATTCTGCTTTATTTAATCTAAGTAAGTTTATAAAATGGTTTACATCTTTTTCAAAACATTTTGTTTCTAAATTTTGAAGTTTATTAGTTTGAAGTTTATTAGTTTGAACAAATCTGTAAAAAAAATTTAAATATAATACAATCGCATTTTTTAGATTAGATTTAATAAACGTTTCTTCAACATCAGTTAAAAAATTTTTTATTGTTTTTTTTATAATATATAATCCAGTTAAAACCATTTTCTTTACATTATTAGGATTTTTTTTTAAGAATTTAACTATTTTAGTTAAGGTTTCCTTACTAATATTTGTTGGTGCTTGGTTTGTCCTAATAAATTCTTTAAATTCTGGTATTTGACTAATTAAATAAGCCATTCTTATTAAAAAGATTTTAGGTACTTTCGCAAATATTTTAAAATACCCAAATACTGATAATGCTTCTGGATTTAATGATTGTATTTGTTTTTCTAATTGTGCTTTATATTCTGCGTTTGCTTCACTACCACCTTTTAATTTAGTTAATTTAATAGTTTTATATGTTATTCCTTTTTTTCTAGTTATTGAATTAGTTTTACTATTTTTATAAACTTTTTTACTAGTATGTTTTTTTTTATTTTTACTATTTTTAAAAGTTTTAAATTGTTTTTTAATAGTTTTCATTTTTATTATATAAATGAGTTCTATTGACTACACTTCTTTTAATTTATTTTAATTATTATAATATTAAAATATATTATTTTAATTAAATATATATTATTTATTAATACTTAAATTTATTTCTAATTAAATTGTAAATAAATTAATAAATACTAAAATTAATAAATAATAAAATATAAAATAAATAATAAAATAAATAGTAATTATAGTATAAATACAATTAAATTTATTTATTATAAAGATGAAAGCAGGTTTTTTTAGTTTTAAAGATAGAAAAGATAAAAATAAATATAGTTTAGGAGAACTTGTTAAACATACAAAGAAGAGTGAATCTAAATTAATTCGCAATTATGAAGAAATGAGTAAAGCAACAAGTGACTATGCGAAAGCATTTAAAGATCATTTTGAAAATTTAGAACAACTAGATGACCGTGTTAATTTTAATGGTATGGTATCATTATTTGAAGAAATTATAATGAAAGATACAATTAATTCTGATAAAGTAGATAAATCAACGCCTATATTATTTTCAAATTATAAGATTGAGGGTGATATTTCATCATCTTCATTTCGTACCGAACATTTAGAACGACAACTTTATTATTTATTAGACAAATATAATGAAGAAAAAGATGCCAGTTTTATAAAATATATGTCAATAACTAATGTTACTAAAACATCTTGTAAAATAAATATTATTACTATAGATAATAAAAAATATTCTAAAGAGATAGACCACGAAGAGTTTATATTAGATGAAGATACCTTAAAAAAGATATTACAAGATATTATTTATACAACTAAAAAAAATTTAAAAATTCAAAATAATAATCTTTTTAATAATATGTTTAATAATAACTCTAAATTTAAAACACAAAAAAAAGGAAAAAGCATACTTCATAATAGAAGTAAAAAAAATAGACGTAATACGAAAAACAAAAATAATAATAATAATAAAAATACTAATATTAAAATAAATAAAAATAATGAAAACATAGAAGAAATTAATTTATTAGAAAACAATAATAATAATAATAAAAGATTAAGATTTTTAAATAATAATATTAGAAATGTATTTAGAAAACGTAACGCAATGCCATTATTTAGTATTGAAAAAACACGTTCTCAAAAAGATAGAAATGTGAAAAAAATAGCAAATGAAAAAGCAGCAGCCGAAGCAAAAGCAAGAGAATTACAATACCCACCTAGACAAGAAAACCAAATAGCACAAAAATGTGCTCCTTTACAAAAACAAGAATGTGATCTTGTACCTGAATGTTATTATAATCCAAATTTTTTAAAATGTGTAAAAAATACTAGATATGTACAAGGACAAGCACAAGGACAAGCACAAGGACAAGCACAAGGACAAGCACCAGGACAAGCACCAGGACAAGCACCAGGACAAGCACCAGGACAAGCACCAGGAAGAGCACCAGGAAGAGCACCAGGACAAGCACCAGGACAAATAAATTATCCAATACAACCACCTAATCTTATAGATATACCTACAAATAATAATAATAATAATAATAAAAATAAACCATCTTTAGGTGAAACTAAAATATAATTGATTTATTTTATTTTTTATATTATTTTTTAATTTAATTAATTTTTTCAATATTTATTTTTTAATTATTTTTAAAAATTTAAATTTTTTATTGTATTTATTTAATAAATATATTTATTAATATATAATAGTAATACTTTAATAATTAATTTGTTTATAATTATTAACTAATAAAATAGTAAATAATAAAAAAAAATTTATAATAGAAAATGGATAGTTATTTAAAATTAGCATCAATAAAAGATGATAATCAAAATTGTAATTGTATTACACCTTTTTATATGAATGATATTAGTGGTATTAATCCAAACACAAATCGTAATTATAGTAAAGAAGATAAAGACGCAATGAAAACAGCATTATATCGTGTATCCAACGCAAAAGGTTGTAAATTATCAGTATGTTGTGATCCAAATGACCCTACAACACAACCAGATACTGAATTTACAAAAAATTTTATAAAAAGATTTCCTAAAATTATGCCTTTATACGAACGTAATAATTTAATTTCAATAAAATTATCAACTACAGAAAATGTTAGTGGTTCTGGGTGGACTACCCCTTCTTCTCATATGATTTGTAAATTAACGAAAGCATCCATTGAAGATACAGAAGAGCCAACTATTAAAATTGCCAAAAATTTAGTAAATGATTGTTTTACAAATCAATGTAGTAATTTAGAAACAATTACATTAAATAATTTATTACAAAATTCAAAAGCAGATATGACCTATTCTTATACAGATGACGCAAGAGTTTCACAAGCCATTAGAGAAGGTAATATTAGTTATGTTAAAGAATATATAAAAAAATATAAAGATATTAATTTACCTTTAACAAATAATGATTATAGTAATCGTATGATACATATTGCTAGTGAAAGTAAAAATACAGATATTCTTAGTATGTTAATTGCTCTTAAAGCAAATATAAATATTAAAAATAAATTAAATGAAACACCAATACATTTTGCTGTTAGAAATAATAATATTGATACTATAGATATGTTATTATCCCAAGGAGCAGATTTAAATAGTGCGAACGTAGATGGGGAAATACCACTATTTTATGCTATGAAAACAGGTAATTTAAGAATTGTAAAAATGTTATATAATAATAATTCTCCAATTTTAAGTCTTGATAAAAAAGGTAATAATTTAATACATTACTGTATTAAACACTGCCCTTCATTTAAAAATAATAATGATGATAATAATGATTTAGGCATTGATGATAAAGATAAAAGCAATATAATTAAATTTCTTATAGAAAGAGGTATTGATACAGAACAAGTAAATTTAGATGGATTAACACCATTAGAATTAACTGAAAAAGAAATGAATAGAGAAATCAATAAAGAATGTGCCGAAGGGATAGAAAATGATAATAATGATATCAATGAACATTTTTTTAATATGAAACCAAATAAAAAAGCAGTATCTTTAAGAAATAGAACAATGAAAGATTATACTGAAGAACATAAAGAACTTTTAGAAATACAAACCTTATTATTTAATACTATAATTAGAAATAATCCTAATAAATATAATAACTATATTAGTGTTGATGATATACCAAAAGGTGCTCCTATTGAGGTATTAGATACAGTTTGTGTTGGTAATAATGTCACAGGCAATGAAGATAGTGTTGAATGTGAAAATAAAGGTGGTCAATTAGTTAAAATTAAAAATAGAACGACTAAAATAAAACTTGAATTATTACCTGAAGAAAAATCAGTATTAGATAAAGTAGATGAAAAAGAGTTATATTTTAAAAAACAACAAAAAAAAATACATGTACAAACTATACCCAATAATGTTTCTACATATAATAATTATTTAAGTTCTAGCAAAACGATTAATGTTCCTAATACACAAGGTATTACTTATAACTTAGGTGAAACATCAAATAATGAAATTAATAATACTACAAATAACATTCAATTATCAAATCAAGATGAAACTCAACATAATCAAATAAATGAACAACAATTAGAAGAAGAAGTTATAAACAATGAAACCGAACATACTATAGAAAGTCCAGAACACCCACCAAATTTAGATGAATATGATGATTTTGTTCATAAATGTAAAAGAGATGCTTTACGTAATTCAGAAACGATTGAAATAACACAACCTCAAACTACTAAACCACCCGAAACATTTATACAAAAATATAAAACTGTATTAATTATTATAGGTAGTATTATAACTATTTTACTTATTATAATAATGTCTTATTATATATTTCAATATATGAAAAATTATAAAATGACAATGTAATTTATGTAAAGTATTATTTTTAATATTTTTTCAATATTTTTCAATATAAAAATTATTTATTATTAGTTTAATAATTTAAACTACATAAATTACTTAATTTAATTTAATTTAATTTAATTTAATTTACTTTAATTTTACTTAAATAAAATGTATCATATAAAAACAGAGTCATATCATAGTGAAAATCCGATTTATAAAAAAATAGAAGATGGTGATAATATGTTGTTTGTCCCAGAAGCAAGAGTAGCGAAAGATTATTTTAATACAGGTATTTATGAACGTGGTTATATACAATGGGCATGTGACAATTTTGCTATTGAAGATAAAGAAATTATTGATATTGGAGCACATATTGGTATGTATACTGTAGAATTAGGTAAAAAAGCAAAAAGAATACATAGTTTTGAATGTTCTCCAAAATCTTATAATTATTTATGTTCTAATATTTTATTGCGTCATTTAAGTTATAAAGTATCAACCTATAATGTGGCTTTAAGTGATAAAGAAGGGACCACAAACTATTATATTAGAGACCCTTTAGACGGTGGTGGTAATGGTATATCGGCTTTTGAAAATGATAAAACTATACCAACAATAGATGTTCCAATGAGAACATTAGACTCATTTAATCTTACAAATATTAATTTTATAAAAATAGATGTAGAAGGTCACGAAGAATTTGTTTTAAGAGGAGCAGTAAAAACATTAGAAACTAATAATTATCCTAAAATATTGTTTGAATCATGGTCAGAACGACAAGAACAAAATAATATACCTTCTATACAAATACGTAAAAGTTTATTTGATTTTTTAGAATCATTAGGTTATAAAATAATACAAATACAAGGTGGAACGGATGATATGTTTTTAGCAGAAAAATAGTAATAAATATTTATTATATAAAAAAAAATTGATTTATTATTTTATTATTTTAAACTATTATTTAAAAACATACTTTTTAAAGGTAAAGTTTAAGTTTAAATTTAAATTTAATAAAATGACTGAAAAAAAATTAGGCACATTATCTAATGATGAATTTAAAGAATATTGTTCTAAACCTGATGAATTAATTCTTAAAGATGAAGATACACCTCAAGATATAAGTGATTGGGAAGATTTATATAACGAACTATTTGTAAATCATCCTAATTTATTTCCACTTGAAAAAAAAACATATATAGTAAGATTGCAATTGAAAAAAATTATTGAAAATGATAAACTCAATGAAACAAATAATTATACTATATTTTATACTAAACACGAAAAATTAATTAAAAAAATTATAGCAAATTCAGAAAATTCATTACAAAAATAAATTAACTATACATATGAACGTATTTTTCTATATCGTCAATTTCATCACCTTTTTCTTTTATATCAATAAATAATTGTATTCCTTTTTCAATGTCATCAGTATGTATTTTTTTCTTTGTATCATTTAATTCTTCCTCTGTTGGAATTAAAAGTAATCTTTTAGAATGTGTTTTTTTACAACAAGCAAATAATGTTGTCATATCACCACCAAAATTTGGAAAGATTTTTAAATGTTTTTCTATAATAGGTATCATTTCTTCAACACTAGATAATAAACCCCATTTTTGTTCTTCAACATATTTTTTAAATATTAATGTTAATTCTTCAGCATCATAACCTTTTATTTCAAAATGATGTGTAAAACGTCTGGCTAAACCTTCATTATGTTTTAAAAAATTATCATAAGTAGGTCTTTTATATCCAGCAATAACACATACTAAATCATGACAATGTTCTGATAAATATACATTAATCATATCAATGGCTTCTCTAGCAAAATCTTTTTCAGAATTAGGACTTAATGCATACACTTCATCTAATAATAATACACCTCCTAGTGCACTGTCTAATATTTTACGTGTTTTAGGAGCAGTTTGACCTATATATTCACCAATTAAATCATCGCGTTTTGCACATACAACTTTATCTGTTTTTAAAAATCCTAATTTATTATAGATTTTAGCAATAATATAAGTTAATTGTGTTTTACCAACACCAGGTGGTCCAACAATAACTGTATGTAACATATCAACATTTTTATCATCTAAATTTTGTAAATAATAAATAAGTTGGTCGAATATAATTTTTTTTACTTCTTTCATACCAATCATATTTTTAAGTTCAGTTAATGGTTCAACTAATTTATTTAATTTTTTTAGATTTAAATTATGACGTTTTCTTTTTTTAGGATTATATGTTTTACCAATACGTATAAGGTCATCAATATCTTTAATATCACTTCCTAACCATTCATATTCTAAAGTTTTATCTTCTTCTTCATCATCTTTATTTTTATTACCTTTATTTTTTTGATTTTTATTATATTTATTATGTTTATTACTTTCATTATTAAGTATATCAGTATTAGCAATATTTTCAATTCTATTTATTAATGAACTAAAAAATAAATTATCAAATTCGGTATTTTTAGTATTATCTTTATAACTAGTATCATTGTCATCATAATTATAATAACATTTATTATTTTTTTTATTGTTTTTAGTAGTTATAAAGTTAAAAAGAGTATTTTCTTCTTTATCATCATCATTATCATTGTCATCTTCATTATCATCGTCATCGTCATTGTCATTGTCATTGTCATCTTCATCGTCATTGTCATCTTCATCGTCATTGTTATCGTCATCATTATCAGTAATTTTATTAGCATTTATTTTAATTAAATTAGGATTAAATTTATTCATAATAATAAAATTAATTTTTTGTTTAGGTTTTGGTTCTTCAGGTTCTTCAGGTTCTTCAGGTTCTTCAGGTTCTTCAGGTTCTTCAGGTTCTTCAGATTCTTCAGGTTCTTCAGGTTCTTCTGGGTCTTCTTTATAATATTTATTAAATTGTTCTTCAATATCATAAGGTTCTTCAATTTCTTCTTCAGGTTCTTCATAATATCTATTATATTGTTCTTCTGGGTCTTCAATTTCTTCTTCAGGTTCTTCATAATATCTATTATATTCATCTTCAAGTGTTTTTTTAATATTATTGTCTTCAGTTTCTAAATCATTATAACAAACATCACAGTAAAGTTGATGTTTATATTCAAAACAATACATATAATTTAAATTAATTAAAATATTACATCTATTACAATATTTATTTTTGTCATTTTTGTCTTTTTTATCATTTTTGTCATTGTTGGCTTTTTTATCATACATAGTTTCATCAATAAATCTTTTAGGTGGATTTATTTTACGTCTAGGTTTATTATTGTAATAAGACATTTTACTTAAAATAAAATTATTAAATAATTAAATAATTAATTAAATAAATAAAGTATATTAAATTATTTTAATGTATAGTTTAAATATAATTAATTTCAAATATTCTTATTTATAATTTAATAACTTATATTGTTTTTAAATTAAAAAATAAAATTATTATTATTTAAACTATTATGAATATAAATTAATAATATATTGAATATAAAACTATTTTTACTATAAATATATATATATAAATGTTTAAATAGTTAATAAGTAAATTTAATATTAATACTAGTTTTAATTTATAGAATACTATTACTTTATAAAATAGTATTTAAATTTAATATATTTATACATCTATAAAAATTGATTTTTAAAATTTAGTAAATTAATTAAATTATTAAATTTAGATTAACATTTTTAGTTTAATTTAATTAAAATGCCTGTTGGTAAAAAAACAAAACTTGTAAATAACTTAAAAGATATAAATATTAATTTAGAAAAAGAACAATTAAAACATAACTTAAAAGATAGTTTAAAACAAGAATTTGAAGATAGGTTAAATGAAAAAGAGACTAAAAAAGACGATAAAAAAGACGGTAAAAAAGAGGATGATATAGATAATTTAGACGATAATGATAAATTTAATTATTATAAAAATACATTTAATGTTATAGATTATATTTTATACCAACGTAATACAAATGAATTAGTAAATCATCAACATACATCTTATAAACAATTTATAGATAAAAATTTAGGTGATATTATTCAACAATTTAATACACGAGAATTATATTTTAATTATAATGCTCACGCAAATAAATATAAAACTGAATTACATATTGAATTTCTTAATTTTAATTTAGGAAGACCTACAATACACGAAAATGATGGTAGTTTTAAAGTAATGACACCAGAAGAGGCTAGATTAAGAAATTTAACTTACAGTGCTCCTTTAACATTAAATATTAAATTAACCCGTATTTTAAGAACAAGTAGTAATGCTGATACTTTAGAGATTGATACTATTACAAATGAACCTAAAGAAATATATGACCAAGAAGATATTAAAGAAGAATATTTTAATAATATTAATTTTGGTCGTATTCCAATTATGGTATTAGGTTCAAATTGCGTATTAAACAAAAAAGATAGCACTAAATTAGAGCAAAATAATGAATGCCCTTACGATTTAGGTGGTTATTTTATTATTGGTGGTAATGAAAAAGTTATTATTTCTCAAGAACGCATTGCTGAAAACGATGCTTTTGTATTTAATAATCAAAAAAAAATTAAAGGAAAAGAAATCGAAATACGTTGTGCTTCAGACCAATATTTTAGTGTTGTTATATCCAATGTTGTAAGATATGTATATAAAGATGAAACATTAGAATTTGATTCTCCTAATTTTAAAATGCCAATACCTATATTCTTATTAATGAAAGCATTAGGCGTTTCAACAGATAAAAAATTATTTGAATATGTTGGATGGAATATGGATAATGAATTAGGTGTATTTATTACAACTATTTTAAAACCTAGTTTTGAAAAATTAAAAAAGATATGTAAGCAAAATAATATTGATACGAATGCCGACCAATCTAAATTTCAAGAGATTATGTTGAATTATTTAAAATTTAAAAATGCTAGTCGTGAAATTAAATTAAGTATGGATGATAAATTTAAGTATTTAAAAAAAGTTATGGAAGATGATATTTTACCTCATATAGGAACATTATTAGATAAAAAAATAAAATACATAGGTTATATGTGTCGTAAATTAATTCTAGTTCATTTTAATTATTTACCTTATGATGACCGTGATGCTTATGATAATAAAAGAGTAGATACTCCTGGTGTATTATTAGCATCTCAATTTAGACAATGTTTCAATAAATTAGTCAAAGATATGGTTAAATCATTAACACGAGAAATTAAAAATAATAAATCTAAAAGAGATATATTTGATTTAATTACAAGTAATAATATTTATAAAATTATTAAACCAACCATTATTGATGGTGGATTAAAATATGCTTTGGCTACTGGAAATTGGGGTATTAAATCTAATGGAAAAGGAAATATTAAAGCAGGAACTGCTCAAGTATTAAATCGACTTAGTTATCAAAGTTTTATTTCTCATTTGCGCCGTGTAAATTCACCTAGTGATAAAGGAAGTGGTGGTAAAATTATTAAACCACGTAAATTACACGGCACAACTTGGGGCTATATTTGTCCTGTTGAAACACCAGAAGGGCAACCTGTTGGTTTAGTTAAAAATATGTCTTTAATATCAAAAATTACAAATAATAGTAATAGTATGATAGTTCGAGTTTTATTGACATCATTGATTGATAAAAATAATGATAAATATGAATTTAAACTTAATATTAAACTATTAGAAGACTGTGATATTAGTGATTTATCTACATTATGTGGTATCTTTTTAAATGGTGATTGGTTTGGTATGACATCTGAACCTGATACTTTAGTAAAATTATTAAGAAGCGAACGCCGTCAAGGTAATCTTAATATTTTTACTGGTATTTATTGGAATATCGAACAACGTATGATTAAAATTTATACAGATGCTGGAAGACTTGTTCGACCACTTTATATTGTTGATGAAAAAGATAAATTACGTATTAATAATGACTATCATACTATGTTAAAAGAAACAAAATATCCGTTTAATTTCTTAATTAGTCCTAAATTTTATGAACCTGTTTTAACAGAAGATATACTTTCTAAACAAGCAAGTAATAAAGAACATAGTGGACTTTTTGATTATGATAAAACACAAGACACAATAACCTCTATTATTGATAAATGGGGTCGTGAAGGTGTAATCGAATATATTGATACAAATGAAGTTAATAATACCTATATCGCAATGACAGATAAAGATTTAGAAGATAATTTTGAACCTTATGTAAATGAATATACACATTGTGAAATTCACCCTGGACTTATGCTAGGTGCTGTCGCATCTGTTATTCCATTTTCTGATGCGAATCAATCGCCTCGCAATTGTTATCAATCGGCAATGGGAAAGCAATCCATTGGTTTATTTGCTCGTAATTTTCAAAAGCGTATGGATACGTTAGGATATGTATTAAATAATCTTGAAAAAGCACTTGTAAAAACGAATTTTTCTAAACATATTAATTATGACGAACTTCCTTGTGGAATGAACGCAATGGTAGCCATTGGTTGCTATACTGGTTATAATATGGAAGATAGTATTTTAATGAATAAAGGTGCTGTTGATAGAGGATTATTTAGAGCAACTTTTTATCGCACTTATAAAGATGATGAAAAGAAAATTCAATCTAGTGGGCGTGAAGAAAAATTTGCTAAACCTAATGTAAAATATACACGAGGTATTAAACCTGGGAACTATAATAAATTAGATGAACGTGGTATTATTCGTAAAGATGAATATGTAACAAGTGATGATATTATTATTGGTAAAGTTTTACCATTAAAAAATAAATATGACGATAATGGTCATCAAATTTATAAAGATTGTTCTACAAGTTTAAGATCCAATGAAAGCGGATTTGTTGATAAAGTCTATACTGACCGTAATGCCGATGGTTTTCGTTTTGCTAAAATTCGTATGCGAACAGAACGCACCCCAGTTATTGGTGATAAATTTGCTTCTCGCTGTGCTCAAAAAGGCACCGTTGGAATGATTTTTCCACAAGAACAAATGCCTTTTAATGATGAAGGTATTTCACCTGATATAATTATGAACGCTCACGCTATTCCTAGTCGTATGACTATCGGTCAATTAATGGAGTGTATTTTAGGTAAAGCCTGTGCTAAATTAGGTGGCTATAGCGACTGCACAGCGTTTAATGATATTCCACGTGCTAAAATTTACGATATTTTAGAAGAAAATGGAATGAATTATTCTGGTGAAGAAATTTTATACAGTGGAATTACAGGACAACAAATGGATGTTAAATTATTCTTTGGTCCAACATATTATCAACGATTGAAACATATGGTCCTCGATAAAGTGCATAGTCGTGCTTCGGGACCAATTGTCCAACTTACACGCCAACCTGCTGAAGGTCGGTCGCGGGATGGAGGCTTACGCTTCGGAGAAATGGAGCGCGACTGCGGAGCCCTAAATACTCCAATATCAACGAGTTTTGGAGTATCTATAAAAATACAAGATTTTGACGCTCAAACGTTAGAAGTTTTAGGATGGGATAAAGATAAAAAAGGAATGACTAAATCTAAACAAACTAATTTTCTATACAAAGGTGAAAAAGAATGTGTAGATATTTATTTTGAAAATGGAAAAAAAATTACTTTTACACCAGAACATAAATTTTTAACATCTAATAA
>Ga0233433_10001778_pt1 | contig 19946 bp, 14 predicted proteins | sample SI_122_August201_5_FD_179868 | JGI IMG/M metagenome (GOLD analysis project Ga0233433, IMG submission 179868) | Seawater microbial communities from Saanich Inlet, British Columbia, Canada - SI_122_August2016_100_MG | ecosystem: Environmental > Aquatic > Marine > Inlet | place: Canada: British...
TGTCAGTCTGGGAGCTTTAGGTGTGGTTAGCCGAATGACCCTGCAGAATAGAGCTGCCTACAGGTTAAAACAGACCACATGGGTGGAAAAGACATCAACACTATTACAGGATTTTGATAGCCATACGTCAGCGCATCGTCACTTTGAGTTGTTTCCCCTGGTGCACTCGGATTATTCGATGGCGCTGGCCACCGATGAGACTGACGAGGCCATCAATAACCCAGCGGCTTCTCCTGAAGAAGATGCCGCCTTTGATAATGCTATGCGGGGTTTTATGATGATCCCACCGAGTCTGCGCCGGCCATTGATTAATACCCTGGCAGAACAGATCGGGCCGAGTGAAAGAGTCGACGTTTCGTATAAGATTCTGTCCAATATCAGGAATAATCGGTTTAATGAAATGGAGTACTCTGTTCCGGTTGAAGCAGGCGCGGATTGCCTGAAGGAGATTCTGGCAACCATTATAGATAAGCAGGTAGACGTCGTTTTCCCGCTTGAATATCGATATGTTTGCCGGGACGACACCATGCTCAGTATGAGTTCAGGAGATGAAGATCATGCCGCTATTTCTATTCACCGGGTAGCCACGGAAGACTATCGGCCTTATTTCGATTTGATTGAGCCGATTTTTTGGAAGTATGGGGGCCGACCTCACTGGGGTAAAATTCATTCCCTGGGAGCCGGACAACTGGCGTCTCTGTATCCTCGGTTTAATGAGTTTACCGCTATCCGCAAGGCATTAGATCCTCAGGGTAGGCTGCTCAATGTCCACCTCAGGAAGGTTTTCGGTGAGACTATATGAAACGTCGATCTGTGTTGATCGGTAGTGCTGCGATCGCAATGGCGGCAGGCACCTCTGCAATATTATGGCGCCCTGATGCGGCCGGCAAACCCCATAATGCGTACTTTTCGGCTTTAAACCAGATGCTGAAACAAAGCGGACCCGGTCGACCTGTTATGTTACTGGATCTGGATCGGGTTGATCGCAATATTGATAAACTCGCTGGATCTGTTGGCCCTGATAAAACGTTTCGAGTGGTGGTTAAATCACTGCCATCAGTGGAGCTGCTTGAGTATGTAATGCGGCGGGCCAAAACCAATGCCTTGATGGTGTTCCACCAGCCTTTTTTGAATGCCATAGCCGAGGCCTTTCCTGATGCAAACTGTCTGTTAGGTAAACCCTTGCCTGTGGCAGCTGCTAGAACTTTTTACCAGAAATTACAGGGCAGGCGATTTGATCCACAACAGCAAGTCCAATGGCTGATTGACAGCCAGCAAAGATTGCAGCAGTACCAGGCCTTAGCACATGAACTGGGAATTAAACTCCGAGTCAGCTTTGAGATAGATGTGGGGCTTCATAGGGGTGGGTTAGGTGAACCAGCGGCTATTGCGCCACTGCTCGAAATGGTAAGACGTGACCCCAAGCACCTGGAGATCGCCGGCCTCATGGGCTATGAGCCTCAGCTGACGGGTCTGCAGGCGACATTGCGGCATCCTGCCGTGGCAGAGGTCCTGTCTACTTATCAGGGTTTTATCGACCAGCTCAGACTCGGCGGCTTTGACCTCAAAGGGCTGACCTTCAATGGTGCGGGTAGCCATACCCTGGGAATTTATCCTGGAGACAGGGTGATGAATGATTTGTCTGCTGGCTCAGGCGTGGTCAAACCCACTGATTTTGATACCTATCACCTGGGCAGTCATTTGCCTGCTATTTTTATCGGCACACCGGTGCTGAAGCGCTATGATGAATTGAAAATTCCGGGCGACCCCTGGTTTACCAAACCTCTACAGGCCTGGGATCCAAACAGGCGCAGGCTCTACTACATCTATGGCGGTTATTGGAAAGCGCAGATGGTATCGCCCGTGGTTACCGCGGATCCAATATACCAAAGTACAAACCAGAGTCCGGTAACCACTTCCCTGAACGTTGACCTGCAGGTGGATGACTATATGTTTCTACGTCCAACCCAGAGCGAACAGGTTATGTTGCAGTTTGGTGACCTCCTGCCCTTCAGGGGTAGTGAGTTAGCCGGCCTTTGGCCTGTATTCCATGAGACAGGGTAAAGCAGCGATCATGCCTTCAGGTGGGGTCTAAAACTGGCAATCGGTTTCGTTTTCTTTGCAACTAACCCTTGAGGGATGCTCGATCTCAACTACGGTTCAGGCAGTACAAAGCCTGGGTGACAGAAAAACAAAGGGCGCCTGAGGCGCCCTTGTCAATTGCCCTGAGGCTTAGTTAAACAGAGTATAGATGATATCGAGTCCCCAGTATCTAGGGTAGAGTGTAGATCCGGACATGCGCCAGTTTGACGACTCGGTGGAGGTGCCAAAGCCACGCACGCTACTTTCATCGGTTGCATTGTCAACAAATAATCTAACCTTCCAGGTATCCGAAGTATCAGTCCAACTGGCAGCTAAATCGATACGATGACGGTCCGGAAGCAGATCCAATGAGCGCTGGATTCCTGAAACATAATATTCGCCGGTGTACGAGTAGGTCCCTCGAAAATCGAAGCTACCGCTACTGGTTTCAATTTCATAGATGGCCCAACCCGTTGCTTTGTGCTCTGGAATTCGCTTCAGCGGATTACCATTCATATCAACTACGAACAGGTCAGGCGCTGTGGTTGCATTTCCGAATAGTGAGCCTGGCAGGTAGGGGTCATCGGATATAGCAGCCTGGTAGTCGCCACCATATTCAGTTTTAGTGTAGCTATAGTTGCCGCCAAGCGTGAGCCTGTCAGTTGGTAGCCACAGAAGCTCAATTTCAAAACCAGAGTTGGTGGCCTCAGGAGCATTGCCAACGGCATCGACAGTTGAATTTCTTATCGGGTCGAAAAAATCCAGCTGATCCTGATAGCCTTCATAATCATATGTATAAATTGATGCGTTGACTTGCAGGGTGCCGTCCAGATGCAAGCCCTTGTAGCCCAGTTCCAGGGCTGTGACGGTCTCTTCATCATATGAAAGGGGTACAATACCTGCGCCTGGCACGGGGATACCTCCAGCGTCCCTGGACTGATCGCGAGCATCAGCTACGCCAAGGGAATATCCGCCGGCACGGTAGCCTGTGGTCAGGGACAGGTACATGAGGATATCATCGTTGGGAGTCCAATCCAGATTGATTCGATAGTTTGTATCCGACCAGGTATCAGACCCTGAAACAGTCGAGGTGTAACTAATGGGCAGCCCCGGACCGAGCATCAGCGGGCTGGCGCAGGCTGCATCTGTGATCGCACACGCTGGCGTAATAGGGTCTGCTGGATTACCTGAATAGGTGGCTCGGCCCATGGCAATATTGGTCAGCCCCAGCAGGGTTAATCCAGTGGCCGGTCCAACCGTGAGTGCACCCACAGGCAGGCCGTTGATTATGGCCGAAGTGGCGACATTAGGACCGTATTGAAGCAGGTCCTGTGAAGTGAAACCAGGTGCAAGAGGGAACACAGGATAGCCTATTTCAAAGTAACCTCCGCGGACTTCCAGAGCCGATTTGTCGTCTTCTGCGTAACGAATTCCAAGTACCAGCGAGAATTCGTCATTGAGCTTCAAAGTTCCCTGGGTAAAGTAGGCAACCTGCTCATTGCGAACAATATTCTTGTGACGATAGATGTCTTCGCTACCATGCCATCGGCCGCTTATACTGGTTCCCATGGCAGCATCGCCAAGACCAACGCCACCACCGCCAAAACCAATGATCTGCATATAAGAGGCCCCGCCCAGAATAGCTGATGGGGCATCTAAATCCCCATAAGCCGCTGGTAGGGTATAACGAGGCGTGTTGTTTCTGAGGCTATAGTCCTGGTTTCTTTTCTCCGTGAATTGAAAAATGCCACTGGTCGCAGTGAAGCGCTCGCCTACCGACCACTGTAACTGCAGTTCGTGCGAATAACTCCACACATCTTCCAACACCGTCTGCCGATACTTGGAGAAATCACTGTTATAGCCGTCGGCATCGATGTTGAATGTATATTCAAAGTCCTGGCTGCCGAAGATGTAAGTTAATGTAGTGGTGTCGTTGATTTCCCACTTCATCTCGAGAGAACTGGAGCGATGCCCGAAGTATTCATGCTGGCAATCCTGGTTCGTGTAAGGGAAGGCACAGGCACCACCATCATTATTGACCATGTTGGTGAAGTTACCTTCTCCTCCTGAAAGGGATTTAAGGCCGTCGATATCGGTTCGCCCAAAGCCTGCATTAGGCTGGAATGGATACATAGTGGGATCCACGCCGGGACGATTGTAGGCACCATATAGTACTTCGCCAGTCAATGGGTTGGTAAAAGACATTGCGCCAGCATCGCCTTGTTCCACGGCTCGCAAACCGAAAACAGCATAGTCAGCGGAGGATTGACCTCTGACCGGACCGGCGCCTTCGGTCATGAATTCAAATATGGGTATTAAGCGGTCCGATTCCCGGTCATTACCGCGGACAAAGACGCTGAAATCGTCGCTGAAATCAAACAAGAAGCTCACAGACATGTTGCTGTCATTGATAGTGTTGATGTCCGGACTACCTTGCAAGCCTTCTTGCGAGCCGTCGCGCTGTCTATCGACTGCGACAATCCTGGCAGCGACGATATCATCGATGAATGCACCGGACAGCACCCCATAGACCTCTCGAGTATTAAACTCACCGGTTTGGATCCTGAGCTCGCCTTCCTTTTCAAAAGTGGGTCGCTTGGTCACGTAATTGAGTGCCCCGCCGATAGAATTACGACCGTAAAGTGTACCTTGTGGACCCCTTAATACTTCAACCCGGGCAAGATCGTATAGGGCATTCTCAGATGCAGCAATGCCGAAGTCAGGAGAGTAAACGCCATTGTAGTAAGTTGCCACACCTGGATCGCCTCCCAGGGCCCGGAAGTTCCGTCCTACTCCCCGGATGCGAATGTCGTAGGCATCCCGCGTCGTCGCTGGAATATAGTTTATTAATTCATCTGCACTTTGCAGGCCAAAGTCCTCTATGGCATCTTCAGAAAAGGCCGTAATGGAAATAGAGGTGTCTGAAACGGTAGATTCTACTCTCTCCGCGGTGACAACGATTTCTTCGATTTGGCGCTTTTTGTCCTCGGCTATGGCGGGATTAAGAAGGCCTGTAAAGGCTATCGCCGTCAAAATGAATGGTAATGATCTGGGTTTGCGGATCAGGTTCATCTCTTGCTCCTTTATTATTATTGTTGTTATCTTTATATTTTTTTTTGGTTCTTTTATTCGCTTCGTTTTTACAATGCTAGTGGCACTGGGTCCCTGGAAGGCTCATTGGCTATGTGTGAACGCCGGGCCTGGTGTTAAGGAAATGAGCCTGAAAGCATGATTCTGCCTTGGGTTCGGCATGAACTGTAGAGAAAATACATTCGCCCTTACGGCTTCAATGATACTTTTACGCAGGTTCGAGTTAATGCCCCTATGCCCCCATTTTGCTATTCTTTGATTACTAATACCATGTTCCATCAAGATACACCAATGCTATTTGAATTGGCTTGGGTCGCTTATTTTCCGGAAGGGCCAGAGTGATTGTATCGGTTGCTGATGGCCGAGCCGGTTAATGCTGTATTACCGCAGGTTATCTGATAAACGATTTAATGCGTTGCCGGGGCATTGGTGTAAATGGTTTCTTGTAACCCTCTTAAGAATATTCATAGTAACGCGGTACTGTGATGGGTATGCATTGTCATCTAATAAAGGGATAACGGGCGTCAGCCACATAGCTCTGTGCTGGCGCAATCAGGAATGGACCAGCTCATCAGTCCAGCTTGGTTTGCCCTGAGTCGGCCAGATAGAGGATAGGCAAAGATTCTGTTTTAGGAAGGCAGGCAGGTTAGCGCTGACTGCTTCTGTCCAGCCTATATGCTGATAGTGACTTGCCCTAATCCCTGGCAGGTTTAAACAGTACTGGCGGTGCTCGTTATAGGGATCCATCCGGGGTTGGCTGGCCTGGCTGTAAGGTGGTCTGCTAGTCTGTTTGTACTAACCGATGGCACTATAAGTACCTTGATCGTAGATGTTCGATGAAATAACGGGCCTGCAAGGTCTCGCCAGTGGCCTCTAGCATTAAATCATCGCTACTAAGGAGGCTGCCTTTTTCCCAGATATTAACGGACAACCACTCAAAGACAGGTGCCAGTTCAAGCCGGCTGATGTGGTCGGCAGCCTGGGGTATGACTTGAACAAGGGCCTGATGTAATTGGGCCGCATTCATGGCTCCTAGCGTATAGGAAGGGAAGTAGCCGATGGCACCCGATGGCCAGTGAATATCCTGCATGGCCCCATCACGATGGTTACCACGGGTATCCAGGTTAAGATATTTGCTCATAGCTTCATCCCAGCATTCCGGAATATCGGCGACGCTGGTTTTACCCAGGATAATATCTCTCTCGATTTCAAATCTAAGAATCACATGCAGCGGATAGGTTACCTCATCGGCATTAACGCGGATGAGGCCCGGTTGTACCTGCGTATAGATGCTGTGCAAATTGGCTGAACTGAACGCAGGGTCGAGCCCCAGGTGCTTGACTACCAGTGGATTAACGGCCTGGATAAATGCCTGGGAACGAGCCATTTGCATCTCAAAGAATAAACTTTGGCTTTCGTGGATGGACATACCCATGGCTCGGCCGATGGGTTTAAAGCGCCAGTCGCGGTTTAAGCCCGTCTCGTAGCGGGAGTGACCCGTTTCGTGAATGGTTGCCATGATATTTTCCACGACATTGTTCTCGTCAATACGCGAAGTGATTCGGCTATCGCCACTGACTCCACCCGAGAAAGGATGAAGCGCTTCGTCGAGCCGACCTGCTGTAAAGTCAAAGCCAAGCACAGTCATCAGGTCCCTGGAGAGTTTTAGCTGGGTTGTCCGAGGCACCGGCTCCTTGGGTTGTAGCGGTGCCGGCTGGCGCCGCTGTTTTTCCATGATACTCTGCTGCAGGCCTGGCAGGACGGATTTTAACTGTGCGAACAGCTTATCTACTTTCGCAAGGTTGGTGCCAGGGTCAAATAAGTCCAGCAGAGCATCATAATCATTCAGGTAACCCCGCTCAGGTGCCAGCGCCGAGTTCAAGGCCTGGGCTTTTTCTCGACTTAGATCAAATACGGTCTGTAGTAGAGGTTGGAAGTCCTGCCAGTTGTTATTGTTGCGATAGCTTCTCCAGGCATATTCACAGTCATTGGCCGCCATGACTTCGGCTTCAACCAGGTCTTTTGGCACCGCCAGCGCGCTTTTCCAGGCGTTGCACATCTCCCTGAGGTTTGCCTGTTGCCAGGTTTCCAAGGTGGTTGCTGATTGTTCAGCTGCCCCGAATAGATCTTCCATAGCGTTATGCTGCAGTATTTCGGTAGCCATGACTGATAACTCGGCCAGTGCTCTACCTCGGGGCTCGTTGCCCTTGGCCGGCATCATGACTTGCTGGTCCCAGCCCAACATAGCACTGGCATGGTCCAGCTGGGCAAGACGATAAAAGGTTTGTTCCAGTTGTTGATAGCTCATCGATAAGGTCTTTTGCTCGTGGGATTATTTGACTCACTAGTATCGGGATACTGCTGCCGGGTTACAAGCATGGTAGACATCGTAACTGCAGACTAATCGGTCCCTAAAGCATCGAAGATGCCTCAAGCCTTCATTTGGGTTTAGAATGCAGGTGGATTCAGGTAAGGATAAGGGTAATATTTTGCGATATATCGTGGTGGTTATTTTGCTATGTAGTTTAAATGCCGGTGCCAGCCAGGCAATACCGGCGCTTGATGAGTTGCTTAACGGTTTTCATAGAGCAGCAGCAGAGAGTAATTTTGATGACTATTTTCAGCGGTTTGCAGAAGATGCCTATTTTCTTGGCACGGATGCTGCCGAAAGATGGTCGGTTAGTGAGTTCAAGGATTATGCCAGGCCGGCTTTTGAGCAGGGCCGAGGCTGGAAGTACGATGTTCTAAAGAGAAATATCGAGCACAGGATTGGCCTTGATATCTACTGGTTTGACGAAGTGCTGTTTAACGCCAAGCTGGGGCGGTGCCGCGGTACCGGAATCATTGTCCGGGAAAATGGTCACTGGAAGATCGCCCATTATAGTCTCAGTATGCTAATCCCCAATGAAATTGCAGCTGCAGTGGCCATCGAAACTAAGCTTAAGGATGCAGAGCTGCGATAGGGTAAACCCTTGGCTAGTAGTTTTGGGCGGTAGTAGTAAGCTTTTGGTTGCCTACCAGGGCATAAAGTACCTCGCAAAATGAGTAGGCAAAGTCTAGAGCAGGCGGGGGTCTTCAATGGGGCTGGATTCTCAGTGTTCAGGGGCATCGGCTGCAGAGCCGCACCGAGCCATTGGGTAGGCAATTAATGAGCAGGATTTTATAAGAGGATTTGCTGCCGATCGCTATTTTATTGGTGTTTGTCGGCAGATTAACGGGTGGGAACTTAATTGGAATTAAACGATATGAGAGGGAGTTAACAGTGTTCAAATTTGATTCGAAAGTGGTCCTGATTACCGGTGCCAGTTATGGCCTGGGAGAACAGTTCGCGTATGCTTTTGCCGAAGCCGGGGCAGATCTTGTTATCACAGCTCGAACTAGTGAGCTACTCGAAGCAGTAGCGACGACTTGCCGCCAGAAAGGAGCTCAGGTAACCGTTTCTTGTGGTGATGTGGCCAAGGAAGAAGACGTCCAACGAGTCGTTTCTTCGGGTATTAAAGAACACGGGAAAATTGATGTGTTGATCAATAACGCCGGTATTGCTGATATGCGGGGTGTTGCTGCGGAACAGTTTGATGCAGAAACCTTTAATAATATTCTTTCCGTCGATCTGGTCGGCGCTTTTTATTTTGCCAGAGAGTGTGGGCGCCACATGCTCGAAAATGGCACTGGTTCAGTGGTTAATATTTGCTCCATCATGGGCAGTGGTGGTAATGAAAATAATGTCATTGGCTATACTGCTGCCAAGGGCGGGCTGCGTAACATGACGCTGCAGCTCGGTAGTGAGTGGGCCGATAGAGGGGTTAGGGTCAATGCTGTGTCACCCGGATTTATCGTCACTGAAATGACCCGGCCGGCACTCGAGGCCATGGGTATTGATAAATGGATCGCCAGTCGTACGCCTATGCGCAGAGTAGGCGAAGCACAGGAAGTCACCAACGCGGTGATGTTTCTTGCCTCAGATTTAGCCAGTTATATAACTGGTGTTGATCTGCTTGTGGATGGCGGAACTAATGCCAGTAATGGCACTTTCCAGATTCCACCCATTCATCATGAGTGGAATAAAGATACCCCTATGGTCCCATCGCCCTACCAACCCGTTCAGCCAAGGCCAGATTGGTACCAGGGTTTGTCAGATGGGGTTCCAGGCGTGCACTATCCACTTCCGGAATAGGTTGTTGCATGAGTTTGCAAGATCAGTGTGCAGCCAGCAATGCTTGAAGTCGAGTATGGCTAGGCTTTAAATACAATATCAGGGGAAAATAACCAACTCGATTTGGACGCTAAAATGGATAAACTGTATTTCTTGCTGATGGTAGTATTAGGTTTTGAGGTGATGGCAATGGAAAATGCGGCGTCGTTAAACAGCTTTGACGTTACCTATCAGGTCTCGCTGGGTGAAGATGCTACTCGTGCTTTGCTGGATGTTTATCCGGCCAGGGACAAGCTGGATGCGGCTGTGGTTATTTTCTGGCATGGCGGTGCTCTAATGCAAGGTGATAAGCAGGGGGTCGCAAACCTGGCTCAGACCCTGGCTGACCTGGGTGTTACGGTGGTTGCTGCTAATTATCGTCTGTCTCCGGATGTCCAGCATCCCGCGCACCTGCAGGATGCCGCTGCCGCAGTTACCTGGGTCAAGTCCCATATCAAGGAATACGGTGGAGACCCCGCTCAAATATTTCTCAGCGGGCACTCCGCTGGTGCTTATCTCGCAGTCCAGTTAGCACTGGATCCGCGTTACCTGGCAGAACATGGCTTAACACTGAATGACCTCGCGGGTGTTGTTGCTATCAGTCCGTTCCTATATGTAGAAGAAGTAGCGCCGCAGCGTCCCAAGGTGGTCTGGGGTAAAGATCCGGCAGGCTGGCTCGCGCCCTCTGTGAGTAGTTATGTTGGTGCAGATAAACCACCCATGCGACTGGTTTATGCCGAGGGCGATGAGCTGTGGCGCCGTCGCCAGAATGAACGCCTTGCCGCGGACCTGGCGGGATTTGAGGTCGATGCAAAAGCTTTGATGGTGCCGAACAGGAATCACACATCGATTATGACTAAGGCGGATCATGCAGAAGACCCGGTCGTCGAAGCCATCTATCAGTTCATCTCAGGCGATGAGTAGATTGTAAGGTGTTTATTGGTCCGGCTTAGGTATCAGGAGCGGGACGAGAAAAAGCGGTTGCTTTATAGTGTCAGGCAGATGCCTGGAAAAAACGGGTTTTACCCGGGTAGCAGTGGGTTAGTGCCTAGTGACCCTGTTCCTGTCCGGGTACTTGAACATTGCCGGGCTAACTATGATTAAATCTCTGTCTAAGTTCTATTTTAAAGGGATGGGTCATGGTGGATAGTGGGTTAACCAGCCAGGTAGATTATGTGCTCAGTACGGCCAGATCGGTGCGGCGGAAACTCGATTTTGAAACGCCAGTAAGCCGGCAGGATATTGAAGCCTGCATCGATGTGGCAGTTCAGGCACCGACGGGACTGGCTGGGGAAAACTGGCGCTTCGTTGTTATTACTGATCCAGAACTGAAAGCAAAAATCGCAGCTATTTATCGAGATGTACTCGTGCAACTCAGTGAATCCCGGGATGTGACCTTAAAACCTGGCCACCACGCTTTAATGGCAAGGCTTCACGAGATACCTTGCATGATCATGGTCTTCTCACTCGGGGAGCCTGATGTCGATACTTCAGCGCAGCTGGCCTTTTATGGCTCAATTCTGCCTGCAGCCTGGTCGCTGATGCTGGCCATGAGAGCCAGAGGTATTGGTACTACCTGGACAACGCTGCTGTCTTCTCGATCTGACGAAATTAGAGAGCTGCTGGGTATTCCCGAGGGCGTAACGCAGACTGTGATGTTGCCCGCAGCTTATACCAAAGATGCAAACCTGAAGAAAGCAGAACGTAAGCCGGCAAGCGAGGTAACCTATTGGAATGGCTGGCAGAATAATGCTTGAGGTAGTCGAGCGGTTACAATAGTACAGATCCGAGGCCCTGGTGCCGGTTGTCTGGCATCATCGCCTGATTGGATAGTTGTCTGCTGAAAAAGCAGATGGTGTTAGACCGAAACAAGAGGTATTTATGATTGAAATCCCCAAATCCATTGCAGAGGTGACCTCAAACTGGCTGGGGGAGGTGCTCAAGGCAGATATAGATCGCATTGAGCCGACTCAGATTGGCCAGGGCATAGGCCTTATGGGCGATATTTACCAGGTAAACATAACCTACCGTAAGGCTGGGATGGCATCGCCAGCCAGTGTCGTTGTAAAACTCCCGTCCTCGTTTGAAGAGAATCGTCAGCAGGGTATAGCCCTGGGCATGTTTGAAGCCGAAATACGTTTTTACGATGAACTCGCACCGGCGGTCAGTGCCGGCTTGCCTGACATATACTTTACTCAAATTTTGCCCGGAACGGCTGACTTTGTCATTGTTATGGAAGATTTGAGCCATCTCACCATGGTTAACCAGAGTGACGGCATGTCGTTTGAGCAGGCCTTATCGGCTGTTAAGGTTCTCGCAGGGATCCATGCGGTCTGGTGGGATAAAGTCCAACTGCCGGCATTGGAATGGATCCCTTCGATGATTGGGCCCCGCATCGAGTACGTGGATCAACTTCTTGAACAGATCTGCCCGGTATTTGAGGCTGGATTCGGTAAGTACCTGCCGGCTGGGGGGCTGGAGCTATACCGGCAATTCGCTGGTAATTACCTCAGGATCAATACAGAGCTAGCGGGGCGCAGTCCCTGGACCGTCGCGCATCAGGATTATCGGGTTGAAAACATGTTATTTGGCCAGGATGCAGGCCAGGTTGTGGTGATTGACTGGCAGGGAATCGGCCGTGGGCCAGGGGCTTATGATTTAGCTTATTTACTGGGTGGCTCTATGGATATTGATTTACGTCGGGCGCATGAAAAAGAATTAGTGCATGCCTATCATGCTCAACTGACGCACGCCGGCGTTTATGGCTACACCATTGCTCAGGCTTGGGACGATTATTGTTTCGCCCACCTGCAGGGTGGCCTGGCTACCTCGATGGTGACCGGTGGGACTATGGATTTGAGCAATGAGCGGGGTCTGGCATTAGTGGTAACAATGGCGCAACGTCACATTACTGCCGCACTCGATCATAGCGGTATGGAGCGACTCGCTGGGATCACTTGATAGGATCTGCTGCTGGAATGAGTGATTGGCAGTGACGCAACAGTTTGACTGGTACGTCTCAACTGGGCCTGCCTGTGGCTTCACAGGACTTGGCCAGGCGATGTAAAACCTTGATCTGAGCTCATGATAATTACACTACTTATTGATTTATATGAAGTTTTATTAAAACAAAGCAATTTTGCTATTTTTTTCCGGTATTTCCTGTATTGACATCCTGTTCGAGTTCTAATATTACCTGTATTGACAACAATTGATTTGTAGGTGTTTGCGGTGCTGTCCACTCGAATCGGAACTGCTGGTATCGCCAGAAGTGCCTTGAATTGCGATTGGACTGATCAGTATTTACTTAAGTGGAACTATGGAGTTGTAACCAGATGAGTTGTCACGACTAGTCTGGGTTGACTCGCTTTATCACAAATGAGGGCTCGTTGATGCAGCCGGTTAAGGCTGCATGATAGCGCCCTAAAGGCAGCAGTTTGTGGACTTAAGTGATGAAGATGGTTGTCTTCCAGACTGAGTTAGTATATCGGTGGAGGTGCTTTTCAGATTTGCTGAGAAGATATGTTCTAATTAACGGCCAGGGTGCGGGGAGTTCGAGATGCAACTGACAATTAATCCAATTGCTGGGCAGGGATTTGGTGCCGTCGTGCAGGGTATCAGGTTGAATCAGTTGCAGGATGCCCAGTTTGCCGAGATAAAATCGGCCTTCCTTAAATTTGCTTTCCTGGTATTCCCAGGCCAGTTCCTTACCGACCAGGAAAATATTGAATTTGGCGAACGCTTTGGCAAACTTGAATTTGGTGCTCTGCCGATCGCTAATCAAACCAAACATGAAGACGGTTCCTACAGCGAGGTTATCAGCGTTAAGACCCGCCGTATGCGAACCAACATCGGTAACGAAACCTGGCATACTGACTCAACCTATTGGCCGGTAAGTAGCAAATGCGCCATGCTCTCCGCCGTTGCTGTGCCAGCTCAGGGTGGCGAGACCGAGCTGGCCGATATGCGTGCCGGTTATGCCGCTCTGGATGCAAGCAGCCAACGTCAAGTAGCCGGTTTGAGCGCCTACCATTCAACGCAGTTTTCACAGGCGAACGATCTCGGTGACTTTCCTGAACAGCAGGAGGGAACTATCTATCACGGCGAGGCTTACCTGCGACCACTGGTTAAAACGCATCCTGAGACAGGTATCAAAAGCCTTTTTATCGGTCGGCACGCCTTTGCGATCCCGGGCCTGGAGAGGCACGAAAGCAGGGCCTTACTGAAGTCTCTGGTTGATTTTGTGGTCAGCGAGCCATCCCGCGTCTACACCCATAAATGGCAGGTGGGCGACACGCTGGTTTGGGATAACAGGGCGTTATTGCATCGAGCCAGACCCTACGATTACAGTTTACCAAGGGTAATGACCGCGACCAGGATCGCCGGTGACGCCAGCGAGCTTGCTTATTACCCAGAAGATTCGAGAGCAGCAGCGGGACGCCTGGCGCTGGCGACCGAGCTGGCGATTCTGCAGCAGGAGGCTAAAGGGAAAGTGTTTGCCAGATCTACAACAACCTAATCTGTAATCACCTAATCTGTAATAGAAAGGTCCGTAGCAGCTTTTGTCAACAAGAATGATGTGTCGATAAGAATGATGTATCGATAAGAATTATGATACCGTTGTCGTGGTCTGCAGGGTCTGATCCGGGTTGCCAAGGCCAGGGCGGTCTGAATCTGGTTAGGTGGTAATTCAGCCAGGATAATTAACCCAATTGTGTTGTTTAACCCTTTAGTACCGATAATGACTTTAATTTGATAAACAGGGCGTGAGAAACGCCTGGACGTGGTAACTTTGTGAGGAAGTATTTATGTCGAAATTCTGGACCAGCAAGCACGCTTGCCTGCGATTTTCATCTTTGGTGCTAGGCTTTTCAGTCGCTATACTCCAGGCGGATACGGATCCGCAGCCAGAATACTCAAGCCCGGTAGCTGCAAACTACCCCAAAGACGTTTATTGGGGTGATACCCACTTGCATACTCGAAATTCAGCGGATGCCTATTCATTAGGTAATTTAAACCTGACGCCAACGGATGCCTATCGGTTTGCTCGCGGTCAGGCAATCACGGCTCACAATGGTATGCAGGTCCAGTTGAGAAGGCCTTTGGATTTTCTGGTGGTGTCCGACCACGCCGAGTATCTGGGTGGTTACTATCGATTCGATGTTGCTGACCCATTGGTGGTAGAAACAGCGGCAGGAAATCAGTGGAAAGAATTCGAAGACCAGGGTGATCCGATAGCCCGAATTGGAACCTTCACCGCTAGTATGCAAGAGCCTGAGAAATTTTATCCTTTCCCGGAAAAAGTCCGTAAATTAATCTGGGAGGATGTCGCCGAAACCGCCGATGATAATAATAGGCCAGGGGTGTTTACAGCGTTCACAGGCTATGAATGGACCTCGATGATTTCCGGAAATAACCTTCATCGAGTTGTTCTTTATAAAGATGGCGCTGAGAAAGCCGCGCAGATACCGCCTTTTTCTGGGCAGGATAGCCTCGACCCCCGCGATCTCTGGCAGGCGCTGGCACATTATGAAGAGGCTACTGGCGGCTCCGTGATGGCAATTGCCCATAATGGTAATATTTCCAACGGCATGATGTTCTCTGATACCTCGGTGGACGGCGAGGCCATTAATGCCGATTATGCCAAGTTGAGATCTCGATGGGAGCCTGTCTACGAAGTCACCCAGGTGAAGGGTGATGGTGAGTCCCACCCGACCTTATCTCCTGACGATGAGTTTGCTGACTTTGAAAACTGGGACAGGGACAATATTGGTCGAACTGAGGACAAGCAGGATGCCATGCTCAAACACGAATATGCACGTAGTGCCCTTAAATTAGGGCTCAGGCATGAGCAGGAGCTTGGCGTTAATCCCTTTAAATTCGGTTTAATTGGGAGTACTGATGGGCACAATTCGGTTTCAACCACTGAGGAAGATAACTTTTTTGGTAAATTTCCGGATTCTCAACCGGGCAAGAAACGACTTGATAACCAGATGGCGGGCGTTCTGTGGCAAAACTGGCGTATTGTAGCCTCTGGATATGCTGCAGCCTGGGCGCGCGAGAATACCCGGGAAGCTCTATTTGAAGCCTTCAAGCGGCGGGAGGTTTATGCAACCACCGGATCTCGTATCCAGGTCAGGTTTTTTGGCGGCTGGAATTATCAGGCTTCAGATATCGATCGACCGAGTTATCTGGATATAGCCTACAGTGGTGGAGTTCCCATGGGTGGAGACCTCTTGCAGGCGCCAGAAAATAAAGCGCCCTCTTTTATGGTGGTCGCCGCAAAAGATCCGGATGGCGCTAATCTGGATCGTGTGCAGATTATCAAGGGCTGGTTGCAACAAGATGGCGTGCTCAGGGAGAAGGTCTATGACGTAGTATGGTCAGGCGAGCGCTCTCCGGATCCCGAGACGGGTAAGTTACCAGCGGTAGGCAATACCGTCGATGTTGAAACAGCAACCTATTTAAACTCAATTGGTTCGACTGATCTCGCAGTGGTCTGGACAGATCCCGACTTCGATGCCGGTGAACGGGCGTTTTACTACGCCAGGGTACTGGAAATCCCTAAACCGCGCTGGACAACCTATGATGCGGTTTATTTCAATCTGGAGCTCAGTGAAGAAATTCCTAAAGTAATCCAGGATCGAGCTTATACTTCACCGGTCTGGTATACGCCCTAGTGAGACAAAGCGTGCTGCGGGAACCGGTGATTCATTTCCTGGTTCTGGGAAGTTTGATATTTGCTGTTTTTCACTGGCTTTCAGACGAAAGTGACGCTTCTGATCAGCGCACTATTATCGTTGATGAAGCTGCGATACTGGAATTCATGCAGTATCGCTCAAAATTTTTTGATTCAGAGGCTGTCCGGCGACGTTTTTTTGGGTTTTCCGAGCAACGCCGTAAACTGATAGTGAAACAATTTGTCAGGGAAGAGGCGTTATATAGGCGAGCGCTGGATTATGGTTTTGACCAGGGAGATTATGTTATTCGCCTGCGCCTGGTACAGAAAATGGATTTTACTGCGGAAGGTCTGGCGATTGACCATGCCGAGATCGCCGATGACGCTGTCAGGGCTCATTATCAGGCTAATTTAGTCGAGTATACCGAATCCGCCACTATATCTTTCGTTCATGTTTTTCATAGCCTCAGTAAAAATGGCGTTAGCCTAGCTACTTCTAAATCGTCGGCATTACTGGACCGGCTCAATGCGCAGGGTGTCACTTTAGAGCAGGCTTCTCAATATGGTGACCGGTTTCCGTATCATGTTAATTACGTTGAAAAAACCCTGGAACAGGTAACAGATCACTTTGGTATGGCGATGGCAAGGCAGTTGTTTTCGCTGCCAGTAAACCGTCAGCAGTGGCAAGGGGGTTTTCAGTCCGAGCATGGTAGCCATCTCGTTTTAATGGCGGACAGCAATCCAGCAAGGGTTCCTGAATTTGCCGAGGTTGCCGGTCAGGTTCTTGTTGATTTGCGTAACCAGATAAAAAGTCGTCATCATAAGGAATATATAGATGAAGTGCTTGGACATTACCGGGTTGAAATCGATCCCGGGTTGCTGAGCAATTGATCTTGTATGAGCAGGAACGGAATACTGCTTGTCACTGCCGTCACGCTTTTATACCAGCAAGGTTAACGTTTTGAACACTTCAGAGTGCTCATTACCGCTGACGATGCGTGCAGTCTGGGTGAGGTTTTTGCAATTGCTGCTGGCAGCATTGATGGTGGCAGTTGGGTCAGCCTCTGGCCATGATAGCCGGCCGGTTTATATTGAACTGATACAGGACACTGCGACCCGGTATAGTTGATGTGGCGGGTACCTGATAGCGTCCAGCAGGAGACTCTTCCAGATATAAACCTGGAAGGGGATTGCCAGGCTCATACGGTTCAAAGCGAAGGTACCCTTTCGCCAATCAGGACGAAGCAGGCTCATCAGGGTCGCAGGGTTTACCGTTGTGAATCCGATGTTTCCCCGATAGCAGTTTTGCTGGACTATCCAGTGAGTAATCCGTCGTTGTCGACTATCGTGCGGGTAATTGGCCGGGATAGTGCGGTTCGGGTCATTCATGCCCGGCCAGATTCCAACCGTATTGCCCTCTCAAATAGCGATTCTACTGGCCAGATTGCCCTGGAGTACATCTCACTGGGAACACGGCATATCTGGAGTGGCTTTGACCATCTGCTGTTTGTGACCTGTCTGGTGCTGATGGCCAGTGGTTTAAAGAGAGTGCTGATGATGGTAACGGGTTTTACGATAGGGCATTCTCTGACCCTCATCCTGGCAACTCTGGGCTTGATCCGGGTTCCGATTTTGCCGGTCGAGCCAGTAATTGCACTGAGTCTGGTATTTGTTGCTGCAGAGTTGCTCAGGGAGAAAAAAGACACCTGGACATGGCGTTATCCTTTGCTTATGGCTTCATGCTTTGGCCTGTTGCATGGCCTTGGTTTCGCCAGTGCTATTGCCGCACTCGGGCTGCCAGAGAATGAGATTTTTACCGCGCTGCTGGCATTCAACCTGGGCGTTGAACTAGGCCAGATGACGTATGTGATAGCTATTATGCTGTTGATGGGTTTGTACTCGTTAGCCAGTGGTACGCTAGGGGCGCCTCAGACCATGGCTCTATCAAGAGTGCTTGCCTGGCCTGTTGGTGGATTAGCGGCATTCTGGTTTATGGAAAGACTTTACCTTCTGGTCAGCTAGAGTAGCCAGGATTAACGTAACCAGCATGCTCGTGGGTAATCTGGGCTGGGCGTTTGTGTTTGTTGCTGGGTTTGCTTTGTTGACCTGCTGGTTTGTCAGACTCTGACCCTACCTATTAAGATTCTAACTGAGCCAGGAGTGGATTGAAAAAAACCAAGCAACCAGAGGATCGACCATGAAATTAAACGATAAAGTAGCCATTGTAACGGCAGCGGGTCGAGGTATCGGCCGAGGAATTGCCTTACGCCTGGCAGAAGCAGGTGCGCTGCTGGTGGTAAATTCATATACGGAAGAAACCACCGCTGAAACGGTGCGACAGATCAAGCAGGCCGGGGGCAAGGCAAGTCAAGTAGTCGGTGATATTACCAATCCTGACAAGATGCTGGAGCTGCGCGACCACGCATTGAGCCAGTATGGCCAGATAGATATTCTGGTTAATAATGTAGGCGCAGGGCCCAAGCAGGCGGTTGCGCCAGAGCAACATGAGCTAGGCCCGATTACCGCTGTATGGAATGCTTTATATGCCCAGAATCTGCTACCGGTGGTACAGATGACCGAAGCTGTGCTGCCTTCTATGCGGCAGCGACGGGAGGGCAAGATTGTCATCATATCGTCCATAGCAGGGCGGACTTCATTGTCTGATAAGATGCTTAATCACTTTGTCCATCCATCCTATGGTGCTATGAAAGCAGCATTGATCAACTATACCCAGACACTGGCTGAACTGGCTGGGCCGGATAACATTAATGCCAACGCGGTCTGCCCTGGTATTGTCTACACCGATGCCTGGAAAAGTAACGCTGGCAAGGCAGTTAACACCATAGATGAGTTTCGAGGTCAGCAGGCAGATGAGTGGTTTGCTGGAATTGCCAGGGGCGACTATCCGCATATCTTTGACCGAACACCGCTGCAACGACCTCAAACCGTCGAGGATATCGGTAATGCAGTCTTATTTCTGGTGTCTGAAAACGCCATTAACATTACCGGCCAATCCCTGATGGTCGATGGCGGCATGGTAAAAATCTGATTGCCTGGCGAGCGCAAAGCTGATCAGGCCGATGGAAGTGGGTTTGCTCGGGGTCTGATTGCTCGAATTACCTGGAATCTCTCAGTAGCGACCAGAGATTGCTGCTGGCAAGAAGACTCACCAGAGAAACCAGCAGCGCCAGTGCAAACCACTGCAAGGCGTACGAGAGGTTCTGGTTTATATTAATATGGACCGCAGGCCAGTGCCTGATGAGGCCGCCAGCCTGATCTTCGGCAAGCCTAACCTCAATAGGATAGATGGGTTCCTTGAGTTGCGCATTGATGCTCCTGAAATCGAGGAAACGCATCCGTATAGGCCAATTGGAGCTATCTACCTGCTCAGCGTATGCTTGAGGTTTGGGCTGAGTCAGGTGGATCTGACCAGTGACAGTGACGGGTCCATCATAAGGCTGGATACTGGGTTTGGCGCCTGTCTGCACAAGTGCGGTGATCCAGCCGCGATTCACCAGTATCAGTTTGCCATTGGATTGCAGACGCAGGGGTGTGACTACACTATAGCCGAGTTGGCCGTCATAGAACTGGGCAATGAGCAGGAGGCTATGGCCATTTTCATAGGTGCCGGTTAATTGCACATGGCGATTTTGCAGCGAGTTGTCTGCGGCCTGCAGTAGGGCAACTGGTATTGTTTCCAGTTGAACTGCTTTTGCCTGGTATTCGAGTTGCACGGCTTCTTGCTCAGTGAGTTTGTCAGCCGCTCGGTTTAGCTGCCATATCCCCAGCCGAACCAGTCCGGCAACGGTCACCAGGGCACAGAGTGCCACCAGTAGGTTAATTCTTATCCGAAACTGGCCTAAGTTGAGATCAAAGCGAAAAGACATGGTTAGTTCCTGAACA
>Ga0233433_10001782_pt1 | contig 19918 bp, 13 predicted proteins | sample SI_122_August201_5_FD_179868 | JGI IMG/M metagenome (GOLD analysis project Ga0233433, IMG submission 179868) | Seawater microbial communities from Saanich Inlet, British Columbia, Canada - SI_122_August2016_100_MG | ecosystem: Environmental > Aquatic > Marine > Inlet | place: Canada: British...
CTAAAGCCTTAGAAGCTACTGCAGTACCTGCTGTTGCGCCATCCAATACATTAATCTCACCTGAGTCAGCAGTAACAAGTACCCCACCCAATTTAAGACCATTTGTGCCATCGTGAGATGCAACATCAAAGTCATTAGTACCATCAGCAATAGTAGCATCACCACCAACTGTTAAGCCTGTTAATGTGCCTACTGTAGTAATATTGCCCTGTGAAGCCGTAGCTATAGAACCTGTAAAGTTAGTAGCAGTTACATCACCAGTACCTAAGTTAATATCCTTATTAGAGTCAACTACAAGTGCTCTAGAGGCTGTTGCTGCACCAGCAGTAACACCTAATTCAGCTGCCTGAACTTTGTCAGAACCGATAGAAGTAACACCTGCGCCCGTCATAGTAACGTCGCCAGACATTGCTACTGAATCCCAGTCTGTTCCATCTGCAACCATCATATTTCCAGAAGTTGCTGTGTCCGTACCAACGTTGTCTAATTCTGCTAAAGAGTTAGAACCTAAGTACTTAGCTGCAATCTTCTTGTAAGAAGATGCAGAGTTATCATAAATTAGTACATAGTCGTTGTCGCCATCAGGGTTTGCAGCTAAAGCTGTTTGTCCTGTGATAACATCAGTGTTAACCATAGCTTTCTGTACTGCATCAGTACCAATAGTAGCTGTAAGTGTAGCATCTGTTAAGTTTGTTAATGTTGCTGAACCTGATAAGTCTCCGCCTAAAGTGATCGTTGGATCAGCAGTAAGTGCGAAATCTAAAGTATTGTCAGCATCTTGGTAAGTTACCGCAATACCTGTTTCAGTATTGCCAGTTACCATTGCCCCAACTGCATCTGCGATTCCTTCAGAACCACCAATTACAGTCACATTAGAACCACTTGTACCAATAAATAAATTATTGGAATTTTCCGAATAGGCTAATTCGCCCTCAGCTAGACTACCCGGTGTTGCGCTGGTAGTACTGCGTTTAATTTTAATTACGTTTGCCATTTAAAAATACCCTCCATTAAGAGTAACATCAGAATACTCTGCAGTACCTGAACTTTCTGATAGTTGAGCTGCTATAGTTATTTCTTCCCACGTAGTGTTCCGATATACCATTAGCTTATTATCAGCTGTGTTATACCACAGATCACCTTCCTGAAGATTCTCATCGTCAGATGCAGGTGCTGCGGCTTGTACGAACTGTTGGTCCGCGATTTGATGCAGAGCATCTTGAATATTCGTAGCAGTAATAGAACCTACAGGGGAAAAAGAAATATCCCCTGCGTCTCCCACTGCTACCGAATTGGTTGTTATAACTACTTGATCGGTAGTTACAGTTATTTCGTTGCCTGTAGTCTCGGTTACAGTAACTATGATACTCATAGTTATAGTCCTGGACTAATAGTAGCTCTTCCTTCCATTAAGCGAGTTACAGTACCGCCACCAGAGGTCATATCTACGTCGTATATGTATTCTATAGCAGCATCTAAAGCGCCTGTTTGTGCAGGACTAAGAGATATCTTAATAGCACCTGTAGCGCTATTAACAACAGAGACTGTCATACTCACAGGTGTATCGTCGTAGTATGACTTAGCCATTTTAGCATCAAAACTGTACCCTGAAATATTTAAATCTGTACCTGCAGAGGAGTCGATAGCCATTTGTAGCTCCCATGAAGAGCCTTGCTCAATACTTAAATTATAGATACCTGCTGACATAATTAAAATCCTTAATAAAATCTCACCACTTTTGGCTATTTACCATAAAGGGATTTATACTTGTTAAAAGGTGTACACTAAATTATTTTAATGACCTTTTCTTATATGTTATTATATCAAATTCCATCAAAAAAGTCAAGACATAAATTTTTTATGCACCTTGTAACTCTTTTATCTGTATTGCTTGTTTTTCTACCATATCTTTTAGCTCTTTTATAGCTTCGATGTATAATGAATGCAAAGCATCATATTCTACTGTTTTGTAAAGGGTGTCTTCCTCTCCTGTTTGTAAAGGTAACTTCTTCTCTCTGATTGCTTGAGGTAGTACTTTTTCTACTTCTTGTGCGATTACTCCTGCAGATCTTTGACCATTATTCTTACGTGTAAACTCCACTCCGTTAAGTTGTGAAACTTTAGTTAGTGCATCTGTTACTGGGGTAATACCTGTTTTTAAACGTTCATCAGAGATAGTAGTTGAATATGCGACAACATCGCCATCAGCGTGAAAGTCGCCATCTGCTTCCATACGGAATTTGTTATTTCCGTTTATATAGAAATCTGTCTTAGTATTATTAGTCCAGCTAATATAGTCGGTGCTGTCTAACCCTACTGAAGGTGTAGTAGTAGAGGTAGTTACTGCTAAAGTTCCTCCTACTGTCGCATTCGAGGTTACGGCTAATCCAGTACCCGACGACTTTAGGCAGTTAATAACATCAGTACTGTTAGTAGTGCCCCCAACATGTAGGTTATTCTGAGTAGATATTCCTCCTGTGACTTTAAGAGCACCAGTCGTACTACTAGTAGCCGCCGTTGCGTTAGTTAGAGCTAGTGCGGCTGAAGTATCTATACCTACTGCAGAGAACGAAGATCCACTATACACCTTTAGAGTAGTATTTGCAGTATCGTAAAAAAGCTGCCCAGCTACTAAAGAAGTAGTAGGTGCCGTTGCAGCACTATTACTACTTTTAATGGCAGTTAGTGCGTTATTTAAATCCGAGCGTGTTGCTGGAAATGATTGATTTGCTATGCTATAGTCGTGTGTTGCCATAATTTTAGTATCCTGAACTTATCCAATTGAATGTTTTTTGTGTAGCAGTTGAGCTACTGTTATAAAATGTTACTGTAAACCCTGAAGCAGTACTACTACTTATAGTCCAGTAATCCCCGGTATTTGAATCTTGAAGAGTTATACCTACCGTAGGTACAGTCTTATAAGGAGTAGTATATGAAACAACTTCCGTACCATTATTAGTACCAGAACTAGTAGTTACTCCTGAATTTCTTTTTATCTGATCTGGCATATCTACCGTTACAGTTAGTGCATCTAGCTGCACATTATGTGAAGTATTAGAACTAGTTAATTTAGTTCTAAACTCCACCCCTCTTGCGTAGTAATCTCCTATGTAGAAAGGTATCCACGAACCCCAAGTAGGTGAAGAAGCAGGGTCATCTTCAGTAATGCGTATCTCCAATACAGCATTTGTATCAGAAATATCAGTACCATCAAATAGTCCTGATTTACTATCAAATAGCCCAGTAGATACATCAAATAAATCTAGCACAGATACGCCAGTACTAGATAGTGACCCCGTAATTCGACTAGTATATATAGCTCCTAAGTCTATAGCTTGGTCTGTAAAATAGTAGTAACCTAAAGCAGGTATATTCCCCTCTATCTTATAATTAGCCTGGTCTGTTTGACCAAATATATTATCCGCTAAAATTAAATCATTATATGAATTGATAGAACTAACAGTAGTTACTACGGCAGTATCTAAGTTTCTTATTAACCTATTATCGTGAGTACCGGCTACAAAAGTAGCTCCTGTATCCCTCATCATATTATTAGGCACCTCTATTCGGTACCCTTCGCCATCTTGGTTGTCGAAGATACCAGTATCGAGCACCATCTCTGTACTACTAACTCTAGAAGTGACTGTCGCAGTAGTGTCATCAGTTGTATTTCGTACTAACTTACCTATGTATTCATCGGTAAAACTTGCAGAAGGGTCGTACAGTCTATCGTACCCAGGCTCTACTTCATAAGTATTAGTATCTTTATCATCAAATATACCGGAAGCCAGCGTAAGCTCTGTACCACTTATATACGTGGATACTGTAGTAGTAGTAGCATCGTTGGTGTTACGGACTGTTCTTCCTACCAGAGCAGACGTAAAGCTTGCTCCAGTATCCCTAAGTCGGCTGAGCTCGTTATTAACCGTATAACTATCCCCTTCTTTATTATCAAATATACCGGAAGCTAGAGTCACCTCATTAGTACTAGTATAAGAACTAATTGTAGTTTCAGTACTCCTGGTGGAGTTCTTAACTACGTTGCCTACCATACCAGAAGTAAAACTCCCTGTATTATCATATAGCTTACTACTGCCTGCTTCAATATCATAGGAATGTGTGTCTTTATTATCAAATATACCGGAAGATAGTACTAATTCAGTGGAGCTAGTAAAACTAGATACGGTTGCAGTAGTAGAATCATTAACATTTCGTACAGTTCTACCCACTAGCGCGGAAGTAAAGCTTGCGCCGGTGTCCCTAAGAACATTAGGCCCTGCCTCTAGCTCCCAGGTGTCCCCGTGATCATTCTGAAATAAACTAGTAGAAAGGGTGACTAAGTTAGAGCTGTCCACTGTGGATATTGTGGCTGTTCCTCCATCTGTAATATTTCGTACGGTCCTTCCTACGTCTGCAGATACAAATGTAGCCGAAACGTCCCTAAGTTGTGTATTTTTTGTCTCGAGTCTATATGCATCTCCCGAATACCCATCAAATAAGTCAGAACTTAAGGTAATTCTTGTTCCACTATCTACAGAAGAGACCGTTGCTGTCGTATTGTCTGTAGTATTGCGTATAAGGTTATTCAACCAACTAGAGTCAAAAGATGCGTTGTCATCCTCTAACTTATTAGTTGTGTGCAAAATATCGTCAAAGCTCCCGCTTCTGGAATCAAAGTTACCAGTGGCAGAGTCCATAAAGTTAACTGCTTGATATTCTGTACTACCAGCATTTAGTATAGCGTTATGAGTGCCCGTAGATCTAGCATCATCATGTGTACCTGTTCCGAAACTATCGTGCGTACCTGAAGTAATATACTCATCATGTGTACCCGAGGATACTACATCATCTTCGTGAGTCCCTGTAGTATAATAAGCATCGTGTGTGCCCGTACTTAAGCTAGCAGAGGATAGTTCAATAGTATTATCACTAGAGTCGTAGAATATATTAGAATTTCTAGAATCATTAACTCCTTTGTCCGCAGTATTAGACCCAAATAACGTATGTTGGTTAGATGTGTGTACTACATTAAGAGCTAAAATATCCGCAACATTGGATGTTATAAAGCCTGCATTAGCTGACTCGTTACCAGAAGAGTCTAAGGCTTTTATTAAATATGATCCCGATAATAAAGGTGCTAAATAGTTATCCGTATTACCAGGCACAGTTTTAGTAACATCCGTAGACCCTGCCCAAGTAACCCCCGTAGTTTTACTAGTATGGCGAACCCAATATGACCCCCCAGTTAACACATCTAAATCAGATACAGTTGTCCAGGTTAAATATGCTTTATCTCCTTGTGCAACCATATTAAAGTTAGTTACGTCTCCAGGGGCACTTGTTTTACCGTATATTTCAGCTTCAACACTGGCATAGGGTGAATATATCATTAGAAAATTCTCCTTGTTTTAACTCTAAATTCTAAAGTTCCTGCAGGTGCATCATCAATAGTGATACTTTGCGCAGAGGTTTCCCCCATAGATGTCCAGTTTGTAATAGCAGGAGCCTTTCTTCTCCACTCTACGTAATAAGACGCAATGTACGGGTAAGTAGTTGCTGTACCGGCCGTGTTTGGAGCATCCCAGCTAAAGGTGGCCCTGTTCTTAACATTCCCCATTGAATCAATATACAATTCTTCACTAATACTCATATTAGTAGGTGCAGGTATTGGGTCACTTGGGTTAGGTAAACTACTAGTAGATTTAGAAGAGAACGCTATATTTTCTTCAATATACCCATACTTGGCCTCGTGGTACTTAAGTGCGGACACTTCCACTATATTAGAGCCAGACTCCCTAGTCATTAATACTCTAAAGTCTTGTGCCTCTACTGTACCTATCTCTTCTAAAATCCACATATAATTAGTAGTAGGAGTATTAGCAAATGCGGAGGTTACCGTTATCTCTGTAATGCTTTCAGTAGTACCAATAGTAACTACGTCTTTTGTCTCTACCCATACATAAGGTTTCCACTCATTATCTACGTGGGCGTTTAAACAAGTTTCTTGAGTTGTCTCACCTTGTTTAACTCCAGACTGTATACACGCTTCTTCAGTATTAATTAAAGATAGTTTGTATGTTTTACCCGCGGTTACTGAAGTAGCTGCATCTAATTTAATAGTAGTAGTTGTACTACCTGAGGCTATTCTGCCCCCATAACGTACCCCTGCTTTGTGCGAGTCCGCTATTTTAATAATATCTCCAGGTCTAATTGCAGCACCTTCCATACCCGTGGAGAAAGTCACTGTTTCAGTTTCATACCTTTCCGTATACAGAATCCACTTTCCTACTCTACGTGCCTGCCCTTGAGATGTACAGCCTATCGCACTTACATCTGTCGAAAATATCTGGTTATTAGCATTTACAATTCCTTGTGCATCTTCAACGTACTCAACGTTCTGCCTATAAAAGTCTTCTGGGTTGTTCCAAGTAACGTGTGCTACATTGTGTCGCTGTTTTCTGGAAGTACCTTCGTATGTAAACTTACCTTCTATAACGTTGGCATCTGAAAAGCTCATCACGGGGTCTTTGGGCGCGTCCTGCACAGCAGAGATTTGCCCCTGTTGCCAGTATATCATTCCTCTAAATATGGAGGAAATATCATTTAGTACTTTATACGCTTCGGCCCTGCTCTGTAAGTACATATTACATGCAAATCTAGCCTCTTTATTACCCCAGCCGTCGTCAACCCCAACAAAGTTGCCAGAATTGTCCACTGCGTCACAGTACTTAGCAATCTCATAAAGGGACCACTTGTCTAATTGGTTAGCTGCTAGCCACTTACCCAGCCCGTACCTCTCATCCGTACATAGGTCATACATAACCCACGCAGGGTTACAGGTCCACTCTGTGTCGAATGTGCCATCCCACGAACCTGAGTATAGAGTCCCTCCTGCAGCGGTACCTGTCCAGGTACCTCCTGCTTGGGTACACCTGTCCTTACGCCTATACCCGGATAGAGAACAATGCCCGGGGTCGTATGGAGTATAGTTACTAGGGACTTTTACTTTTACACCCTTTATTTCATATCCACGTTTAGGAATACTAGTAAACTGTCTAGCATCTATCTGTAGAGCCATTAGGGCACTATTAGGGTACCTTAATTTATTGTCTATAATTTTTGTGTATGCACCAAAGTATAACTCATTACTTAATTTAGTAGAGGTAGAGTCTGCTGTAGTTCTTTCTACCTTAATAGCAATTTGTGTAAACCCCGAAGTCTTCCAAGCAGAAGGTATATCTAACCTGAAGGCTCTTTCGTACTTAGACGAAGTCTTACCTTCAAAAGAAGAGGACTTCATCTCTACCCAAGAACCATTATTGTCCTTTTCTAAGTATATTTTGAAGGCAACACTTGAACCATGTAGGTCTCCTCTATCGTTATCCCCATCGAGTAGTGCGGGGGTATACAATAGTACGCGCACTGCATCTACAGTAGTCGAGCTAAAAGATCTAATGAGAGCACCCGGGGCTGCTTTCTTTACAATGACGCCTACCGGGACTTCCTGTTCTGTACCAGAGAAACCGGGGATATATGTCTGAATATTAGTACCTTCCCTAGTAGCATACGTAACATCGTCAAAGTTATAGTTTCCTGCTGAGTCCTTTAAAGGTGTCTCGTTTAGGTATATAGACTTTTCAGCTGCTAGTAGTCCTACAATTTCTCCTTCGGAAACTAAATCAACTACGCGTGCTTTTGATGCAGAAAATAAGGAATCGTCATCCTCTGTAGCACTTCCTCCACCTCCGCCTTTGCCTCCGCCTCCCGAGCCTCTTATCCAATCTTTCTCACTCATGGTGTGTAATCCTCCGGTGAAACTCCTGAGCTAATAACTGCTCCGCCTACCATAAGCTGCCCATAACATACGGGTATAGCCCCTCCCTGCCTTGTCGTATTATCGGCTCCATTAAAAGAGTAATTCTCTGCTTTAGCCGCATCTGAAAGAGGAGGAGGGGTAGGAGCTAACATAGCTGCTATGCCTCCTAATATTAAAGCTCCTCCAAACTTAACTGCCATCATGCCTGTAGAAGACAGTGCTGTACCCATAATAACCCCGGACCCTTCCCCCGCTAATACTGCAACACTACCGGGGTCCGCTAAAACTACTCCCGTCTGAATAGCGATATAAATCATCAAAGCACCTACAATAATTTGGCCAACCCCTCGTTTTGCTCCTCCAATAACAGGTACAATTTTAATATCCTGTCTACCTGTAGGATTTGAAAGTTCTCCTGTAATATTCACTAATTCGTTGTTTCCAACTATTACTTTATACCCGACCCCTCTCTCTTCCGAAGTACTAACAAACTGTCGGAAGCTGGGGTTGTTTGCCATTAAGGCTCTTATAGCTTCAGAAGGGGACTCAATATCAAGTTCCCACTCTTTACCATACTTCTCCGCTAGTTCCCCATATAATTTTACTTTCTTTAACATAGTGATTGGTGCCTTAAATGATGCGTGGTATGCTTTCTCCAATATCCGCCATAAAGCTCCCTATTAGATAGTCTACCGTGTACGTGATGTAAAATTTTATCGTCTCCGATGAAAACTGCCGCGTGGTTTGGTACAGGTGAAACTAATTTTATAAGAAATATATCATATTTTCGTATATCATCTTCATCTTTTATCTGTACAAAACCTTGTTCTTTATAGTTATCTAAGTATCTATTCTCGCCTTTATCCCACCACCCGTCTTGACCACTATGACACTTAAAATCTATATTTAATTCTTTTTTGTAGTAATCTCTAAGTAATGTACAACAATCCAAAGTTCCGTAGCTGAACTGTCTACCTACTATAGGGGCTTCGTACCCCGAGGGCTCCCAGCTATGTAATCTGTCCCCTGGCCAGCTTAAAATATGCCAAGGTTTATTAGAGGTTTCGCAAGCAACCTTATCCGCTTCAGAGGGTTCACACCCCTCATTAGGGTGTGAGTGACATACCCCTATAATTGCCCCTATATCCTCTGCATCTGCGTAACTTACTGGGTCTATTATAAAGTGCTCCTCAGCAAACTCTGCAATATTATTAGCAGGGAAGTACCTCTCTTTCTTTCCTACCCCAATAATGAAGCCGCAGGCTTCTTTAGGGTAAGAGTCTTCCGTGTGCTTTCTAAAATCTTCTAAAGTCTTTTCATTCATTGGGTTATCCCATATTAATACCAGCTCCAGGGAACCCCCCAAAAGGGCTCTCAACTGACTCCGGAAATCTAAGTTCACAAGCATTGAAAGTTTTAGCACAAACATCGTCTGAGGAGGTTACTACTGTATTGTTATTAACATCCCAGTAATTAGCCCCAGAGTATCCACACTCTGTGCCTTTGTATAACCAAGGGCAAGAGTTAGCAACTACAGTCCTAGAGGGCAGCTTTACTCCGTGTATGTCATGTGCTGCAGTTAGCTCAAACTGAATATGAGTACGAGTCTCAACGGCCTTCCTATCTATGTACCAAATCTCATCAGAGAAGTGTGCAGTATCATCGGCCAAGGCTGATGCATACCATATGCCTGGCCCCGTTGCAGCTTCGCAAGTAGTTTGGTTATACGCTGTCCAAGTACCTACGGAACCATTCTTATTAACATCTAAACAATCTGACTTACTTAAACTAGGGTCTCCTCCAGACTCCCCTGTGCACACTCCTGCGACAGGGTACCCGCTAGTATAACAGTAATTGTCTAGATACTTCGCAAAGGTCTTCTTTCTAGTAACTTTTGACCCTATCAAATCATCATAACTATTAATAACACTAGATAATATAGAGGTAATATTAGCTACCGTGACTGTAGGTCTAGGGATTGCTCCCTTTCCTGAAAATTCAAAACCTTCTGCCTCAATAGGAAAGGCAGAATATTTATTACCTTGCCATACTATTTCTTGAAGATTTTCGTTCTGACCTGAGTGCCACCTAAGAGTAGGCTCAGAGGAAGGGGCACTACCTGTAGTCAGGTCAAGTTCAAATAACTCAATAACGGCCCCAGGCTCAAAGCCATGAATATCACTAGTAATTTTATCGCTCATGGTTCAAATACCTTTGTAAAGGTTGCTGTAATAGTTTGGTGACCTGATATATTATGTTGAGTACTCCACTTTTCACACTTATACTTTTTATAAGGGTAAAGAGTGTAGGCCTCCGCACTAGAAATTATGTCCGCCGCTAGAGATAACTGAGTAGCACTGTCTATAGCTGTAACTGTGGTAGTGGTGCCCCCGGAATCCGTGACCGTAGTATTTAGGTATCTAGCAGTAAAATACTGACTAGTATCTATCAACTTTTTAGTGGCAGAGCTGGTAGCCGTGCTAGATATGTCATACCCCGTAGGGTACCAATCAAATGCAGTTACGCCCCCTTGATCCTCTAAGAATTTGATGATCTTGTTGGCCTCGGCGGAGGTACGGTTCTTCCACGTTAAGTTCCAAACTTCGGGGGTATTATTAATACCCGCGGCTACTCTCTGTTCGTACCCATCTCCGTACGTTGCAGCTAGAACCCTAGGCTTGCTGTCTGCCTTAAGGCCTCTATCTGGGTTAATATTTACTTCTGTGTTAAAATTTGCCATAATTAATAACTACTTAGTAGCCCTCCCGGTCTCTGTTGTTCAACTAACTCTTGCTGTACTGCTTGAGATACCATGTACCCAAGAGCTTTAGCTTTATCCCCGTCCATACCACTATTAGTATCAGATTCCGCGTTCCCATCCTTATCAACTGTAACATTAACTGTAACGTTATTTTCAGTAGAGCCCGCAGACCCCATTACTGGGATAGACTTACCATCTGGTAGCGGCACTACCGCTTCGTTGTACTTACCTTCACCAACCAAACCAAGAGTAGGTTTAGTAACAGTTCCGCCGTTTGCAAAGGCTCTGAAACCCCCCTTAGCTACACCACCATTAGCGAACCCAAAAAAACTATTTATTGCACCGCTCATCATATTTGTACCTACCTGAGATAAGGAATTAGTAATAAATGCTCGGGCATTTAGGTTATCATTTTGTATCTGGGAATTAAGATTTGATGCCATTGATCTTCTTAAATCCGTACTCAGTTGGTTAGTAGTAGCATCCCCTTTTGGATCAGTAACGGGGGCCGGCTGGCCTGGAGATACTGTCGTAGGGGTCTTAATGTCCAGAGGGTTTACAACCTCCACCTTAGTAGACCCGCCTCTTCCATTTGAAGCATTAATCGCTGCAGTTAGTGCTGCGTTCTGTAACTCTAATGTTGGGGTACTTAGAACAATGCTTTCCAGTTTCTGCCCTATGTTACTATCGGCATCTACGCTATAAGGGTTGGTATACTCAAATTTTTGCGGTGCTTTCATTTGGTCTATAGAATTTGTGCGGTCCTTAATACCTAGAGCCTCGTTAATTTTCTCTCCAATTCTTAAGCCTATATTCCAGAACATCTCTAAAACATTGCCCTCGTCTAGCTCTGATGCCGTAGGACCGTAATTCCCTAGAGGCCTATTCGTGTCTGAAATGGCTCTCTTCTTGAAAGAGGATCCCCCATTCATTAGCATCTCTGTAGGATCCGTAGTATACTCGCTAGTAGCTTCCTTCGAGGGGAAAAGAGTAGGAAGTATCTGTAGTATAAGCTGCACCAACATACTCCTAGCATTTTTCCCGTTCTTAGGATCGAATACGTTGCCTAGAGCTATAGACCCGTTCATGGACTGTATCACTTTAGTATCTAAAGTCTTGGTTAGGCCCTCTAGGGCAGGTATTAACCTAAATAACTCTCCTTGTCCTTTACTGTCTGTGCCTTTAGCCTTAGACTGCCCGTCCTGGGCATCTTGTAGCCATTTGCCTCTCTTATTATTCTTCCATTTTCTCTCCCCCGCACGAACTCTTGTATCTAGCTCATACCACTCAGGCTGAGGGGTACGTTTACCATTCGCGTTAATCGGGGAGTTGGGGCCATACTTCTTAAGATCACTAGTCTCAAAAGACCCATCTAATGGGCTACGCCATAGAGTTTCTCCTTTATAAGAGGCCTTTCCGCTCGATATCATTCTCTCAAATTGTTCGTTTATTTGCTGAGCGATATTAGCAGGTACTTTTATCCAAGGCTCTACGTTTTTCTTTATATACCCATCAGCGTTATTGCGACTGGTGACAATATCCTGCAAAGCTTTAGGAAGAGTATCTAGGGCCCTATCACTCTTATAAGTAGGATTAGCCAGTATTCGTAGCATTTCCTTGAAGTCCTGCGTATACGAGTTCCACATATACTCAGGAGTTACGTCCTGTACAGTAGTACCTACCTGAGCCTTTGACATTGCATCCACAGTTCTTACTATAATCTCTTCTATGTTTTGGTCCTTGGTATAGACTGATTTATTAAATGAGTCAAATATATCATTCTTAACCGAAGCGTCCCCTGATGCTGCAAGGTAATTCTGTTCCTTCCAAAAATTTTGGTAGTCTTCTCCACTTTTAGTAAGATAATTGTTCCATTCAGGTTTGAAGCCCTTAAAAAGGCTGTGAGCTAGCTCATGTACAAGGCTCTCGAAATCACGTATAATCAGTAACCCCTCTTCCTGGTTAAGCCCTCCCCCTAATGTATTGCCTTGCTGGTCTTTGAAACTCTGCACCAGTCTAATTCTTAGGTTTTCTAGATCTTTTAGAAAGAAGTCTGGGTTCTGCTCTAAGTAACTACCTGTTGAGAACTTACCCATGATTTCAGTATTAACGTCTAGCATATCTTGTGCATTCTCGTCATTACTATACCCCCCTACCTTGTACCCGGAGGCGGATAAAGTAGGCAAGTACTTACCATTGGAAATATCCTTCTGAGTTACAGCTACTATCTTCAACTTATCTATAGCTTGCTCCAATTTGGAAGGTATAGCGTCTAGTAAATCTTGAGCTTTCTTCTCTGCAGCCACCCTTTTATTAGAGTTCTCAAGAATCTCTTTAGACCAGTTTTTCCAAAATAATTTCTCTTCCTCTGACATAGAGGGTCTAGCAAGCTTTTTCAGTTTATCTTCTGCAGAACCCGTTTCAGTACTCTTCTCTATACTCTGTACTGCGGTGTCTGTAGAAGACGTAAAATCCTCGACAGCGTCTACTGCACTACTAAATACCTTCTTTATACTCTTTATATCCGTACCGACATTTACTCCACCTACGGGAACACTTATCTTTGTAGTATCTGAGAAAAGGTTTTTGAACCATGAGGAAAACCCTTCTGAATCTTTATCTGTGGGTTTATTATTTACAATATCGCCCGCCTTGCTTTTAATTAAGAACTTTTGATACTCATCCATAGTAGATACTCGACCTTGGAGGGCTGTATTAATTTTTTTCTGTAAATCAGCGAAATTGCTCATTACAAACCCTTCAGCAGTAGTAGACTCTTTAATGAAGCCAGACAAGTGCTTCTCGAACCAATCTCTTTCGGTTTTATCTGCAAATATTGATGAGTTCATAACTATGCCTGTATTACCAAACATAGAGTCATACGCCAACGACTCCGCCTTCTTGGCGCGAGCCTCTGGGTCAGATATATCAACTACTTGAATTACACCATTAGATAGCTGGTTTAGCTGAGCAGATATAAGCTCTCTCATATCCTCTAAGGTTTTCATTAACTTATCTCGTTCCGATGGAGGAAATATAGCATTAGCTGCATCTTTCCCAAATATGGATTCGGTTGCAGAAGCTAGTAAGGACCTAGTGCCCTTAGTTATAAAGCCGCTAACCATTTCTCCTGTAGCATCCGAAGCTGTCTGTGCCAGAGCTAGACGTATTCTATCTTTTGTGGATAGATCATCGTCCGGTTCCTTTCTCATAAGTGCGTCAGAGATTGCTCCGCTAATTGTCTGACCCATGCCCGCCAGGGACTCTTCAAAGAATAGTTTTACGGGCGCATACTGCTCTGTAGCCTCTAATTCTTTTAACTCTTTCTTTGTCTTTTCAAAAGCTAATACCATCATGGCTAACTGTGTCTGTTTTTTGATATTATCATTGGACTTATCCAAGACGTTCATCTCTAGCTCCAACATATCAGTTTTAAGACTAACTAAGTTTGTGTGTATTCCTATATTGTCAGACTCTAGAACTATTTTGTACAGCTCGTCTCTGATTTGTTTCTTCTTAGCTTTTAATAACTTACCCTCTTCGGTAAATAAAGAGGTCCACTTCTTCCAAAGTTTCATGCCGGAAGTAGTATTGAAGATATCTTTCCCAAATTTATTTCTCAATAAATCCATTGCATAAGTTACTTTCTGCGTTTCTTGGAATGTTTCATCTAGAGAATTGTTTAATTTATTAAAAGCTGTATCAATTACCTGAACTTTGTGTGCTTCGAAATCTGCATCTACTATGAATTCATTATCCACTAATGCAGCACTGAGAATATCCGAAATGGTTTGTGTGGTTCCCGCAACTTCATGGAATCTTTTATTTAATTTGCCTGCAGTTCTGCTAGCGTGCTTTATTTTAGTATCTATATTGTCTATAGTTTGTTGAAGTTGCTTCTCTTCCTCTGCTGATAGCGTTTCTGACGCTATTCGGAAGGCAAACCTACCCTCTGCTATTTGCTTCTCTTTTTTAAGGTTTTCTACTAGTATTTTAGATTTTGCTTCTGTTGCAGAAGTGCCGTACTTATCTAAGTTTGCTATTTTTAACTTATTAGCCTCTAACTCCGAGGATAGTTTTAGTTCTAGGTTGTACTGCTTCTCTGCGTCTCCTCCCGCTAGCTTATGAACCATACGTCGAGCTGTTGCATTATACGCTTGTGTCTCTGTTAATGAGGAGTCTGCCTTCATTACTTCAGCGTACGTCTTTCTCCAAACAACCGAGTATTCATACGCCTCAGCGGTGCCCTTCATTTTAGTAATATCGTTTATACGCCTCTGCGCCGCATTTTTATCTTTAGTCTTCTGCTCCTCGTCTGAATATATCCTATTTTGAATAGCTATTAAACCTTTTTGGGCTACTTTTAATTGAGTATCCCAGTGTTTAAGAATGGTCTGTGCGTCCTCAGGAAGTTTTGAGTAGTTTGCTCCAAACATATTCTTATCATTCAGTTCTCTAAACTTAACAGTATCTGTAACTAGCTTATCCGAGACCGAAGCTATAGACCCTTTTGCAGACTTCGCGAAGTCCCTAAGGTCTCCTCCCTTAATCATGCCTTTTAGGAAGCTGTCACGTATTTTTACTAAGTTACCCATAGAATCAGTTAAGTTCTTTATAGCGTCTGTCTGAGACTTAGTTACTTCCGCGTGTAGTTTTGCAGCGGCTGTTAAGTCGCTATAGTAAGACAGTGCCTTCTCTTTGGACATATCTAGCTCATCGCCTAGCTTTCGTACTGCTAATTCTGGAGTTAATGTACCCGCGTTTACTCCGTCTAGTACAGATATTACTGCATCGGCAGCTTCTTCAGAAGTCTTAGTAAGTTTATACAATCCTTCCTTAAGATTGGTAAAACCATAATAAAGTGCCCCTAACCCTCCTACAATTAAAGTTACGGGCCATATAAGTGCCGATAGCCCTGCTGCTGCTACCCCAAAGAAACCTGTTGCAGCAGCGATGGCTGCTCCCCAGGCTGTGCTTATGGATAGTATCCCTGTGGCGAGTGCCCCCGCTCCTACAAGAGTAGATGCTGTACCTACCATTAGCTTCTCTGAAGCGCCTGCGTTAGGGTCTATAGAGCCTACTAGTTTGTCTCTAAGACTTGTATCTTCTTTGAACTTCAGCCACTCGTCGGGGGACATAGTGAAGGATAAATTGGTTAAAGCCTTTCCAATAGACTCCTCCAGCTTATCTGCTAGACCTATACCTACTGAGTCCATGAAGTCGTCTAAAAGGGTTCCCCACTTATCTGCGGCAAGTGCCTCTGAGGACATCATTTCAACAGCCTCATTCATAGCCTCAGATAGACCACTGGCCATATTATTCTTTGTCTCTGAGGACCTAAGAGAATCCGCAATAGAGTCCCCTATATTACCCCGTGTGCTTACCTGCTTTTTCATAGCGGCCATAGATTCAGTAAGGGTATCTGTCAGGTCGTCTACGGCCTTGTGTGCATTAGTAGCGGCCTGATTCCAATCTAGTATTTCTCTTCCTATCCACTGTACCATCATTTTGATACTTAGAATAGATACCGCAAAATTCAAAGCAGTACTCATTGCCTGTAGTGTTAAAGTGAACGCGGATGCTACTCTAGATGACTTAGTTAACTCAGTCTTAAACTTATCCATACCTTTAGCGGTATTGTTAGTATTAAATACTAGCAGTTTGAACATCGCCCCTAAGCTAAAACCTTGAGCCTTTAATATGGAAGCACTTCTAGCGCCTTGCATAAAGGAAGCACCTGCATTTGCCACATATTTAGTTGCATTTAGGGCTGCGCCTCCTACACTATGTAAGCCTTCTACCAGTTTAAGTACGAAAGATCCTCTAGAAGCTTTTGAAATATTTTGAATCTCTTTTCCGAACAATTTAAAACTGTTTACTGCCTTATCTATTAGGTCAATTTGAGCCTGGGTAGCTCCCTTAAACGCCGGAGTCTCCACTGTAGGGTCCTTAACTCCTAGATCTTTTTGTCTCTGTAAATCCGCCTTTGCATGTGAAAGGGCTAATGTTAGCCCTTTACCCGCACTGGTACCCATATGCTTGCCTAATAGCTCTGCCGCAGACATATTACCTTTATTAGCCATTGCTTTACCGAGAGCTTTACCACCCCATTCCCCTAAAAGGGAGAACAGCTTCTTGCCGGCAGTCTCCTGCCCTTTTAGCATTACCGAACTTACCCCGGAAGATAGTAAGAAATTTCTCTTAACCTTTTCTAAAGTTTGTCCTGCTTTTAATAGGGTTTTTGAGTAGCTGTCTAGCTTAGCGCCCATGTCCTTAAAGACAGGGAATACTTTAGATAACAAGCTTCTAGCTACTAACAGCATTATACCTTTCAACAGGTTCTCTGCTTCCGCAAGTTTATCTATGAAAGGGGTTAGAAAAGTAGTAGCTCCAGAACCTACGTTTAGTAGTATATCAGTGAAACTAGCGCTTAATTTCGCGAAAGCATCCGCAGGTATGCTAGTAGCGATGTCCCCGAATTTGCCCTCTAACTGCCCCATAATAGCTGTATTACGTGCGGTTAGCTTCTCCATCTCAGTAAGCTCTGTAGTAGTCTTATTTATAGAATGAGCAAAATCTTTATATACTTTATCAAGTCTAATAATTACACCTAGCTCGTCTAGAATTTCAGGCTCGGCCTTTACAATACCACGAGTCAAACGATCCATCGCATCGCCCATATTTCTACCAAGAGCAACCGAGGCTGCACGAGCACCTTTAGTCATTCTTTCGATCTGTTTAGCAGTTAAACCTGCTGTAGTCGCCAACGCCGTGCTGGTAGACGCTTCCTGAAAGTCTAGCATATATCCAGAAGCTTTCTGAATAGTTCTAGCGATCTGTGCCATGTTCTTACCAGTTTGAGCGGCGTACTCTTGCTGTCCTTTTAGTAGTATTCCGAACTGAGAAGCTCTCTGTAGAGCGGTATAAGCAGCAGTTAGCGCAAATACACGTGCTGCGACTTCTGCGTAGGCAGGAACCAGCACGCCTTGCATTCCTTGAGCTTGTTTAGAGAAGTTTTTAGAGGCGTTAGCAGACATCTTGGCATTACCCTTCATATTTCTATCAAGGTTGCCAGATTTCTTATTATTTTTGTCGACTGCTTTATTAAGCTTATTGACGTCTTTGGTCTTTTGTTTTAAAGAGCCATTGTCATCAACTGTAATCTTAATATTCTTATCGTACTTTCCTGCCATTTTATTCTCTTCCGCTAAGCCTTAGTAGGCCCCGTCTGCTGTTGTTGCTTCTGCTTCTTATTAACGTGTTTTGCGTACTTCCCGTCAATAATCTTTACCAGCTTGAATATTTCTTTTTGGTTACTTACTTCAAGTAACTCCATAACATCTTTTATCCCGGCCATTTGCTTGCCGAAATAGGTACCACTCATACCATCCCATTGGTCTGTCAAATAGTTCCAAACTTGAAAGGCTTCCTGTATTTCATAAGGAAAAACTACTTCTTCCTCATCTAAGGTAGACCAATCTACCTCCATACCGTTCTCTTCCATTTGGATCATCATATCAATGCGTTTTTGTTTATCGAAATTCTCTCCAACGCCTGTGAAATGATTATCTATCTGTTTTGTCCAATAGTCTAGTTGCTCTTCGTAAAATTTGCAAGGTCACCTACGACCTCTGTCAGCCATGAATCGAAGTCGCCTGAGTTTTGCATTAAGATTTCTGCATTATCGTGGCTAAAAGGAAGTTCAGCTTGCATATCTGCAATTTTGTCCTCATCTACCGGGATAAGCTGAACTAAGTAAGTCATCTTTAAGCCTTTCCAGCCCTTGATTACTGCCTTAATGTACTCTTTAAGGAAAATTTCCTCATTAAGCTCTTCTTCTGGCTGTCTAGTTCTACGATTAATTTTCGTAGTAACTGCCTTTTTACGTAGCTTTAGCATCTCGTCGCGTGCTAAATAAGTAAGTTGTACCTCGAATCCTGGGTAACCCGGAAACTCGATTGTCGCTGTTTTACTTGAAGTAAGTAAGTCAGATAAACTCTGAATACTTGGTGTTGCTGTTGTTGTTGCTGTTGTCATTTTGTATATCCTGTGTTTTATAAATAAAAAAGTAGGGCACCTAAGCACCCTACTAAAGACATTAAATATTAAGTACTAGTTAGTCCTTTATAATTAACTGTCATTTCGTCTTCTCCAGCAAAGTCACTTTCTAGTGCTGTGAAGTTAACTGTAACACCCATAACATCTGCAGTATCAATAGACGGAAGCTCTAAGTGAGCTCTAGGAATATCGAATTGTACAAATGGAGCGCTTGCGCCACCGATTTTAAGATCAATGTCAAAAACGTTTGTTACGTCAGGTGCTGCACCATTGATATCTGCTAAGATATCATCATACATAACCTTTGAACTTAGTGCTGCTGAATCTAAGTAACAAGTAAAGTTGCCAGAGATAGCGCGAGTTCCAACTTGGTGATCAATTGGTGTATTAATCTTGCCTAGTTCTTCTGCAGTTACGAACGATAAGCCATTATCAATAGTAACATTTCCACCTGTTAGAGGGAATGTGTAAACTTTTGAACTACCAGAGATTGTAGAAGTCAAAGTAACAGTACTAAGTCTGTTAAGGATGAAGTCTGCATCTGTATTTGCAGGTACGTACCCGTCTGTAAGATGTCCTGACTCGTCTGGGTAATCTGCGTCTACCTGTGTAACTGAAGTAGCAAATCCTGTCCAAGTGATCTGAGCGATACCATCAATATCAAAGTCAATTGAAGCTGATGTAATACACATATTAGCCAATTCGTACGTTAATGATGAATCAGAAAAAGCGAACCAACCAGTAAACTTAAGTAGCTGGTTATGCTCTGAGTCTTCAAAATCAATAGTCATATCTGTTGTGTCACAAGCGATACCACCTGTAGAGGTATTATTAGTTTGTGTATTAGATACTAAAGCGTTCCAAAGTAACTTCTCAGTTGCTGAGTGCTTATCTGAATCTGCGCTGTCTGTAAAAGGACGCATGTAAGTAGTAAAACTCCAATCAACGGGCTCTAAAGATGTATTGAAGATCTTTTGACCACGTTTAGGTGTTGCACCTGCTTCGTTTAGAGTTACATTCTGTGTACCAGTTGCCTGTGAGAATGAAAATCCGTCTAGAATTGGAATCTCGAAAGTATCCGCATCTGAAGGGTTAGTACCTGTACCATCCCAGGTTGATGTTCCTGCTGCCACGTATGACGCATAGAACGTTGCATTTCTGCTTAAAGATAAAGCCATTTTAGCTCTCCTGTATTTTTAACTTGTCATTAACGGGTTATTCGACTATTGTCTATTTACCGTTGTAGACTATATTTGATACCTTACTTCTAAGGTAATCTCACC
>Ga0233433_10001792_pt1 | contig 19824 bp, 20 predicted proteins | sample SI_122_August201_5_FD_179868 | JGI IMG/M metagenome (GOLD analysis project Ga0233433, IMG submission 179868) | Seawater microbial communities from Saanich Inlet, British Columbia, Canada - SI_122_August2016_100_MG | ecosystem: Environmental > Aquatic > Marine > Inlet | place: Canada: British...
TGTCGCGGACCAGCATTATCACTCGTGTGATCGGTTAAACGCTCATATCCAAGAGCATAGCCATGATCGTAGATGCCAGCTCCTGTGGCGCGGTTACGAAGCGTAACGTTCTCTAAACTAGATAATTCAGTAAGGAGTTTATCCACCACATTATCCACAGGAGACCCATCAACCTCACCACCATCGACCAAAGCGCGCCCACCCCAATGCGCTGATTGTTCTAGTACAATTACCCTAGCACCAGATTTTGCTGCTGCCTTAGCCGAATGCAGTCCAGCAATACCGCCCCCAATGACTAGTACATCACAAAACGCATAAAAATGTTCGTAGGTATCAGCGTCTCGATTTTTCGGCGCCTTACCTAAACCCGCAGCATGCCGGATAAATGGTTCATAAACATACTTCCAAAGAGGTCGTGGATGGATAAACATTTTATAATAAAATCCAGCAGGCATGAAACGCGACAGCTTGGAATTAAGTGCGCCTAAATCAAACTCAAGACTGGGCCAATGGTTCTGGCTAGTGGCCAGAAGACCTTCAAAAAGCTCCGTTGTTGTTGCCCTTTGATTGGGTTCGAAATTTCCTTCAACACCAAGATTGACTAAGGCGTTGGGTTCTTCCACACCCGCAGCCATAATACCTCGTGGACGGTGATATTTAAACGACCGACCAATCAGAATTTGGCCATTTGCTAAAAGAGCCGAGGCAAGGGTATCACCCTCGTACCCTCTAAATTTTTTGCCGTTAAATGTAAAATTCACTGAACGTGCTTTGTTCAAAAGACGCCCATATGCGGAGAGGCGGGCGCTCATATAAAATACACCTTAGGAGTAGCAAAGGTTTTAGACATCTCAGGCAACGCTAATGTGACGATTGTAAATTGTATCATGGGTAAGTTCTCCAAGACCAACCTGGTCGTTTAGCGCTGATCTTATCACGCAATTCTTTGGGTGGTTTCACAGTTTGAGCGGAATAAGTTCCAAAAATTTCAAGTGTTGTTGTGCAGCGAGCTGCATGAAACCATTTTCCACAGCCATAAATATGGCGCCACCTTTCAAAATGCACGCCTTTAGGATTTTCCCTTACGAATAAGTATTCCTGAAAATCTTCGTCAGAGGAGCCAGGACCGAAACGCTTAAGATGCGCCTCTCCACCACCATGAAATTCAGTTTCTTCACTTTTTTGGCCACAGTACGGGCAGGTGAGGATTAGCATGAGTAAGCTCCAATAAGTGGGGGAGACAGACAGCAAGGCTGCAACATAAAGGCCACAAACTCAATCATTTCGTTATGAGTTGGAACTCGGATTATAAAAAACGATAAAGCCAAAAAAAGTTTTGCTTTAATTAGAACAAATTTGTTGCGTCGTTTCACGGGGGTATTATTGTAACAATGAAACAGCTCATTAGTGATCGCAACAATTAAACCTAAATCGCGCGGTTTTCTTATATGATCTCTAAATGATCCAATTTTTTTTTGTAGTGCATTAAGTTTATTGTTCGAGCGGTAAATTTGAGTGAGAGGGAAAATCTTATGAGTAAGGAAATGGGCGCTATTTTGGTTTTCGGCGTAATAATCGTTATCGCACTGACGATGTTTGCTTTGGAGCGCCGTGGAGCGGCCAAACGTAAGGCAGCTCGGGGTGGGCGCGAGATTGACGTAAGCGATTTGATTGCCTTTGGCTCGGCAGCGGGCGATGGCAAAAAAACAGAAGTTCCAAAGAGTTAATTCTTCAACAGAAGAAATAATGCGCAGTTTAGTCTTATAAAAGCGCTGATCTGCATAAGGAAAACATGCTGAACCTCGATCATCAAATGCGATAATGATCCACCTTTTAGTTTTATTATAGAGTTCGTAGACAATAGCATGAAAAAGTAAAAATTTCAAAGATCTGACAACCACTTTCACGATAAAACTATTATTCAGGACAAACACAACAAAACTAATGGTCATAAAAATATACTTAAAAATGCCAAAAATATAACACGACGTCAGCATTTTAGTGTGCCACTCCAGCAGCAACACTTTCATCGATGAACTTTCCAATACGAAAGCGATTTAGTGAAAACTCTTCAGTTAGTGGAGAGTGCCCTTTTGCAATCAGTTCAGCCATAGCCCAACCAGATCCCGGGATAGCCTTAAAACCTCCAGTACCCCAACCGCAGTTAATGAATACCCCGTCGACAGGTGTCTTTGACAGAATGGGAGAGCGGTCACCGGTAACATCAACGATCCCACCCCATTGCCGAAGCATTTTTAAACGCGAAATCATTGGGAATGTCTCAATCAGAGCGCGTACAGTTTCTTCTATGTGATGAAATGATCCACGCTGCGTAAAGTTGTTATACCCGTCCGTACCACCGCCAATTACCATTTCGCCTTTATCAGATTGGCTCATATAGCCATGAACCGTGTTAGCCATCACTACCACATCCATACAGGGTTTGATTGGTTCACTTACTAAGGCTTGCAAGGAAACAGATTCTAAAGGAAGCCGAAAACCCGCCATATCAGCAAGATGACCCGAATGACCTGCAACAACCATTCCTAACTTTTCACAATCAATTGCGCCTCTGTTTGTATCAACGCCCACTACCATACTGCCTTGCCGACGTACTGCTGTCACTTCGCACTGCTGAATAATATCCATACCCATAGCGGAACATGCGCGAGCATAGCCCCAAGCGACAGCATCATGACGCGCCGTACCACCACGTGCCTGCCATAAACCGCCTAAAACAGGATAACGAGGCCCATTAATATCAATAATCGGCACCAACTCCTTAACCTGTTCAGGCCTAATGAATTTGGTCTTTACACCTTGTAATGCATTGGCATGAGCAGTGCGCTGATAGCCTCGGACTTCGTGTTGGGTTTGGGCCAACATGATGACGCCTCGTGGACTAAACATTACGTTGTAATTTAAATCTTGGCTCATCGTTTCATATAATGACCGGGATTTTTCATAGAGTGCCGCAGATGGATCTTGAAGATAATTTGACCTAATAATGGTTGTATTACGGCCTGTATTGCCCCCACCAAGCCAACCTTTTTCAAGGATAGCTACGTTTGTAATGCCAAATCTCTTGCCAAGGTAATAAGCTGTAGCAAGGCCATGGCCACCTGCTCCAACAATAATTACTTCATATTTTGATTTTTGTTCGGGTGATCGCCATGCACGCTCCCATCCAGTATGATGACGTAATGCCTCACGGGCAATAGCAAAGGCTGAGTAGCGTTTCATTAGTATTTATCCGGCACTGGAATCAACAGTTCTTACACTTGCAGTTTAATGACCTTTTGAACAAACAAAAAGGATTGCGATGGCGCCTCTTTTATAAGGTTTTGCGACACGTTTTCATTTGACTATATTCCATTTTATAATTCACCTTAATAATGACTAATATGCGTTACACGGTTTCCCCTCTTTTACATTCCATCCACAAGAGTTACGTCAATTAACAATAGATGAGTAGGAAAAAAATGCTGTTTTGGGCTGTAACCGCTGTTCTTACACTTATCGTTGTTGGAACCTTATCAAATACATTGCTGCGAGGCCGCAGCAATCTTCGCCCATCTGCGGCCTATGATCTGGACGTTTATCGCGATCAGTTAAAAGAAGTGGATCGCGATTTAGCGCGCGGTATACTAGCCGAAGCAGACGCAGAGCGCGTACGAATAGAAGTATCTCGACGTATTTTATCAGCCGATACCTCCCTTCGCAACGAAACGTCAACGCTGAAATGCCATAGCGGTCCAATCGCAGCAACCATGCTATCTCTTACAGTTCTAGCAGGCTCCTATTCAATTTACATGCATCTCGGGGCACCAGGCTATGGCGACCTTGCACTAACCGATCGTATTAAGTTAGCGGAAGAATTACGCGCAAAACGACCAAGGCAGCAAACGGCAGAGGTTGGTTCATCAGCCAAATTGCCGGTGGATCCACCAATATCACCCGATTATGTCACTTTAGTTCAGAAATTGCGAGAAACAGTAGGGAATCGTCCAAATGATCTACAGGGACAAATATTGCTGGTCCAATCTGAAGCACAGTTGGGTAATTTTGTAGCTGCTCATGTCGCTCAGGCACGAGTTATTGAACTGAAAAAAGGGACAGCAACAGCAACAGATTACTCTGAATATGCTGACCTGCTAATTCTGGCAGCTGGTGGGTATGTTTCTCCAGAAGCAGAAATAGTTCTTGAACAAGCGCTGAAAATGGACCCCTCGAACGGTACAGCAGGTTACTACTTCGGCTTAATGATGGCACAAACTGGACGGCCAGATACGGCTCTACGAATTTGGGATCAATTGTTGCGTACCAGTTCACAAAACTCACCTTGGGTATCTCCAATTGAATTGCAAATTGATGAAATAGCAGTCCGCGCAGGCGTAAACTATTCGCGCCCAGCAGTACCTATCGAAAGCGGCCCATCTGCAGCAGCCATAGAAGCTGCAAGCGAAATGTCACCCACCGAGCGATTGGAAATGATCCAAGGTATGGTTTCAGGTCTCAGTGAAAGGTTAGCAAATGACGGCGGTCCAGTTGAAGATTGGGCGCGTTTGATTTCCTCTCTTGCAGTATTGGGTCAAATGGACGAAGCACGAACAGTTTTTGAGGAGGCTCAACTTACATTTAAAGAAGATCTGCCCGCCATCGATATCTTAAATAATACTGCAAGTCAGGTTGGCCTACGATGATTACCAACGATATACCAGAATTTCTGTCAAACTTACCACCACTTTGCCCAATTATAGGGCTTGATTTAGGAGAAAAAACTATAGGTGTGGCCGTATCTGATACATATCGATCCGTAGCAACACCACTTGAAACGGTTCGCCGGAAAAAATTTAGTGTAGATGCCGCGCGGTTGAAAGTATTGATAACTGATAGAGCAATAGGGGGTGTCGTATTGGGATTACCGCGCAATATGGATGGATCAGAAGGGTCCCGCTGCCAGTCAACACGGGCATTTGCCCGCAATTTTTCGATGCTTTGGAATGGTCCAATTACTTTCTGGGACGAACGATTGAGCACTGTCGCCGCTGAAAAAGCTTTGCTGGAGGCGGATACAACACGTAAACGGCGCGCCGAGGTGATTGACCATGTTGCTGCAGGCTATATTCTGCAAGGATTACTAGATCGCCTCGCGGCCGTAACAAGGCAAGTATAATGGAAGCAGGTTCCCAAAAATCAGTTTGGGTACGACAAGAGATCGAGAGCCCTTGTGTGCAAATCTGCATAATTCATCCAGAAACTAGATTATGCGCAGGGTGCGCACGATCCATAGATGAAATCAGTGAATGGAGTAGAATGAGTGCAAACCAGCGGGCTGAGATTATGGAAAAACTTCCAGGCAGAGAACCTGCACCGAAAACGCGGCGTGGTGGGAGAAGTGCTCGCTTAAAGCGGTAAAAAAAATTTCAAAACCGTTGGTAGTTTTAATTTGCTAACCAGTCTGCTGGATTGGGAAACTCAGGTCTGAAAAATGCAACCATTCTGCCTGTTTTTTCTGAACCTTTCCATGGAGCTGTGCCATGAAGCGCAAAACGGTGTAGAAGATAACTCTCGCCTGGGCAGGCATGTAGAGGAACCATTTCACAAGTATCAAAAACAGCACTCCTCGCAGCTTGATAGGCATCCGTAAGATCAACCGTCCCAATGGCCTGCTTACCTATAGCCTCGGCCAGAGCAGCCTGCATAATTCGGTGACTACCGCGCCACACGACAGTTGGTGCATCTGTCACGAGGTTTAAAGGTAACCCCAGAATATATGCATGGTATTCTCGTGCATACCTGCGCCGAGCAGGCCCCTCTGGCAATAACCCGTCGACATGAGCTCCACAACGTTTGCGGCGAAATCGGTGATTAGCGTCACTCTCATCAAAATCCTGTTTAGGGTATTCCGGAAAAATAATCGACACTTGCGCTTTATGTTGGGCAAGCGATGGAACATGCTTTTCCCAAGGCCCATTTAGCGGCACACCCGCAACACGTCCGTCTGGCCCGTTGGGAAGCATATCCACTCCGACAAACCATGTTCTACCATGGCGAAAGTTAGCGTCTCTTATAGTAGGGTTTCTAGAGAGCTTTTCCGCACAATTTCGAGCGGCCTTTGCCCACGCGATTACTCTTTTATCAGCCTCGAACAAAACAAACCCATCTTGCTCAACCATTCAAGAAAACCCAAAAATCATGACTTACGCTACCAAACTGGATAAAATTTGCTTAAAATGATATCATTATAGCTTATAACCGGACGCCAGAGATACTATACAAATGTGCGATATTTAAAAAACAAATAGAGCAACTTATTCTATTATCCAATCATTTTATATTACCCGGAAATTAATAACCTACAGCTTATATTACAGCGTTGGTTTCATTCGTTATTGCCATGACTTGACTTAAAGCCGAATAGACAAGCTCTCCATCCGCTCCATTCTTTGCAGAACCCTCACTTATAGTTCGCCGCCACAACCGTGCACCTGCCCGCCCAGCAAACAAACCAAGCATATGTCTCGTGATTTGATGTAATCGACCACCTGAGGAAAGATGCTTCTCAATATAAGGCAGCATTGCCATAATGGCTTCTTCAACGGACGTTTCATCGCTGGCACCAAATATCCGCCGGTCTGCTGAACAAAAGATATCAGCCGGCTGATGATATGCTGCCCGACCCACCATTACACCGTCAAGTCCAGCCGCCAAAAAAGCCTCAACTTGTTCAAGCGAAGTAATTCCCCCGTTGATTGAGATGTGCAAGTTAGGAAAGTACTCCTTCATTCGCAGAACGAGCCGATAATCTAGAGGGGGTATATCACGATTTTCTTTAGGGCTTAAACCTTGCAGCCAAGCCTTCCGTGCATGGATCGTTACACGTTCACAACCAGCGGCAATAATCTTTGCCAAAAACTTCGGCAATACTTCGTCTGGGTTTTGTTCATCAACTCCGATACGGCACTTCAAAGTCACATCGACGTCTACAGCATCCCGCATCGCTGCCACACAATCAGCAACCAGAGCTGCGTCGCGCATCAGTATGGCGCCAAAAGTACCAGACTTAACGCGGTCTGAGGGGCACCCACAGTTCAAATTGACTTCTTGATATCCTGCATTGGCTCCAAGTTTAGCAGCGCGCGCCAATTCGCTAGGATTAGAACCACCTAACTGTAAAGCAAGAGGATACTCAGCTGGGCTGTGATCTAATAAATGCACGGCACCGCCGCGAATCAATGCAGGCGCTGTTACCATTTCAGTGTAAAGGAGAGCCTGCCTACTTAACTGACGGTGTAGAAAACGACAGTGACGGTCGGTCCAATCCATCATTGGCGCAGCAGAAAATCGTGCTGCGGCAGTCACTGCGTTATTGGGCATCTTGATATCTCCTGGGGCCCACGACTAATATTTACTTCCAAATTGAATACCTTGTGCACGCAAATTACCTCAGTCTAGCCCGCAGTGCACGAACTGAATAGAATAATATCGTAAGTTTTATTTTTAAGATTTATGCCTCAAAAATATTTTTAGAAGCTTTCAATTAAGACTTCTTATTAACTTGGTTATTTTGGTAATTCTTTATAAAATATTGAACGAAAATAAAAGAATGCCGCAGGGTCCAGATATATGAAACATAGGCACCAAATCCAGCAAGTTGAACGGGGGCCTGAGACGTGATTGGATTCGGCAACTCAATGGGCCCAAGAAATCTATTGGATTTTGAGGGTGAGTGGAGAATTAACCGGGAAATTATCCATGCAGACGGCACGGTTGCAAAGCTAATTGGGACAGGGACATTTGCGCGCTGCCGGACCGGCTTGGTTTATGACGAGAAGGGAGAACTGCGAATGCAGATCTCTAAAGGAGATGACACACAACTTGGGTCAACTATCGTCGGAACACGTCGTTATTACTGGGATGATTCGATCGATAAAAAGGGTACCAAACAAATCCCAGTTAGATTTTCAGACGGGCGCAACTTTCACCATATTCCAATTAGTGGTGGAACGGCATTGCATTGGTGCTACCCAGACCAATACAATGGGAATTATTTTTTTTCTAAATGGCCAAAGTGGTCAACTCAGTGGGGAGTATTGGGGCCTCGCAAATGTTATAGCATAGTAACACAATACCGACGCTAATTTCATACTAAAGATGCTTATTTCCTTGCGATACTGGCCTTTCCAAGATTAAACGTAAAAAGAGCATAAGATTGGAGATCTCTATATGGCTTTGACCATGAACAAAAAAGTCCTGACCGAGGCATTCGGTGCGTCTGAGGGCGCACTTTTGTGGCTGAAACAAATATTACTGGTCGTTACAGGTGTAATGGCGTTGGCTATCGCCGCAAAGGTGAAAATCCCAATGACACCAGTACCAATAACTCTTGGTACTTTAGCCGTTTTAACTATCGGGTCAGCATACGGGCCCCGCTTGGGTTTGGCGACGATCCTAGGTTACTTGATAATTGGCGCTCTTGGTTTTGATGTATTTGCAACCTCTTCTGCTAGCAACTCTGGTTTAGATTACATGGTGGGTGGTACAGGCGGTTATCTTGTTGGTTATGTAGTAGCGACACTAGCTTTAGGTAAATTGGCTCGCATGGGCTGGGATCGGACTGCTCCTAAAATGGCTTGTGCAATGTTGCTAGGCAACCTACTGATCTATATCCCTGGTCTTATCTGGTTGGGCGCATTGTACGGTTGGGATCAGCCAATACTACAGTGGGGGCTAACACCATTTATTATTGGAGACCTGCTTAAACTAGCGGTAGCAGCGATGTTATTACCCTTAGCATGGAAAGTAATCGGTAAAACTCGCAGTTGATTTCCTGAATATGGACTCAAACGTTATAAATATATTCCAAGCGTCCATCTTTATTGATGGGCGCTATTTTATTTATTCCTTTGAAGCTGGATCTTTTAGTTTTCTTCTATGACGCGACGGGCCGACCTAAAGCATTCCAACGCTTGCGGAACACCACAGTATATACCAATCACATGAATAATTGCTCGAATTTCCTCATTCGAAACTCCATTTTTAATAGCCCCGCGACAATGAATTTCCCATTCGTTCATTTTTCCTAAAGCACCTATCATTGACAGATTCATCATGGAGCGTGTCTTTGCGTCAATTACGTCGTCACCCCATCCAAATCCCCAACACCATGCTGTCATAGCTTCCTGAAATGGCCTGGTAAAATCGTCAGCTGATGCCAGATTTTTTTCAACATAATCAGAGCCCAAAGTTAACTTGCGTTGTTCCAAGCCCTTCAGAAATAAATCCTCATCAAATGCACTCATTATTGCCCCCTGCAGTTTTGTTGACTGTTTTTAACGCACACTATTAAGTAAAATTACAACTCATCTTTCACTGATAGTGGTCCACTTTTGTATAACAACCATAACATTTTTTCCGTTGTACGAATAAATGATTTAATTTTAGTAAGTAAGATCCAATTTTGGGTTTAAAATGCCTAAATTACTCCATTTAGAGTATCCTACTTTTTCAACCAAACATCATAGTCCTCAATCTATATTTCAGTTTTACTAGTTAATCAGATTTATTTTGGTAACATTCAACAGTCCATTCCAGATTTTCTTTTGCCCGACAGTTTTGTAACAAGGTGTCCAAACAACTTGGTACCTGAACTAATGCGTGGTACGCTTCATGGTCGATGCTTAACTTGCTAATTATCAGTGTTGATTATGGAATAACCACAACGGAACTGATACGGTTTACTTTCGAGAAGAAAATATGATACGCAAATCTTCCAAAAATCTATCTGTAACAATGATAATGCCTCTCTGGGCATCGATAAATCAACTACCCAGCGCTGGGATCGAGGTCATCAAGAAATGATCTGCCTCTTCCCAGACGAGTTTTCAACAACGCAGAGTATAGACGACTTCAAGCCGTTGAAACAAAAACTCACGAACTATCCAAGATCGCTCAGACCAAATGAGATCATTCAGCACAACCAAACCGCAACATATACTGAAAAAGTTCTAACGATTTTCAAGTGACCAAATTTCTACATGCATTAAGTGATGGTGATGATTTAGCCGATTGGCTTTGGGCCAGTAGGCACACTATGCCCGATACCACCAAAATTTTGAATGCACTTCGTAACGCTTCAAAAAAGATATAATTTACCAATAAAAACGGTAAGTTAATTTTATACTTGTCAATACATCACAGACGTGAACTAAAAAACCTTCACCAAACAAGTTGGACCAATATATTTTCTTAGTGATCGTCTACAGCACGTTATAGTAACATGTCCAACTTGGTATGCTGACGGAAAGCTTGCTACTACTGTAGTCAAACGGACACGAGGTCTAATTCGGTCACACAAAAGCTAATATTGGCGAGCCCCTTCTTCAGATGCAACCCTGGGTACCAGAGCAAGAACAAGACTACTCATATCCAAAGTACCAACGGGGTTTCCATCACGAGTGACGAGATAGGTATACGAAGTATCTCCACCAGATTTAGCAATCATACTTTCCAGTGTGTCATCGATATTAATCTCACCATGCGTATCTGTAGGGACCAAGCCCTTAGTGAGCGGAGCCATAATAGATCTAACTCGAAGTACTCTCGCACGATTAATGTCGCTTACAAAGTCTTCAATGTAAGGATCATTAGGATGTAACAAAATATGTTGAGGCTCACCTTGTTGCACAACAAAGCCATCCTTAAGGATGACAAGGTGATCGGCCAACTTGAGCGCTTCATCAAGGTCGTGTGTGATAAAAACAATAGTCTTATGAAGTTCTTTCTGCAACTCTAGCAACAAATCTTGCATATCAGTGCGAATTAGAGGGTCTAGCGCAGAGAATGCCTCATCCATCAACATAATAGGTGAGTTTGATGTCAGCGCGCGAGCAATACCTACACGTTGCTGCATTCCGCCCGAAAGTTGGTGTGGATAGTGATTTCCAAATCCCCGCAGGCCTACACGGTCAAGCCATTTATCGGCTTCTTTTAGGTAGTCCGTCTTTGCAACACCGCGCACTCCCAATGTAGTACCTGCATTTTCGGCAACTGTTCTGTGAGGCAGCAATGCAAATTTCTGGAATACCATGGACATAACCTGCCGACGGAGCTCGCGTAATTTATCTTCTCCATAATCGAGTACATTGTCACCATCTACAAAAACTTCACCTGAGGTAGGCTCAATCAAACGATTCAAGTGACGGATCAAAGTTGACTTCCCAGAGCCTGAAAGCCCCATAATCACTGTAATCTCGCCTTCTTTGATATCTACATTGATATCTTTAAGGCCTAAAACATGTCCGTGTTGCTTCAGCAAATCTGCTTTCGACATTCCACCAAGTACATATCGTAAAGCTTCTTCCGGATTTGTTCCAAAAATTTTGTACAGGTTGCGGATCGAAACTTGGACTTTATCACTCATCGGCTCCGCCCCTTATTGTTTCTGCGCTGCATTCACGCGCGCGAGGGCTGCTTTGGTTACTCGATCAAGAATAATTGCCAACAGCACGATAGCGAGACCAGAGACAAGACCAACACCTAACTCAAGGTTGCGGATCCCACGAAGAACAAGGACACCAAGTCCCGGAGCAGACACAAGTGAAGCTATTACAACCATTGCGAGGCTCATCATGATAGTCTGGTTTACCCCAGCCATTATATTAGGAAGAGCAAGTGGTATCTGTACTCCAAACAATTTTTGCTGGTCAGTCATACCAAAACTATCAGCAGCTTCAATCACGTCTTTATCAACTAACCGAATGCCTAGATCGGTCAACCGAATTACTGGAACAATGGCGTAGAGTATGATGGCAATGCCATACAGCTTCGGCTCAGTAACCGAGAATAGAAAAATCAAAGGTATAAGATAGACAAATGGCGGTAGCGTTTGTAGCATATCAAGAATAGGAATTATTATGCGTTGCAAGCGATTACTTCGCGACATAGCTATTCCTATTGGCACCCCAAACAATACACACAGGAAGGCACAAACAAATATAATAGCAAGGGTTTGCATCGCGTGATCATAAAGATCCACAAAGGCTAAGCTTATAAGACATACGACAACGAAACCCACTAATTTGACCGACTTGGAGGCAAAATACACTACCACAGCTAAGAATGGGACCATGATAAACCACGGTGTTGACTGAAATAAATACAAAGCACCATCAAGGATCCAACTAAGTGGCTGCGTTAACGGATCTAGCACTACACGCAGGGCGTCTTTCATAGCTAAAAACCCCCCCTCGACCCCTGTTGTCACATCACGTGACTGCCAAAAAGCGCCACAGGCCTCATTGAGAGCATCAAGCGATGGAAATGGCAAATCAAGGATAGAGGTTTCTTTATCAACCCCTGTTGACACTAAAAGATCAGCCATAGACGCAGGTGCTGAACCAGCTGAACCGCTGTCACACCAATTTCTGAGACCAAGTATATTGAAAAGTGGGTCGTATGTCGCCATTTGACACGCCTTATTGCAAATACTAGCAGCATCTGCAGCCGCCCAGAATTCCAAACGGCTGCTGTATTTTATTATTCGCTTATACCAATTTAGTACTAAAGCGAGAACGCATATTATTTGATTAGAGAACTCAATTTTTCGCGCGCGGCGTCATTTACCCAATTTGACCAAACATCAGAATTATTTTGAATAAAATAAACAGCCGCTTCTTCCGTAGAAGCACCGTTGTTATCAGCCCACGCAAGCGTTGAATTTAAGATATCAATGTCAAAGCTTACGTTTCGCATCAGCGCGGCAACATCTGGTTCACGCTCTGTGAGGCTCTTTGTCGCAACGGTAAGTACCGGAGCAGGTGGAAAATCAGAAACGCCAGGATTGGCATTATCAGCAGTCTGGTTACCCAGATGCGCATCTTCATCGATAGGGCCAATTTCAATTTTCGTCATAGGGTATTTGCCTAGAACCGCTGTTGGCGCCCAGTAATATCCAAACCAAGGTTTTTTATCGTCATAAGCCGCGGCGATAGATGTCGACAACGTCTCACCTGAACCGTGATCGAATACTTCCATGGCGTCGCGCAAACCTAGAGCATTGATAAGGTTATCGTTCACAATCCGACATCCCCAACCTACAGGACAGTTGTTAAAAGTTCCACCAACCAGCTCTGGATTAGCCATAACGTCCTGAACTGTCTTCAGCTCTGGGTGCGCTTCCGCGACATATGAAGGAATCCACCACCCCTCAACGCCACCTGGGTTAAAAACGTCCGTTAGCCTCTCAACTTTTCCTTCACTTTCCAGCTTGCGGTAAACTTCACCGGCGGAATTCAACCACAATTCTGTTACGATATCCGGTTCGTTATTTTCAGCCAATGAAGCTACAGATGTGACTGTGGCTGAGGGCACGAGTTCAACAGTACATCCATAACCCTGCTCCATAAGAAATTTAGATACATGCGTGATAATTTGTGAAGACGGCCAATCCATTTCTGTCAACGATACTTCACCACAGTCTGCAAAAGCAGCGGTAGCAGTCGATAATAGAGCTGCAACAGCAGCGCCTTTGAATAATTGCAATTTAATTTTCACTTTTGTTTTCTCCCAATAATTTGATCCGCCCCTGTTAACCATTCTTCCTGTCCATGAGCGATTATCTTTTTTATCACATATTATAATATTCTGGAATAGATTAAATCCAACAGATTTTAGACGACGACTGGCAACTCTAAATCCGCACGAGCAGTTAACAGTTCTGCATTTGTGGAACCCAACACGATATTTTCTTCATGCACCATCATTAAACCATCACCGTAGCTAAGGGACGGTTCGATAGTTAAAACCATATTTTCTTTGAGCTCCGTCTCGTTGAATGCAGCATGAGAAGGTTGCTCAGTTAATTGCATACCCAATCCATGACCAAGTCTCCCAATATCTGCGCCACAATCGTCCATCTCCGCAATTATAGACGACATTGCTAAAAACAGATCACGACAGGTATTTCCCGGTTTAGCAGCAGCTATTCCAGCTTCAGTTGCTCGCCACAAAACGTCATAGGCACGACGCGCCTTATCACTGGCATGACCAATCGCCCAGTTGCGATCAAAATCACAAAAATAACCATCCCAAGTACTACCACTATCAACCATCAGTACATCACCCACCTGTAATGGGCGACGCGAAGGAGGAGAGATTACATTAGAATAGCCTTGGTGATCAGCAGCTCCAACAACATAGGGTGCGTCATCAGCACCAAGTCCAATAGCAGTCAGTCGAAATTGGCGAAAAACTTCCTCTAATGGCATTCCTTCATGGATGATATGCGGCATCTCGCTAAAGACCTTTGAACCAATTCGACATATATGACCCAGTTTTTCAATTTCGGCAGCAGATTTAATCATTCGTAAACCCTGAACAATATCAGTTGCATCATAAATTTTAAGACCAGGCAATGCCGCCAAAAGGCACTCCCAATCTCCCAAAGGCATTCTGAGCGACGTTTCGTGGCCTTTTGGCACTCCAATTCGAGCACATTTTCGCGAAAGTGGCAGTAAAAGCTCCTTTAATATGGTTATGCCATCGTCCTTAGGCGAGGGTGCACTCCACGTTCGGATATCATCAAGCCAACTACGCCTCATTAACTCAGCGCCAATCTCTGGAATAACCGCTATAGGCTTACCATTTGATGGTACAAATACAAACCAAGGCCGTGTTGGACTTTGCCAGAAGGAGGTATGAAAACCCGTAAAATACCGAACGTCATGCTCACTGGTAAGCAAAAGGCCAGCACAGCCAGCCTTAGCCATTTGCACTTGCGCTTTAGCCGTGCGTTGCCTGAACTCAGCAGTAGAAAAACCACGTTTTGGAGTTTTATCGAATATAACTGTACCCTTTTCATTTCTCAAAATTAAAATGATATAGCTTCATTTTAATAATTTTAATCAGGTTGCTACTACTAATTGGTGACGAAGATGACGTCTGAGATAGAAAATTTTGCTTTTATCCCAAATAATCTCTCTTCATTCAATCATTGATTGAATAGTTTAGAAGCAGGCTCACGATAGTCAGGAAATATGGATTATACTTTTACAACTGTCTAGGTACAAAACTTTTTAAGTTTTGTTTGCAAAAAATCTTCTTAGGTGGCACCGCTAGGAAATGAGCCTTAATCAGCAGCTTGGAGCCTGCTTTTCAAACATTGCTTCGAAGATGGTGAAAAAACAGAAGCAAAACGTACTTCGATAAACAAAATAAATAACAAATGTGATCCAGCGCATTGTTAATTGGAGCCAAAAAATGAAAGCAGATAATGATGTAAAAATGCTGGATTTTAGTACCGACGGAGGTCTTGGTTCTCGGGCACGACTAGGCTTAATTATCTTGCAAACTGATCAAACCATTGAGCATGAATTTGCAGGCGTCTTTGGCATGCTATCGGATGTAGCTTTGTATGCAACGCGTATACCTAATTCAATGACCGTCTCACCGCGATCACTGCAACAAATGGCAGTTAATTTGCCACATGCTGCAGAACTTTTACCCCCACGTTTCGAATTTAATGTGATCGGGTTTGCCTGTACGTCAGGCGCCACAATGATCGGAGAAAATCGTGTTGATGAGCTGATCAGAAAAATACATCCAGAAGTCAGGATTACTAATCCGTTAAGCGCGTGCAAGGCGGCCATGACCGCTCTAAAACTTAACAATATTGCTATGATCACTCCCTATAATATTGATGTCACATTAGAAATGCAAACTAACTTACGTGCTTCAGGGTTTAATATCTCCACAGTTTCTACTTTTAATCAATCAGATGACTTCGAGGTGGCAAGGATTAGCGAAGACAGTATTCTTAATGCGTTGCTAAGGGTGGGTGCTCATAAAGAATGTGATGGTGTCTTTGTCGCTTGTACAAGCTTGCGGGCTTTTAAAGTTATTGCAAAAGCTGAAGCTATAATCAACAAACCAGTGATCTCCTCTAATCAGGCTTTAGCGTGGCATATGATGCGGCTGGCAGGGGTTGGAGATAAACCAAAGAGCGCCGGACGCCTTTTTGAAACTATTCTATACTGAAATAGGATATCCAGATGCCATCACCCCTCCCGTCTCACGCTCAAGCCTTAATCATTGGCGGCGGTACTCATGATTTCTCAGCGGTCTATCCCATTGCGAAGCGGGTTGGAAAGATATCATCCTGCTTGAACGTAAATCACTCACAAGCGACACAACAGGGCATACCGCTGGGCTAGTCGGACAGTTGCAGGGGATCCATGTTAACAAATAATTTGCAAGCTATAGCATTAAATTAATAAAAAATTGAGTCAGAAACTAGCCAAAATCCTGGATTTGTGACAATCAGGATCCATTCAAATAGCAATAAACGAAGATCGGCTCACTGAGTTAAAACGTAAAGTTGATTTTGCCCCTTTCTTTGATATAAAAACAAATTTCATAGATATAGAATAAACCCTAGAGCGTTGGCCTTCGATGAATGACGACGGCGTTTTAGGAGGTATAAATTTGCCATCTGACGGCTCAGTCAATCCAACTAATCTAACGCAAGCACTCGCCAAAGGCGCTCGTATGAATGGGGCTAAAATTGGAGAAAATATAAGCTTTAAAGAGGTGCTAACCAAAAATGGTAAAATCATTGGTGTAAGTACGGAGCAAGGCATCATATCTACCGATACTGTCGTCAATTGTGGTAGCATGTGGGCGCGAGAGTTAGGACAACAGAACGTTGTCAGTATACCTATTCACACTTGCGAGCATTACTATCTAGTAGCACAATCTATTCCAAACTTACCATCAGACCTGCCGGTGCTGCGCTCACATTATGACGGTACTTACTGGAAATAAGACACCGGTGAATTATTCTTTAGGTTCGATCATTTCAAGGCAAAGGCTGGAATTCCTGAAAATTTTGATTTTGATAGCCTGCCTTTCGTGGAAGAAGATATGATGGAAGTATTAGAAATGAGCATGAACCGCGTGCCAGTCCTTCAGGAAAATGGCATTCAAACTTTTTTCAATGGCCCAGAAAGTTATTCTCACGATGGCCGTTTTAATCTTGGTGAATCACCCAATTTAAAAGGCTACTTTTTACTGGCAGGCGTTAACTCTACTGCAATTCAGTCAGGTTCTGGAGCGGAAAAAGCATTAGCCGACTGGATTATGACAGGCCATCCGCCTATGGACTCAGCAGAGATGGATTCTGCGCGTATCGAAGACTGGCAGGCACGAGACATATATTGGCAAGAGCATTGCCCCCAAACAATAGTGCTGACGTACGCAATGCAATGGCCTCGCCGCCAACGTGAAAAGGCGCGAAACTTACGTCGCACACAGAGGTCCCTCAACAAATTGGGCTTAATTTCACCTGCAAGCGCAGAAAGTCTGAAGGCTTTTATGGTAAAGACGCTGTTATTAAACGAAAAGCTCATGGCAATGGGCTATTTCTATGTTCAATAAAGCTTTGTGAAACTGAGGCAGTATTACACCACAACAAGCCTGTTTTGCGTAATGAAAAAATAATTGACCTTATCACAAGTGGTGTTTTTTCTCAAACACAAAACTCCCCTATTGGTCTATATTTTTTATCAATAAAGGGTGGGAAAACTGCATTAACTACCAGTAAATATTCAGTTATGGTTGAAGGGCGACAGTTGCCAGCTCCGTTCAGCCTCAAGCAATTTATGGCATAGTGGGCAGAGATCACTTAGGACACCATCTGATCCAATTGAGATTATGCTTAATCCTCACAATTAAAAAATCGAGTGTTCTTTAAATGTCTCCTAATTACCCTTCACATTTCACTGGCTACATCGCAGCTTGGTGCATAGTTGCAGTCTGGTCCCTTTGGTTGATTGTAAGCCGTGTGGCCAATGAAAGTGGTCTGACTATCTATGATTTAGCAGCGATGCGATATGGATTAGCAGCACTGATTGGAGCGCCTCTTTGCCTTTATTACAAACCTTGGCGTGGATTAAGTTTTTTACAAATTGCATTGCTCTCATTTATTTTGGGACCAGTTTACATCCTGATTGTTTTTTCTGGGTTCCTTTTTGCTCCTGCAGCTCATGGAGGAATTTTCATGAACGGGTTACTACCGTTAATCAGTATCCTTTTTGCAATTTTTTTTATAGGTGTAATACCAAGCTCCCAACAATTGTTAGGCGCTTTACTAATTCTCATTTCTGCAATTGCTTTGGCTTGGGACACGAGCGCTTCAAGTGGTAACGATGCTTGGATCGGGGATATCTTATTCTTAATAGGTGCATTATTCTTTTCAACCTACATGATTTTGTCTGAACGTTGGAGGTTGGGTGCCATGCAGATCATTTTTTGTGGAACACTTGTAAATGCTGCACTTTATCTGCCAGTCTGGTGGCTTTGGCTTCCTTCAGGTATGGTAAATGCTCCTATTACTCCACTTTTAATACAGGCTATTTACCAAGGATTTGTACCGAACCTCATTGGTTTACTGTTCATCGCGCACGCCTCTCGAACCATTGGCAATGGTACCACATCCTTTATACTTGCGGCTGTACCCGGCGGAGGTGCAATACTGGGCGTAGTTATGTTAGGTGAAAACTTACATTTAATCAGCGTCTTTGCACTTGTAATCCTTACAGTGGGATTGCTCTTAAGTGTGAGGAGAAAACAGCCACAACCATATAAACGTCTTAAAATAAAGCGATAAAAAAATATAATAATATCAAGCTACCATAAGATCACTGTCGCTTCGTTACAAAAGGCATAAATAAGCATAAATAAGAAAGCCTTTATTTTAAACTAGGCACAATCTTCTGCTGATTTAGCATAAACGGCAGATCTATCATGCCCCTAAGAAACTGTGTCTTTTGCGTGAGCTGTTAACGAAACTAACACAGATAAACATAAGCAATGATCGAAGTTGATTTGCCCATTTTACAAACCAAATAATTTCAGTAGAAAAATTCAAGGCGACAATTAGCAAGTGCTAAAATTTTCAAATTCCTTAGCAAAGCGACCTTGGCTCATCCAAGCTGAAAGTTCGCATTTTCCTTGCATATGGATTTTCGGCACCTGCCAATCAAAGTGTTTAGTGCCACAACAGAAGCAATTTCTATATGTAATTCACCATTATTGCAACCCAGTAAATCAAAGCAATCATTGAAATCTTTGGTTGTATTAAACTCTCTTGTCTTATTTTAAACTTTGATCTAAAGCAATGAAGTGTTATATTGTAACGTGGAGGGACAGATGTCCAAAAAGCTTTTTACCCTTTCAACCACCGCCATTTTGATGAGTGGAACAGCTTTTGCCGATCCAATAAACGTTGCAGCCGACATCGCCCCGTTACACTCGATAGTACAACGCGTTATGGACGGTGTGGGCACAGCCGATCTTATTATTCAACCAGGAGCCAGCCCTCACGAGTACAGTCTGCGCCCTTCAGAGGCTGCCGCGTTGCAGAACGCTGACTTAGTCTTTTGGATTGGTGACGATTTAACACCATGGCTTACTGATACGATTGAAACTTTAGCACCTAACGCCGATGTGACCGCTGTATTAGAAAGTAACGACACGATTAAATTAGAATTCCGCGAAAGTGCAATGTTTGAAGCACATGAACATGATGAACATGATGAACATGATGAACATGATGAACATGATGAACATGATGACCATGATGACCATGATGACCATGATGACCATGATGACCATGATGACCATGATGACCATGATGACCATGATAAAACTGAAGAAAGCGATCATGAAGGCCATAACCACGGGGCACATGACCCACATGCTTGGCTGTCACCTCAAAATGCAATGACGTGGCTAAACTTAATTGCAGGCAAACTTTCTGCAGCT
>Ga0233433_10001797_pt1 | contig 19801 bp, 22 predicted proteins | sample SI_122_August201_5_FD_179868 | JGI IMG/M metagenome (GOLD analysis project Ga0233433, IMG submission 179868) | Seawater microbial communities from Saanich Inlet, British Columbia, Canada - SI_122_August2016_100_MG | ecosystem: Environmental > Aquatic > Marine > Inlet | place: Canada: British...
CACAGCAGTCAGGAGATACGTTATTATAAGCAAATGTAAATAAGTGTTTCGCACTATCTTTTTGACCATCAACTGTAGGAAAACGTTTATGACCTAAAGGTTGAGTTAATTTAATACCATCTCCAACGGGATTAAAAATAGTAACAGGATTAATAAGAGGATGAGTAACCATATTAGATTCAAGTTTTACACCATCATATGAACCAGTAGAACTAATTTGTTGATTAATGCCTTTATAATTTAATCCATCACACGTTTTATTGTTATTTCTTAAAACATAGTTAATGGGAGCATACCCTTTACTATTAGTAAAAGCATCATTGTTTAATTGAATATAGCAGATAGCAATAATAAATACTAACATACAAAGAACAACATTTAAACGACTAGAAGCAGTATTTAATGAACCAGCATAAATACAACCGAGAATAATAAGTATAATAAGAGGTAAGAATAATTCCATTTTTAAAATAAATTAATTATTTTTTATATAATTAATATTTAATAATATTTTATTTAATAAATAATTAATACTATTTTTATTAATTAATTAAATAATACTATTTTTTATTAATTAAATAAATAATACTATTTTATTAATTTAAAAAAAATATAAGTCTATTATACATATAATTAAATAGTTAAATATATTATAAATAATAAATTAAGTATTTAGATACTTTTATTATTTTATTATTATTAAATAATTTATTTAATTATTAATAATAAAAATGGATGATACTTTAAAACAAAATTGTATTGATTTAAATGAAATTTATACATTTTGGTATCATAATCCTGATAATCTAGATTGGAGTTTAGAAAGTTATATAGAGTTATTAGAATTTTCTACCATTGAAGAATTTTGGGTATTAGATAAATTTATTAGAAAAGATATGATTGAAAATGGTATGTTTTTCATAATGAAAAAATCAGTTAAACCTATATGGGAATGTTCTACTAATATTAAAGGTGGTTGTATTAGTTGGAAAGTAGATAGAAAAAACTCATATAAATCTTGGATTGATTGTGTAGGTCATTTTATAATGAAAGAATTTGGTAATTTAAATCATTTGATAAATGGTGTTAGTATAAGTCCTAAAAAAAATTCAAGTATTATTAAACTATGGTTTAAAGAAGAAATAAATATTGATGAATTAAATATACCAAAAACGTATTGTTTAGCAAATGATAAAATAATATATAAATCTCACGTGCAAAATATTGATAAAGATAAAACAAAAAAACAAAACTTAAATTATCATTCACAAAATACATTTTTTAATAAAAGTAATAATAGTAGTAATAATAATAGTTTAACAAATTAATACTATTTAATTAAAATAATAATTTATTTTTATTCTATTTTTATTTTTATTGTATTTTTATTTTTATTGTATATTTTATATATTTTAATTATCATATTTATTATCTTTTTATAAATTAATAATACTTTAAACTTATTAAAAACTAAACAAAAAAAAAACTAATAAAGAATAAAACTAAAAATGAATGGTATTAATGTTTTACTTAGTATTATATTTCTTCTAATAATTGCCTTTATAGGATTAATAAGAGCAGAAACATTATTTGGAGTATTCTTAAATTTCATATTACTTACATTTGTATCTTATATGACAATTTATTTATTTAGAGCAGATTAATTAAATTATATTTAAAATATATAATATATAATAAATAAAAATATTAATAAAATATAATAAATAAGAAAAATAACAAAATATAATATAATTAAAAAAATGAATAAATTAACCATTATATTAAACTGTATAATACATATAATATTAGTATTAATATTTGAAGGTATATTCTTATTTGGAGTTTTATATCCTATTTTAAATACATTATCAAATAGATATTTAGCAAGTATTAATAATTATATATATTCAATATTATATCCTGATGATTATTATAATTTAAATTATTATATTAATTATCTAAATCATTTTCATTGTTATTCTAAATATGATAAATGCTGTAAAAAACATAAATGTAAAAAACATTTAATGATTGACCCAGTATATCAAAATTTAATCGAAAATACAAATAAGGATAGTAATTTAAAAACATTTAATAATAATATTAATACTAATACTAATAATATTACTTTATTTAATAATGGATATATCAAAGAACAAGATTATTTATCTACACAAAAAAATAAACCATATATGGTTTATTTTATAATTCAAGGATGTTTAGTTATATTTGCTATAATATTAATAATTATATCTTTCTATATGAATATAAATATTAATTATAAATTTATAATGATTAATTCTATTATAATATTTTTTGTTATATGTATGTATGCTGCTGCTATTTTATGGCTTGATGTATTTTCTCAAGATTATGTTCTTAATATCGAAAAAGGAATATATCAAAGTTTTTATGATGTATTCAACGAGGCTAATTAATATAGTATATAAATAAACTATAAATAAAATATAATTAAACTATAAATAAAAAATAATTAAACTATAAATAAAATATAATTAAACTATAAATAAACTATAATTAAACTATAATTAAATTATAAATAAACTATAAATATATAAAATATGAATAAAAGTGCCTTTATTTTTAATATTTTACTAGATGTATTTATAGTATTTACTATATTTTCAATTTATTTTTATATACTTATAAAATTTTTTTTACATCATTTTGAAGAATATACAATTACATATTTTTTCAAAAATAATTTAAAATATTATGATTATATTATATCTTCTTATAAAAAATCTAAATATTATAAATTATACCCTAATTTTATACCAAATGCTATAAATAAAAAAATAAAAAAAACTAATGAAAAACCTATAACTACTGATTATAAACTTACAGATATAATTGTTTCAACTACAATTATAAGTTTTGGTTTATTACTAGGTATTTATTTTTTATTTGATAGAAAAAATATAATGGAACATATTAATTTAAATAATATATTATTTACAATAATAATTAATTTAGTATTAATCGTTAGTTTTGAATGTATGTTTATTTTTTTTGTCTATGGTAATACAAATTTAATAAATATAGGAAATATTATAGGATTACAAGTTAAAAACTAATATTTTATTTATAATATTATTCTAGATAAACTAATAGTTTAGATAAATTAACATTTTTATTAATTTAAAAAAAAAATACATAAGTAAATTAAAAATTAATTAATAATTTTATTATATAAAATTTAAGTATAATATTAATTAATATAATTATTAATTATATTCAATACTATAAATAAAAAAATGGCTGAAGAAAATAAAACATCTACCGAAACTAATAGTGATTTAGTTTCAACAACACCAAATGATTTTTCAAAATATGTATTTCATCTTTGGACTTCAAAAACGCCTCCAATTAAATACCTTACTGAACTTCTTAAAGATTTATTAACTGAAGGTAATTTAGAATGTAGTGAAGATGGTATTAAATTACTATCAATTGATTCTGGAAGAACTGTATTAATTCATTTAAAATTAGATAAATCTAGTTTTGAAGATTATAAATGCGAGCAACCCATTGTATTAGGTGTTAATTTAGAACATTTTTTTAAAATTATAAAAAATATGGAAAATTCTGATACATTACGACTATTTGTAGAAAAAGATAATGTCAATCGATTAGGTATAGAACGTTATAATAAAGAAGAAAATATTAACAATACTATTTTTCAAAGTTTAATTGATATTCCAGTTCAAAGGCGTGATATGCCATCACCTAGTTTTAAAAGTGTTATTGTTATGTCAAGTTCTCGTTTTCAAAAAATATGCCGGGAAATTAGCCAATTTAGTGAAAAAATAGAAATTACTTGTGCTGGAAATCAATTAATTTTTAAAGGTTGTAATGAATGTTCTTCTCAAGAAATTAAAATTAAACCTAGTTCAAATGGAATGTCATTTGAACAAAATAATCCCGATGAAATTGTACAAGGTGTATTTAAATTAAAACATTTAGTTCAATTTAGTAAATGTTCTAATCTTTCATCTAACATTCGTATTCTTATTCGTAATGATTATCCTATTGTATTACATTGTGATATTGCTGGTCTTGGATTTGTAAGATTATGTTTAGCACCTAATGCCGAAGAAGATTAATTAAGTTTTGCCAAAAGCAGGATTTAGAAAATCCCGCACGCAAATATAGTGCAAATTATTTTTTAATTTTTGTTATATATTTTAGTTAAGTTTTTTTTAAAACTTAGTTTTAGTTAAGTTTTTTTTAAAAACTTAGTTTTAGTTAAGTTTTTTTTAAAAACTTAGTTTTAGTTAAGTTTTTTTTAAAAACTTAGTTTTAGTTAAGTTTTTTTTAAAAACTTAGTTTTAGTTAAGTTTTTTTTAAAACTTAGTTATAAATTAATACTTATAAAGTAAAATACTAATCCAAATAAGACAGATTGTATAAAGTTTTTTTCAATAAAAGGGTATTTATCAAAACATTGTAATAATTTATGAAGTAAGTTAGAATTCATTATATAAAATAACATTGAAAATAATAATGCTTTTAAAGCAACATCTTTAACAATGAAATCAAAAGAAGGGGTTATATCATTTTGATAATTTAAATTAGGGTTTGAATCAATCGTATTTGACATTATTTATAAGTATAGAATTATAATAAAATTATCGAGTTAGAATAATATATTAATATTAGTTTTAATAGTATTAATAATTAATTAGATAATATATAAATAAAAATATTAAAATTATATTATAAAAATAAAAATTATATTATAAAAAATATTAAAATTATAGTATTTAAAATAAAACAGTGTTTATGTATAATTTATTTCATACTTTCAATAACTTTATTTTTTAAATCTAGTAAATCAAAAAAATAGTTTAAATGTTTATTAGGGTCTAATTTAGTAACTAAATTTAAACTACCACTTGGTTTTTTTTCTTTACCAAAATTTTTTGTGATTACAAATGTATTATAAATTAGAAAATCAGGAATATCTTTAGGTGGTTTATAATCAAATGATGATTTAGAGTCATTACCTAATAATTGACCTTTAACAGTACTAAATTTTACAAAATATTCTTTGTTTAAACCAGAATTACAAGCAATATTAGTGCTATATCCATAATATAAACAAGCAATTACACGATTAATAATATCTTCTCTAGTTTTGGGAGGAGTTGTGGGTGCGGATTTGTTTCTTCCTTTAAATTGGGTTAATGTAAATAAATCCATATACTTAACTCTACGCATAGCATTTAATTTATCATTTGGATTATTATATGTTTTACCACCTTTCATCGTTTTAAAAGTATTTTTATACTTATTTGTAGTCATTATTTTATTATTTAACTTGTTTATAGTTCGCTTTGTGTTGATTTTTCTTTTAAAGAAGTGTTTGGTGCTTTTGTTTCTAAAGGCATTTCTAGAGTTAGTAGATTTAAAGTAAACTCCTCCAACATAGTTATTAGTTTTAGTAAATAAATGGTGCTTTGTTTTGCTATTGTAAAAAGTTGTTTTATTATTTGTTCTAGTTTCATTTTTATTATATAATAAGTTTTTATTATTTAAGTTAAATCCTCCATTCATAGTAAATTTACCAATATTTTTAAACTGTTGTAATTTTGAAAATTCTTCTAATTTATATTTTTTAGTTTTTGAATCTTGTTTTGTAATTAATTCTCTTAGTTTAATATGAGTTTCTTTAATTTCAAGAAGGAGTTTATTATTTAAATAATTATTTTTTGTAAAAGCAAATGGGTCTGTAGAATTTAAATAATTATTAACTATAATTAATAATGTAATATGATCGCTTTCACTATAAATTAAATTATTTATAGTTTTATTATAATGTTCGAGTTTTAATTTATCTTTTTTGTCTTCATCTGATAATTCTATAATTATTTCACTTAAATTAGATACATGATGTAAAAGTGCTCCTAAAATAATAGTATATTCTATACAATTAAAAAAATGACCACAAATAATCATTTTTGCAATTTTAACATCAAATTTATCAAATCCATCGCTACATAGTAAACCTAAACTAGATAAATCACCATTAGGGTCTATAAAATCCATTTCTTTAAGATTAGTATATGCTACTTTAACATACTCTTTAAAACGTCCAAAAGGTTCTATCATATTTTTTACGAAGTTTAATGTTTTTTGAATATTATTTTCATTTTCTCTTAATTTAAGTAAGTTTAATAAATTTTTTGTAAAATCCTCTTCTAATATTTTAGGTTGTGTAAATTCATTAAAATTATTAAATTGGTCTTTTGTATATAATTGAATACATTCACCCTCGCAAGTGCGTCCTGTTCTACCACATCTTTGTCCAATATTTGCTCGTGTAGTATAATTCTTACCATTAACAAAACAATAACGTTTAGCATCAAAGGATTTTGTATAAGCAATACCTGACTCAATAATATATTTTAACTTACCTTTAAATGTAATACTACTTTCAGCCATAGGAGTAGCAATAATAATTTTTCTAGCATAACCTTTTGGTATAGTTTCAGTTCCTCCAGTAGCATTATCAATTTCTGATTTAGTGTTTTTACTTGATAGTTTATAAACCATAGGTTTATTATCAGCGTGAAAAATATTTATATTATTATTAATTTTTTTAATTAATGTTTTAATATCACTTTCACTTGCTAAAAAAATTAAAATATTACCAAGTTTATCATCGGCAACTTTAGATTCTTCAATAGTTTTCATAATTTCTAATACTTTATCATAAGCCAAATTACTTATACCTGACGCATTACTAGGACCTTTTTTTGTTTGTAATTTACGAACTACAGGATATGTTGTTTCAGCATCAGGTAATGAATAAATTGAATAATCATACCCGTGTCCTATTCTTTTAAAATAATCTTCAAAAATAGAAATATCCATTGTAGCACTCATAAAAATAATTTTAAAATTAGGTCTTTTTTTTAAAATATTTATTACTAAAGAAATTACAGTATCAATATCTAAAGAACGTTCATGAACTTCATCAATAACAATACCGCCATAATCTTCTAAATAAGGGTCTGTTCCTGTAATCATTCCTTTAACACTACCATCCGTTGTAAATAATAATTTTGTTGTTTTTTTATCAAAATATTTTTTTTCATCACCGTGTTTATAACCTACAATGTTTAAACCTGTAGGATATTTACCATTATATTCATTATTAGTATTGTTTTTATCTATTATTGGATCACCTTTATCATCTAAATGAAATAATGGCACATCTAATAAAGTTGAAGCCCATTCACCATGACTTGCGGTAGTTTCTTGACGTGGTGTAGTAACAATAATTTTTTTTTCATAACCAAAATAATGTAATAATAATTTAGGAATAATAACTGTTTTACCAACACCAGTAGGTAAGCTAACAATTAAAATTTTATTATTATGTATTTTTTTTAATATTTTTATTCTATCTGTATATGCGTCTAATAAAGACCAACCTTTTGGTTCTTTAGGTAATGATTTTTTAGTATATATTTTAGAATAAGGTTGGTTTGTTAATGGATTTGGATATTTACCTTCAGGGTCAAATAAACCATCAGGACGTATTTTAAATGTAGCCATTTGTTTATTTTGTTTTATTATACTATATTATAAATATATATAATTATAAAGAAAAATATATAAAAATAAAATTGTTTAAAATAAAAATATTGAGAAAATCAAATGATTTAGTTAATAAAAAAATATTCACTAAAACACTAAATATAAATTTAATATTTAGTTTTACATTCAGCACAATAATGCCAACCAGCAAATTGACCTTTAGATCATACAAATTTTTTTACTGAATGAATTGCTGACTGTTTTTTACAGAACATACATAATGTGCCTTCTGGTGGTTTACCAGTGTCTGCCTCATTGATTCCAAAAACAACATAACGTGGATGCTTTTGTTAATACAATCACCATCTGGTGTAATTACTATTTCAGAAATGTTAATACCATCAGAAGTTGGGTTTCGTATGATATTTTTTGTTAGTAAAAGTTCATTAATATTACCAGGAGTTGAAACTGTATTTATATTTTGTGTATTATCAGCCATTTTTGTTGATATGTTAAAAATCACGAATATAATATTTATATTTTACAATAAGAAAAACAATTTTTTTTATATTTTTATACTTTTTACCTAAAATTATTTTAAATTATTTTAAATACTAATTTAATATGTTTTTTTAACACTTACATTTAATGAATTTTTTTTTCTTATTTGTGTAATATCAACTTCATCTGAATCTTGATTTTGTTCTGTATAATTATTACTATGATGTTGCCAAAATTCAGGAGCACCCATTTTAAAAGGTTGATGATTATCAGCCTTATACCAATATACCATATCTTCTAATTTATTACTTTTACAGGTATTATCTATGACTAAACATTCATAATTTTCAGTACATTGGTTCATTACTTGACAAAATATTTCAAACGTTGGAAACATACCCGCATAATGTTCATATAAACGTTTGCGATTAGAAACATAATTTTCTCGAAGAATAAATACATAATCTACATTACCTCTTAACGCAGGTGGAATACCTAACGAGAACTGCATAGTAATTAAAAATAAGAGTTTAAAGTGCCTACCATTCATAAATATTTGTTTAATAGTTGTATCTTTAATCCAATTATTAGCATCATACATCAAATCATCTAGAATTAAATAAGCAAAAGGGTCAATATTACTTCTACCATACATTCCTTCTTGTTGTTTCATTTTACTAACTACTATTTTTTGTCTCTTTACTAAATTTGCTACTATTTCAGGACTAAATTCTTCGTGTATAAAAAGACTAGGCATTAAATCACCATAAAACCTATTAGAACCTTCAGTTGCTGATATAACAGTTCCTATTGGAACATCACGTTTATAATATAATAAATCTTTTACTAAAAAACTCTTACCTGTATTACGTTTTCCAATCATCACTACAATACTTCCATTTCCAATTTTACTCATATCAAATTTTTTTAAATTTAAATTTGCCATTTTTATAGTTATTTTAATATAATTAGTTTTAATTAGTTTTAATTAGTTTTTTATTAGTTTTTATTAATTTTTATTAATTTTTGTTAGTTTTATTAATTTTTTATTATATATAATACTAATATTTTAATAGATTGTTTATATAGTATATTAAACGTAAAAATAATTAAAATATAAAAAAATAATTAAGTAAATTATAATTAATTTAATAATAATTAATTCATTAATTTAATAATAATTAATTAATTAATTAAATAATAATAAGTTAATTATAATTAATTCATTAAATCATCTAAATTTGGTGTTGTCATATTTAATGTAATTGTTTCTTTAGGAGTATCATTTTTAGAGGCTGTAGAAGGAGTATATGTAGTTGGCTTTTTATACGTTGTTGTAGGTTTATATTTACCGCTATTCCTATAATAATTTTGCTCTTTATTTGCCTCACTTAATAATGGATTATTATCATATAACCCTTGTATATTCGTATAAAATTTAGCATCTATATTTTCAGTAAAAATTTTACTCATTTTCTTTTCACACGATAAACAAATACCCTTTTTCTTACGTGGATTATTAAATTTAACTAATGGAAAACCACACGTTTGGCATTTAAATATAATTTCTTTTTCTTTTTTCTTAAATATATCTAGACCATACATAGATAAATAACAATTACCACATATTAATTCTAAATTAAAACTTGATAAATCATTCTGTATATTATTTTTGCGATGTAGAATAAGTTGGATTGGATTATCTATCCATAAGTTTTTTACTTTACATTTTTTAGTAGAACAACAATACTCTGTAATAAGTTTATGTTTTAATAATAAACAAATAATTGCAATATCATTTGTAAAAGATGAGTTTTTAATAAGAATTTTTTTAAAATATAAATCTTTAGTATAAAAATCTATTGTTTCTTCATTAAATTCAAAACTTTGCTCTTTTTTTGTTAATTTAATCTCTTTTTTTTCTGTTTTCTCTCCTTTTTTAGTTTCTTTAGTTTCTTTAGTTTCTTTAGTTTCTTTAGTTTCTTTAGTTTCTTTAGTTTCTTTAGTGTCTTCTACAATAGTTTCTTTTTTTTTAGATGTTTTTACTTGTATCTTTTTAGGTTTAGTTTTACTAATTTTATTACTTGTATTAATATCACTATCATTATCATTATCATCATTACTATCATTATCATCATTACTATCAATATCGCTATTATTTACACTATTATTAGTTGAAATTAATGATTCAAATGTAGTTGAGATTGGTATAGAATTATTTATAATAGATGTTTTTTCTTCATTTTCAGAATTATTACAATTATCATCACTATCACTATCCATATCAATAATTACATTGTTATGTTCATCATCATCATTATCATCATCATAACTATAATTATCATATTCAAAATCATCATTATTATTATCACTATTGTATTCGTATTCAAAATCAGACATTTTTAAATTTTATTCTTAATTCTAATATTATTTTTAATTTTATAGTTATTAATTTTTTAAATCAATTTTAATAGTAATTAAAAATCAATTTTAATATTAAATAAAAAATAATTAATATAAAAATAATAACTACTATAATTAATATAAAATTATCACACTATAATTATTATAAAACTAAATCATTATAATTAATAAACTATAAATAATTATAAAAATGAATATTTTTGAAAATTTATTTAATAAAAGACAAAAACAAAAAGAAAATGAAACTGAAAATGAAAAGTTAGATAAACACATAAATAACTTAAAAATTATAAATGAATTAAGAGAAAATATTGACTTAATTGAAAAACGTAATTTATTTATTGAAAAACAAAAAACTCAATTGATAACAGAAGCAAAAGCAAAATTAAATAATAATGATAAAAAAGGTGCTTTATTAATTTTAAATAAAAAAAAGAAAATTGAAGAAGAAATAAATAAAAATCAAGGTTCTCAATTACTTCTTGAAAATCAATTATCTAATTTAGAATCAGCAAATCTTAATAAACATATAATAAATTCATTGACAAAAAGTAATAAAGCAATACATACGTTAAATAAAGATTTAAATATTGATAAAATTGAAGAATTAATGGATGATATACAAGAAGAACAAGATAATTATAATACAATACAATCTATTATGGAACAACCATTACAACAAATTTATGATGACGATGAATTAAATAAAGAATTAGAAAAATTAGAAGAAGTAGAACAAATAGAAAAATTTACAAAAATAGAACAATTTACAAAAATAGAAAATAGTGAAGACTTAAAATTATTAGAGGAATTAGAACAATTAGAAAAAATAGAACAAATAGATAATAAAGAAAAAATTAAGAAAACTAATTCTAATTTATTAATACCATTATAATAAAATAATTAATAAAAAAATTGATTTTTTATTATATATATATATATATATATATATATCATTAATAAGACAATAGTATATTTATAAATTATAAACTATAAACTATAAAAATGGTTTCTGTATTTAATAATGATGATGATAATCAAAATGAACAAGTTCAAGTTATATTAGATAATTTTCTTAATTTTTTCAATAAAAATAAAAATAATGATTTAAAACAATGGGTTAAAAATTTTGATGAACCAAATGGCTTTATGTTTACTGAAGCAGATGAAATTACTACAATTTGTAATGCGTGCGATCCAAAAGCAGAACTTGCTAATAGTATTGTTTGGTTTTTACGCAAATGTCAAACTATTTTTAAAAATGAATAATTAAACTATTAATTAAACTAAATATTAATTAATATAATGTAAATAATAATAATAATAATAATAAAAATAAAATAAAAATTGATTATAATTTTTTATTTTTTTAATAATAATATATTTTATAAAAAGTAAAATAAATAAAATGAGTAAAACTAATCAACAAACTCAAAAAATAAAGAAACAAACTACTATTAAGCCAGAAAGAGATATAAATTCTAAAAATCAAAAAAAGAAAAAAGCAAAACAATTAAAGAGACAATTAAATAAACAATTAGAAAAAATAGTAATAAATTTTAGTAAATTATAAAAAATTGTTTTTAATTTACATTAAAATAATATATATAATAATATATATAATATAGTATAAAATAGTAAAAATGTATAATAATGATAATAATGATATAGGTGAACGTGTTCCACCTTCTATTAAATTGAAGAGAAAACAAATTAGAGAAAAAACAATTATAGAAAAAAATGAAGAATTAGAAAAAAAAAATGTATTACCACAGTGTGCTAGAAACTTATTTAATAATTAATTATAATTAATTATAATTTAAATGAGGCATATTAGGACTAAGTTGCCATATCATATAAGCACACCGTTCTGGTATTTTTGCTTTTGAACCTGGAGTATCTACTTCTACAATTCTTGTTGGCTTAAATTGTTTATAATAATTTACAATATCAAGATTTTGTGTTGTTAAAGAAAGGTAAGTAATTTTTAATTTTTCATAATTTTTTTTAGCATCATCTAGAATAAGTTTCATTAATTTTTTACCTAAGCCTGTTCCTGCTTTAGAACATAGTTTATGAATAAACATAAATCCTCCATCTTTAGAATATAATTTTGTTGATATATAAGCAATAATTTCTTTATTATTATGAATATATAAAATTCTATAATGATTATCTTTTTTTAATGCTTTCATATCTTTTAATAGTGATTTTCTAATTTTATAACATTTACCATCTCCTGTTTGCCCTTTACATAAATCAGGAGATTTTTTTATTAGGGATTTAAAATGTGTATAAGTAGTATCATCTATAACTTCAGATAAAGTATAGTTTATATTAGTATTACTTTTTATTGTTTTATTTATCATAGTAGAGTTATTACTTTTATGTTTAGTCTTTTTCTCTTTAGTTTTATTAGTAATCCCTTTAGTTTTATTAGTTTTTTTAAAGTTCTTTCTGGATACACTATTTTGTTTCATACTTATTTTATTTTTAATTTTTATTTATATAAGTAATTTATATTTTATATTTTCTAAAATAAGTTATAAAAAATATAAGTATTATATAATATATAATATATAATATATAATATATAATATATAATATATAATAATTAATAAATAAAAAAAGTAAAAGAGTAAAATAAAACTAGTATCCAGAAAGAATTAATAAAAAAATGAAAAATATTAATTTATACATAATGTTATTAGTATGTATTTTTATAATACTACTTTTAGTTTCTGTTTTATATTTACAACATCATTATAAAAATGAAAGTATTTATATTTCTCAATTAAAGAAACAAATTGAAAATAAAGAAAAATTAAATAAAAATGAAACACAAACAGCAGTAAATCCTTATTATAATGATTATAATTATTATAATGATTATTATTGGTTTAATCCTTATAAATATTGGTACAATAGACACGATTATAATGATAGACATCATAGTAATCAGCCATATTACAAACATAAAACAGTTATAATTAATAAACAACCCACACAAGCACCTTCCCTAGCCCCTACTCAAGCCCCCGCACCCACACCAGCACCTTCCCCAGCCCCTACTCAAGCACCCGCACCCACACCCGCACCCATACCATCACCAGCACCTATTATTACCGTTAGTTTAACACCTCCTGAACCACAAGAAATATCTCCCCTTCCTACATTATCAGCCCCTGAAAATATAATGCCTGAGAATATAATAATGCCTACATTATCTTTATAAAAAATAAAAAATTGATTATTATGAATTAAATCATTAAAATTATTAAAATTATAAGTGTAATTAATACAGTTTTTGATTATAAAGTTTATTTAATTATAAAGTAAAGTTAATTATAAATAATAAAAAAAATGAATAATAGTGATAAACGTTTAAATGAAAATTCTATAAAAAATGAACTTTATGGAACTAATTTAATGTTAGTTTATTGTGTCTATCATGGTGCGTGCTATCTTAGAAAATGCTCTAAAGCAGAGTGTGAAAAATATGAAGTTCCATTAAACTATAAAGCCCCTCACGCAAAACATTTAAGTGTATGTGATGAAACTGATTTATATAATATGGGTAGTTTTAATTTTTATGAAAATAAAGAAACTAATAATATAGATATAATAGTCATTCAAAAAATTAGAATAGATTATACAAAATTTGCTAATGGAACAGAATTTAGTGATTTTTATAATAAAGATACAGACACTATTACTGATGAATGCGGAAATGAAATACACTATAAAAATAATAATCTTATCGAATGGTTTGAATATATTCAATCTAATAAAGCAGATTTTGGTAAATTTTTAAATGAAGGTGAATCATTTTTTAACTATTAAATATAAAAAAAATATACTTATTTTAATTTATATATATTTATATTAACTATTTTTTCTTTTTTTTAACCATTTTTTTTATAGTCTTCATAGTAAGCGTCCATTGAATCATTGAACTCTTTCTCTCTCATAATACAATAATCACAGTTACATGCACATTGCTGATAATCACCAGTAATATATGACATACCATATGACTTATAATTTATAGTACGTAGTACATTGTGTTTACTACAGTTGATTTCACAAGAGGAGATTGAGGTTGAGGCGTTTGATTCTGTATTTTCCATTTCTGTAAATGAATATACAAATATTCAATTATTATTTTTAATATTAAAACAAATATATTTCAATTTTATTTTAAATTTTTCTATTTTTTCTATTTTTTATATTTTTTCTATTTTTTCTATTTTTTATATTATTAATAATTTATAATTGATATAAAAATATTAATATTAATATTTTAATTTAAAAACTATTAATGAGTATTATATAAAATTGATTTCAATAAATAATAAGTTTTATATTAAAATTAAAATTAAAATTATAATTAACATAAAGTTAAAAAGTATAACATAAAAATGTCTTATTTAATATCATCTTTAAAAAAAACAATGCCATACATTAAATTTTTTGATGTATCTATGCGAGATGGCTTACAAACATTACCAGCGACATATACATTAAAACATAAAAAAATAATGTTAGATAGAATAATAGATACCTATAAACCTGATTCTTTAGAAATTGGGTCACTAGTATCACCAAAAGTTTTACCACAAATGAAAGATTCACACGAATTATATAAACACGCAAATAAATATTATATACAAAAAAATAATGTATATAATCCACTATTTTACTTATTAGTTCCACCAACTGAAAAACATTTAGAAATGGCAGAAAATTTAAATGTTAAAAATATTTCAATTATGTCATCTGTTTCTAATAAATTTCAAGAAAAAAATGTTAGATTATCACTTTATGAAACACGTAATAATATTATAAAAGCAGTAAATACACCTCATAATTTAAAAAATCAAAATAAGTTTAATAATGTAAAAGTATATATGTCTTGTATATCACATTGTCCTATTTCAGGTAAAATTGATAATGATGTCATTGTAAATGAATTATATGAATATTTAAATATTGATGCTATTAATGAAGTATGTATATCTGATACGTGTGGTAAATTAGGTTTCAATGATTTTAAACATATCATTGATTATTTAAATATTGATATGAAACATAATTTAAGTAAAGTAAGCCTACATTTACATTGTAATGATAATTTAAATTATTATACTATTAATAATATTATAAAATACGCCATTAAAAATAAAATATATAAATTTGATGTATCTTCTATAGATGCTGGCGGATGTAGTGTTACATTAAATAATGATGAACTAAATAATAATTTATCTTATGAACGATTTTGTAATGCATTACATTAAATCTTTAAGGATGTAAATTATTATAAATATTTTTTATACATTTTTAAATTTTTTTCTTTTTCAATAGTATAATCTACAATTGGCTTAATATAATTAATTGTTATTTTTTCATTTTTATCGCTTTCTTTTTTATCACTTAAAATATAGTCATTATAATATTCATACCATTTATGTAAATGAGATGATTTAACATTTTTTAATTCAGGGAGCCATTTTTTTATATAATCTCCATCATTATCGTGTTTAGAACTTTGTATCCAAGGGTTCATAATTGTTTGAGAAAGGGGACGTGATGTTGTTCCACTAGAATTAGAACCACTAACTTGCCAGCCAAAATTATTTTGGGTTGGGTCATAATCATATAATTTAGAAGCAAAATAACGTTCTCCTAATTTCCAATCAATATGTAATAACCTACATAAAAAATTAGAAACAACCAAACGTCCTCTATTATGCATATAACCAGTAGTATTTAATTCAGTCATAGCAGCATCAACAATTGGATAACCTGTTTTACCATCACACCAGTTTTTAAAATGCTCTTTGCTTTCTTTATCTTCTTTCCATTTAATGTTTCTATAACTAGGGTTTAATGCTTTTTCAGTATATATTTCGGGATGATAATGAGATAAATTGTAAAAAAAATCACGCCAAAACAATTGTCTAATTAACCCTTCATCACCATCTTTTCCTAATTTTTTGAAAGACCAATACACTTCTCTTATACTAACACAACCAAATTTATTAAAGGGGGATAAATGGGTTGTTTGATAAATAAGATTATCCCGTTCTTCATTATAATTACTCCATTCTTTAATTCCCTTTAATATCTTTAAACCACAAGAACGCCCACCACATTCTGGAAGGCGGTCATTATAGTCTCCCATAATTAAACCATTAGGTTTTATAATCTCATCTATTGTTAATACTAAATTATGTTTGCTAGATTTACTATTTACTTTATCTAGTTTATTTATTACATCTGTAATTAATTTATTAGTTGTATTAGATTTATTATTTTTATTATAATAGTTGGTATATTTATTATGAGTAATTTTTTTTATTTCTTTTTCTGATGATGTTCTCCAGAAAGGAGTAAATTTAGTATAAGGAGTTCCTGAACCAGTTAATACTGTTCCAATAGGATTTAAACAAATATCATCTAGTGATAAGCAATTTAGTTTATTTGTTTCGCATAGTTTTTTTATTTTAGCATCTCTCTTTTGACTATAATTTGTATAATCCATATTAAATGAAATTGTTTTAACATTATTTATTTCTTTTATTAATGTCTCTAGAATACTATATTCATCTTCTTTATCATTTTCATAAAAAACTGTTAGATTACTATTTTTAGAGTGTAATTGTTTATCTAAATCTTGTAAAGAATAACATAAGAATTGTAAGCAATTATCACTACGATAAGGATTTTTATTTTTATCAATTTGTTTTTGAGTAAAAATAAATATAGGTAATACAATGTCGTGTGTTTTACAGGCTTCTATAAGAGTAGTATTATCTTCTAAACGATAATCTCTACGAAATATATGAATACAGATAGTTTTTTCTGTCATAATAAAAAAAAAGTTAATAAAATTTACTTATAATTATAATAGGTATTTTGTTATAATTATAATAGGTATTTTGTTATAATTATAATAGGTATTTTTTTATAATTTTAAATTTATTAAATATAATAAATTATTTTTTTATACTTTATTTAAGTATTGTATTATCTTCATTACCATCTTCATTACCATCTTCATTACCATCTTCATAATTACTATATATATCTAATCCCCAACAATTACATTGGGCACAACCGTCCCAAATATTTCCACAATTATCACATTTAACAAAATCATTAAAATAATGTTCGTCATTATCATCGTCATTGTCATCTTCATTTTTATCTTCATCTTCATTTAATTTATCACAATCACATCTTTTATAACCGTGCCATGAATTACTACATTTATAACATTTAACAAGATTTAAAGATAATTGTGAGTGAGGGTGAGTATCTATATACTCTTTTGATTTATCATCATTACAATGACACATTATTTCTTTATTTGATATTTCACCACATTCTCTACATTTAAAAACGTTAAGAACTTCATTTTCATATTTATTATTACTTTCTATATCACACATTATAAAAGTTAATAATTTTACAAAGAAATAATAAAATAATAATAAAATAATAAAATAATAATAAAAGAATAAAATAATTTAAAAAATCAATTTTATAAAAGAATAATTTTATAATAATTAAAAAATAAATAAATTACTCTGGAGGTTTAAAAGTTAATGGTGATAATTCTATACTACTAAATAATTTTTTAGTATTATTTTTTTCAAACTTATTTAATTTATTATTTTTATTATAGATATTAAAATTATTTTTAGAGTTTAATGTAATAAGTTCTCCAACTTTAGTATAACATTTATTTGCTTCAGAAAAAGCAATAATATCTAATTGGCTATCATTAATTACATCAAACATTGTTATATTTTTTGTTATAGTTTTACTAATTAAATTATTTTGTTTCATATATTCTTCAATTACACACATAAATATAGTAAAATTTAATAAAAATTTATGTATTATTAGATTATTATTTCTAAATACATCTAGTAAAATTTTCATAACTAAACTCATACCCATTTTTTCATTATCATTAATTACGTTTTTAAAAATAAGTGAAACATCTTCATCAAAGGTTTTATTAATAAAATAAGGTATAGTTAAATCATTATTTATTTTTATAAAACCTTTTAAAATTTCTATTAGTTTATCAATATCATAGTTAATTAGAGCAAACCAAAAATCAGTAGTTAGTTTAGTATTAATATTTTGAAAACAAATACCACAATCATAGATTATCATTTGAGTAAGTTTAGTAGTCTCATTATATCTAATTTTCCAGTTTTTACAATGTAAATCTCCGTGAATAAAATTATCAACAAATAACATTTGATAAAAAAAAGATATAAAATTTAAAGATGTTTTAAATTTTGCCATATCACTTAGAGTAGAAACACTTTCTCCTGCAACATATTCACTAATAAGTATATCATTTGATTGAAATAGTATTTTAGGAAATATAACATAATCTGAACTTTCTTTAAAATTTTCAATAAACTGTTTTACATTATTTGCTTCATTATTAAAATCACATTGTAAATTTATATCTTCTAAAAAATCATCTATATTAAAAATTAAATTATATTTCATTTTAAAATAATGTATAGATTGTATATATTTTAGAATAGTAATTAATTCATATTGATTTTCTAAATCTTTTTCAATTGTAGGATGTTTAACTTTAATAGCAACTTCTAAACCATCTCTTTTACGTTTTCCATAATAAACTTGTCCTATACTACCAGAAGCAATTGGTTTAAATGTTGATATATCTATATAATCTTTAAGTTCAATACCTAACATTGATTCTTTAAATATACTAATAGTATGTTTTAAGTCATGATAAGGACATTGTTCAAATATATCTTCAAAATAGTTTATTAATTTAATAGAAATTTTACTTTCAGTTGTATCAATATGTATAATATTTGCTTTCACCTTACTAATATACCATTGAAAAAATTTAATATATAAACTACCTGATTTAAAAATAATATTTTTTAAAGATTGAAGTAATTCTAACCTACGGTTTTCATTTTCATTTTCATTTTCATTTTCATTTTCATTTTCATTTTCATTTTCATTTTCATTTTTATTTTCATTTATAAGTTGATTTTCAACATCTACTATTTCTATTTTATATATATTTTCAATATGTGTTTTTATAGTATATAATGTTTTTAGTTGATTATAAATTTTATATAGATATATAAACATTATTTCACTTATTTATATAATTATTATATATATTTATATATTTATATTTATTTTTTAATAATTAAAAATATTAATTACTAATAAAAAATATTAATTACTAATAAAAAATAGTAAAATATATACAAAAGAAAAACGTGTA